>Ga0316209_1001033_pt1 | contig 34199 bp, 40 predicted proteins | sample 6monopyrite_MG_FD_204945 | JGI IMG/M metagenome (GOLD analysis project Ga0316209, IMG submission 204945) | Microbial mat bacterial communities from mineral coupon in-situ incubated in ocean water Damariscotta River, Maine, United States -... | ecosystem: Environmental > Aquatic > Marine >...
TTCAAAGAAATGGACCATGCCAATCCGTGATTGGAAACCTGCTCTCAATCGGTTTATCATTGAGTTCGAAGACCGACTGACGGATTACATTTAAACTTGGCAGTTACACAGAAATATTTACAGGGTCCTATTAGGTGACGGTAAATGTTAATGCTGCCAGCTCCGCACTCCACTCTACATCTAATACTTTTTCTTCTTCAGCCTCAATGCCGTGCTGCTGAAAGAATTCTATCGCATGAACGATTCGGTCACCCTTTGCGTTTTTAATCTTAAACAACAATCCGCCACCTGCTTGCTGTACTGGCATAAGCATGAAGATGTCGTCTTTTTTTAATAACACAACTGAATTAATCGCGCTAAAGTATGTTTCGTATAACGCACTATCGAGATATAAATTACCATTTTTAAGCAACATCTGTTTCATTGCTTTTCTACATATCTTTTTACATGACTCATTACTAATTCTACGACACGATCAGCAGATTCTTGTACTTTACCCGATAACCCAATACCTAAATCAAGCCCTTCAGCCTCAATTAAAAATACGTTGATGTTTTCGGGAAAGTCATCTTTATAAATACGGCGACCAGCGTAAAGCGCATTATCCCATCTAAAGTCATGCAAGTTATAACTCGGCTCAGGGATATTTTCTAGTTCTTTGCCGGGCACTTCAAATATCGTACCCGCTTCAGAATTACTCTGATTAGCATCAATAATAATTAATGCATCACTACCACGCGCCTGAAACATGATATCCATACCTGACGTACCTGCATCAAACACTTGAACATTATCGTATGCATAATCTTTTAATTGCGTCACAAGCGTTTGTGCCACATAAACACCAGCACCATCATCTTGTCTATTTGGATTACCACAACCAATAATCGACAGCATTCATAATTCCATATAACTAAATTAACTAACTTAAACGGTTGAAACTAAGATTTCACGGAAATGCTTTTTTACCATTCAGCCATCTTTTCTTGTACTTATTATCTTCCAGCGCATATATCAGCACTTCACTCAAATCGTACACCGTGTCATCCAGCTTAAGTGATTTAAACCCATCTCTAGCCGCAGTAAGCATTGTCATAGTTATCGCAGCGAGCACCGGATGTTCAGCATTTTCAATATTACTGTCTTCAGGATTTTCATAAGAATGCTTGCATGCATCCACATTCGTTGAATGAATTTTTCGACACATTGCCGGTCGCATTTCATAGGCACTGCATTGTCCATCAACAAGAAGCGGACAGGCAACGTTAGTAACAATACGCTTAGATAGCGAAAGCATCGCCATTTCTTTCTTATTATTTTTTGCGCTTTCAACAAGACGATCAAATTGCTCTGCACTACATGTTTTACTCATGTAATCACTAATAGCAAAGACTTCATTGGCGCTCACATCAACCTTGAAGTGACAACAGTATGAACAACCTGTTTTACACTGAACACCTTGTTCTACATGAACAGAGGCGCCGGTTATCGTCTCATCCAACCGTTTATAAAAATTTACCGTCGCTGTTTGCAGCTCGGTATCTCCCGCTTTTCCGCATTCTTTTGCAACGAGACCACGTTCATTTTCGAACGCTGCTTTTAGTTGTTCTTGAAACATCTACGTGCCTTCAATATAAAAATTTATCAATATTTAAGTATGATACTACAGTATTAGTAAATGATTTATGACACTATAAAAAACTACTAGCGCATAACGAAATAAACTCTTTGATAAGATAATCGAGAAATCATCTCTATCACTATTCAGACTAGATACGCCAGAGACGGCAAGACCAGCTTTCTTCGACAGGCAGCATTAATTCAGGAAGCTCACAAAATTTTCGGTGAACTAGATAATACATACAAGTCTCACAAGCCTGATCATCATCTTCATCAACGCCAGGATTGTATGGATTTAAAGTAAAACCAGCATAGACTAACTTATTACTGTAATCATCATCATTTAGTGTCTGTAAACGAGCGACTACATCGTTTACTTCTTCACTTGTATATGCACGTGGCTCAACCTCTGTAGTTAATCCATTACTCAAATTATCTTCCAATACCGATCGAAGGTCTTCGTCGGCTTGTTCTTGCTCGTCAGATATCACTTCATGATTAACATCACTCATAATCCGACTCTCAGGCTGTTACCTTATATTCTTTAGCGCTAGATTCGCCACAAACGACACCACCATTCAGCTTCTACTGGCACCGCCAATTCAGGCAGGTCGCAATATTTTCTATGCACTAAATAATACATACATTCAAGACAACGTTGCTCATCCTCACCATAAGGCTTATCAACAAAACCAGAAATAATAAGCTTTTCCTCCAATGAATCAGGTGCAACATTTCTTAACTCGTCGAGTATTTTTTCAAACTCAATATTGTTCTCTGGAAAGGGTACGGTTTTTGTTTCTAACCCATTCGCCATTAAGCGACCAATACGATCACGTAACGCGTCGTCATCACTGCTCACGATAACACCTCATAGTTTTTGTATATTGTGATATAAAGGTGCTGGTATATTATGCAGACATAATTACCACCACCATTTATAAAACCTTCCTAAGAAGTTTTAAAACGTGACAGCTCCTCGCCGGTCTTAGCATCATGCGCGTGCACAGTACAAACCAGGCATGAGTCATAAGAGCGAGCAACGTGACCAACTTCAACAGGATCACTTGGGTCTGCAATAGGTGTTCCAACTAAAGCTTCTTCAATTGGACCACGCTCCCCTTCTTCAGTACGTGGACCAACATTCCAGGTGGTTGGAGCGATTATTTGATAGTTCTTAATCTTACCGCCTTCCACCTCAATCCAATGACACAATGCACCACGAATCGCTTCAGTCGCCCCCCAGCCTTGTCCATCTTGCTCTTTTGGTTTAATGTAAAATGGCTCGTTTAAACGTAATTCACGTAAACAACGCTCGATTTGTCGATAGATAGATTTAACCTCATGCATACGTGCAAAATGACGCAATAACACATTCGCACCGCCCATCTTCTTATACATATCGAGAAGCAAACCATCTCTATGTTGCCAGTCTTCCATATGGTCTCCACCGTAAACTAATTCACGTGCCAATGGGCCGGCTTCGAGATGACCATTTTCTGCATGCACAGGAGCAGTAGACCATGAGTAATTTTTATCAAAACTTTGTTCATTATTAGAGATTGGTTGCGTAGTCCGGTCAAGCGGATGTTTTGCAGCACCGCCTTCTTCATACCAAGCATGGGTGACATCTTCACGCGTCATCGCCTGATCCATGAGTTTATGCGTGCCAGTTGCGCCATCAAAAACACCACTAGGCATTTGAACAGCATTGTTTCTACCTGCGATTGTTGGCTTGTTGTATTTTTCTTCGTGAGGTAGATAGCCCCATGAAACAAATTTATCTAAACCTTTACCGTATTTATCTAAACCAATATCACAGCCCATGCGCCACATCATGCCTAAATCAGAATTAGCATGTTCTGGTTTTTCATCCAACCATGCCATGAAATCATCATAAGTTTGTATTTCTTCATAGCGCTCTAATGAACAGCCCAACCACATAGGTTCTATCCAATTAGTACGGAAATGCTCAAGAATACCCCATGCACGAGTGACATCGGTTAATGTGGGTGAACACATGACACCACCTGGAACCATGAAACTTGAGTGCGGCCATTGGCCACCTAACATGGCATAAATTTCTACCGGACGACCGGAGATTGTGACACCGTGTTCATAGTTGGTACCTGTGAACGGTGCCCAACGTTTTACTGCTTCTTCATAAAACGGACTGTTTTTATAGTTTTTGTTACACATATCAATCATGAACAAGCCATAATGATGACGTGGCAAACTTTGTAAACTTTCAGCTAATTGGCCGAGATTACGCGCAATAATTGCATTACGTGGTACTTCAGTTCCCCATGCTGTATCCAGCGCCCATGCAGCACAAGTTAAATGTGATGCACCACAGATACCACATGCACGTGGTGTTACTACCAATCCAGCTTGTGGATCTTTATCTCGTAGAATAATTTCAAAACCCCTGAATAACTCGGCTGAGGTCCAGGCATTGGTTACTACGCCATCTTCTATATCGACACGAACGTCGAGATCGCCTTCAACGCGACCAACTGGTGAGATGTCTAATGTTTGTACTTGTGACATTTTTTTTGTCCCCCTTAAACGACGAATATGTCTTGTTCAGCCCATGCTGGCATGGCAGCTTTCGCTGCACCAGTGAGTTTGATATAACCTTTTTTGTCTACGCCTGCTGGTAGATCTTTTGGCACACCCATCACGGTCTGTGTTTTAAATACGGTTCCCGGTGCTAAATCAAAGAACGGGAATTCTGGTTCGGTACAACCAAGACACGGCATACCGGCACGCGTTTTAGATGAGACACGGTTCCACAATATCCTATTACAAGGCGAATGCGTCATTGGTCCACGACAACCTAAGTCATAGAATAAACAACCTTTGCGTTGACCAAACTCAGTGGTAGACACCTTGTAAGCAAAGTGCATATTTCGAGTACAACCGGTTTGAGTAAAGCTTTGGAAGAATGTTTTTGGACGCTGGAATTCATCCAGAGCCAAATCGCCAGCACGACCTGTTGCAATCGCAACAAGAATTTGAGTTACCCAGTCAGGATGAGCTGGACAGCCAGGTATATTGATAACAGGCAAACCAGCTTTACTCTTAAAATCGCCACCGAGGAAGCCGCCGTTTTCACGTTTCAAAAATTGCAAACCTTGTGATTCCGAAGGATTAGGTGCAGTTGCAGGAATACCACCCCAGGTTGCGCAATCACCGAGAGCAACAACAAAGTCTGCTGCATCACATAATTCACGCACCCATTCTTTCATCGGGCGACCACAAAAGCGGTTCCATTCGCCAGTACCATTAGGCGCATTAACTACTGAGCCTTCAAAAACGAAAATATCTAGTTTTGTTTCACCAGACACGCAGTTAGTAAGTATATTTTTCACGTCATCACCAAGCTCAACGCCCAGTGATGGTTGCCATAATACGTTCATACCAAAATCTGTTACCAGATCACAGGCACTAGGTTCTTCTGCGTTTAGAAACGACATGGTGTTGCCAGAACAAGCTCCACCCTGTAACCATAGAATATTAGCCATCATCATCCTCCCGATTAAATTTTGTAAACAACACTAAATGGTTGATTGAATGGTTGATTGGGATATTATGAGCAACATCTATGCCATAAATAGAATAATGATAATTAACAATTAGTTAAAGATTACAATGAATAAAAATCTTGCCTTAATTAAGCTAAAGGCATACATAGTTTGCAGCACAATATGCAAACCTGATAAACACTGCAATACTAGGGTTATTGATCCTGGGCAGACAATAACGAGAAACACTAAACTCTTTACAAGAGTTAAGATATTTTATTTAACCGTTTCGGTTACCACACACAGGGCATTCACATTCACCACCATAACCATACCAAATACCATGGCAACGGCTACACCAGTGCCCCTTTAAACTTGCGGTTGCTTCTAACTTTTGCGCTAATTTAGAGAGACCTAATTCACGTGGTTTTTGTTGACTGACTTTTGGTTTCGTTTTTGATTGGGGGAAAGGAATAACTGACGGCGTTGAATCATCAGCACTATTTTCATCCGTTGCGTTATTTTTTTTGTCGTCAGAATTCGACATGGTTTCTAGGCAACGGCAAATTGTGAATCGAGCCGATACCGTTTAATTTTGTTGGACAAACCGACACGTGACAGGCCTAATTCTTTTGCCGCCTTACTCCGGTTCCAACGTAGTCGTTCCAGCGTTTCGATTATAATTTTTGTTTCCATCTGCTCGACTTTTTCTTTTAGCGTTATGCCATCAAGCGACATATCCATGTTCTTTGATTTAGCTTGCGGTTTCAGTGCTGCGATATGTGGTGACAATGACGCCTCGGTTACAAATGTACCGTTATCCGTCAGCGCGATCATGCGCTTGATTTCATTTTCCAGTTCACGCACATTACCCGGCCAACTGTATAACAAAAATTGCTCCATCACGCCCGGCGAAACGCCCAGAATAGCTCGGTTGGTTTCAGTAGAAAACTTTTTAACTAGAAACTCAGTTAATACTTCAACATCTTCTATACGTTTGCGTAATGGCGGTATATTTAATTGAAAACCATTCAAGCGATAATATAAATCCTGCCTAAACTCGCCATTACTAATAAGCACATCAAGCGGCTTGTTGCAGGCAGCTATGACTCGCACATCACATTTAATAATTTGGTCGCTACCCAGTGGCTTAACTTCACCTTCCTGTAAAAATCGCAACAAACTCACCTGAAACGTGGGTGAAACATCCGCGATTTCATCAAGAAAAACGGTGCCACCATCCGCTGCAGGAAATAACCCCATGCGATCACTAACCGCGCCCGTAAAGGCGCCGCGCTTATGTCCGAACAGTTCAGAATGCAGCAACTCATCTGACATACCGCCGCAATTATGGACTAATAATGGCTGCTCACTGCGAGAGCTATTATAGTGGATACCTCTGGCCATTAATTCCTTTCCGGTACCAGTTTCCCCTTGTATCAAAATCGGTAAATTAGTCGTTGACGCTTTTTTGGCCTGATTACACAATGAGGCCATATTTGAACTGCAATAAATTAGTTTCTCAAATTTTGATTGCGTATTATCTTCTATCTCTTCATCCTGTTGTTTTTTTAACACATCTTCAGCCATTTTCAGGTCGCGGCTCAAATGACGATGACGATACGATAACTCTCTATTTTCCAGCGCTCGGTTAACTAACAACTCAATCTGTATTGCCGACCAATCCGCTGATACAAACTGATATATCGCCGCCTCTTCGGTGGCCTTAATCATCTCTTCCTTACTGAGGTCGCCAGCAAGTAAACGCACTACTTCAGGGTGCGACATACGCGCATTATGCAATAGCTCAAGCGCATCAAACTGATTAACTGTGTGCTTACATAACAGCAAATCGATCTCTTCAGTATCCAGTAAATGCAACACCTCATGCGCATCATCTATAACGTAAATAGCGTAATGCTTACTCAAACTACGGTGCAGCGCGACCGCCTCTTTACCCGTATAACCAGAAATAATAATAGTTGATTCGCCGTTCATCAGTCATAGTATGCATATAAAGTTTATATAATACAAATATAATTTAGCAACCACTGTCATAAATAATATAGCTGCATACTTAGTTTTCATATTGAAATATAACTTGACAATTTTCATCAAGGTCGGTTACTGTATTTAAACTAATAGTTAGAAGTTTGAACACAAGGGGAAAATTAAGTGACCGACAATTTACCTGAACATGAGTTTAATCAAGCACTTGCAGCAATTGAAGGCGAAAATATCAGCGACAATGAAAAAGTGGACTTGCTTATCCAGATAGCAACTGGGCTGCAACAAAAACCCAAATCACCGCAACAATTACACAACGCTGTGTCGCTCTACGACAAAGCACTCGCACTCTGCCCTGAAAACGAACCATTACTCGAAGCCAGAACACACGCTAGAAAAGGCACCGCACTACAGGCCATTCCCGGCGACAGCACAGAATACCTTTTCAAAGCGCAGGCTGAATTTGAAACCGCGCTCCCCATACTAAATCAATTCGGCACTGCTGAAGAAGCGGCCGAAGCTGAAATGAATTTAGGCCTGGTATTGCAATCACTCGCAGGCATGCAAGCCGTACCGATTACCGAGTCAATCAAAGCTTACCAGCGCGCACTAAAAGTTTTCACACGCAGTGCATACCCAACGGAATATGCCATTTTGCACAATAATCTGGCTGCCGTTTATCTCTCCATTCCCATGAGTGACGAGCGCGCCAAAATGCGCGAGGCCATGGCAGTGCAATCCTTTCAAGAAGCTTTAAAAGTGATAACGCTAATCGATCAACCCAGCGAATACGCCATGCTACAAAACAATTTAGGCAATGCCCTGCAGTACGCTTCCAGCAGTCACGCGGTAGAAAATAATTTACGTGCACTCGAGGCCTACGATGAAGCACTTAAAGTACGTACGGTTCACGACACCCCATACGAATATGCAAACACGATTTGCAACAAAGCTAATTGCCTGTGCAATCTTCCCGATGATCTTGAAAAACCAGAAGATGGTAATCGCGATAGATTAAGACAAGCAAGGGATTTATACAGAGAAGCCAGCGATATTTTTACACAACACGGCGACATGGCAAAAGTCGGTGTCATCAATGAAACGCTAGAAGAACTAGAAGCAGATATCGGCACTGGCCAGGCAGGTTCACGTAGCGGCAAGGGCTTCGGTGAAACGCGTGTATAAAAAACATCATATAAAAACTTTAATTTACTAGAGAGGACACAATTGTGGATGCAATACTTAATTCTTTAATGTCCGGTGAAATAACACTCATCACCGGTATTTTATGGTTCATCATCGCGACGATTGTCGGCGCTATTGGTGGAGCCATTGGCGGCATTGTCGTCGGCGGTGAACACATGGGTAATGAGCTAGCTGCCATGATGGGCAGCTTCTTTGGTCCAATGGCAGCAGCACCAGGCATTTTAATTGCCCTGCTCATTTTGCTTTTTATCTAAAACACAGTTTCGGAGAAATCATATGTTAGATATGTTTATCAATTCCATCAGCCTTTTTTGCAAAGGCTGTTTATTCCAGGATTTAAGTCACGTTATCAGACAAGCTACCATCGGTATGGTCATCGCAGCGCTCATCGTCATTATTGCGGTAAAAGCAGGGCTCGCATTATGGATGGCGATTATTATTGCCAGCCTTATTTCTGGCGGAATTCAACCTTACTTGTTTAGAGATTTGAAGTACGCGTAATAGATTAAAAATCGACTGAATTATTACTGAGGAATTTATGTCAGCTACTGCCAAAACGATAAGCGAAGACGAAAATGTTGTCGAACTGGATGGTTTATTAAAGGACATTCAGTCACTGGAAACATTAACCAGTGACTGGGATGAACAACAACGAAATACTTTGCAGGCATTGAAGCAGGCACACGATGACTTAAACAAAGAAGCCTTTACCCGCTTGATACGCGCACTAAAAGCAGAACCCGCTGCAATGAGCGTATTAAAAGAAGCGGTCGGCGATGAAGTCGTTTATGCAGTACTTCGCTACCACGGCATTCTAAAACCAACCTTGCATGAACGCGTGGAAGATGCTCTTGATTCCGTCAGGCCTTACCTTGAAAGTCACGGCGGTAATGTTGAACTGGTTGAGATCACACAACCCGACACAGTTATTATTCGTTTACTAGGTGCCTGTGATGGCTGCCCAGCTTCTTCACTCACTTTATCCGAAGGAGTTGAAAAAGCGATTAAAGAATACTGCCCTGAAATCACCACTATTAAAAAAGCCAAAGGCGGTGTCACCGCGGCACCAGTGAGTGATGTCAGAGTCGACTTTGTTAGTCCTTTCGCGCGTAGCGAAGATGCTGGCTGGGTATTTGTTTGCGAACTCGATAGCATTCCTGAAAATAAAATTAAAGTATCAAACGTGGGCAACAATGAAGTTCTACTAAGCCGTTTCGATAACAAGGTTACCTGTTATGAAAACTCCTGTGCACACATGGGCATGCCACTTGACATGGGTGACGTTAATCAAGGAATTTTAGTTTGTCCTCATCACGGCTTTGAATACTCACTACAAACAGGTGAATGTTTAACCGCACCCGAAGTGCAGCTACACACTCATGCAGTTCGAGTCATTGGCAACAAAGTGGAAGTAAAACTATCATGACCACACAAACGGACGCAAAATCAACAACGGTGACAAAAGTCACTATGAAGGTTGCACCTGACCCATCGTTAAGAGTAGCAGAAGCAAGACTGGTACCTCACCAAGCTTTACTGAAGGATGAACCATTTTCTATTCTAGGTGGCGAACGCAACCCTGCTATGGTTACTAGCGGTGTTAAACCCGATGAAAAAACCTGCTTTGGTCCGCGCGGCGGCGCCATTATGGGAATGGATGGGCCGTTGTGGATTTGTGATACCGGCCATCACCGTTTATTAGGTTGGAAAAAGACACCAACTGATGACACAACACCAGCGGATTGGGTCATCGGTCAAAAAGACTTTTACTCTGAAGGTCGCAATGGCAAAACGGATGTTTCAGCAGCTTCAGTTAATGTGCCCACAGGTATTTGCCAATGCGGTGAAGGCATGGCAGTTGCCGATGCTTGGAATCACCGCATATTAATCTGGAAAACTTTACCAGAAGATAACAACGTACCCGCCGATATTGTTTTAGGTCAAAACGATTTTTCAAGTAACGAAGCCAATCACGGTAAAGACCATGCTGAAGCAAACAGTATGCATTGGCCTTATGGCGTTGCCTGGCAAGATGATCATTTGTTTGTTGGTGATGCTGAAAATCGTCGCGTTTTAATCTGGAAAGGCATGCCTACAAAAAACGGCCAGGACGCTGACGTTGTACTTGGACAGATTAACTTTAACAATCGTGATGAAAATGCAGGAGATGACCCTAATGCAATGAGTATGCGCTGGCCTCACGGCATTGCTATGTGGAAAGGACATTTATGCGTGTCCGATGCCGGCAATAATCGAGTTATGATCTGGAAAGGCATACCTGAGAGCAATGGTACTGACTGTGATTATGTTCTGGGACAAAGCAGTACCGATTTAGTTGATCACAACCAATCACTATACTGGCCGCGCTCATACACCTTAAATATGCCGTATGCATTGGCAACAGTTGGCGACTGGTTATTGGTTGCCGACACCGCCAGTTCGCGCATCATTGGCTGGCACATTGATGATTTAGCGACAGGCGCAGAAGCACGCGCACTCAGTGGCCAAGCAAACTTTCATGATAAAGGTGACAACCGATGGTTACCTCCCTGCGCTGATAGTTTTTGCTGGCCCTATGGTTTACAAACCATGGGCGATAACATCGTCATCGCAGACTCTGGTAACAATCGCGTTAGTTTATGGAAGTTAGCCGTATAATTTCTAATGAATAAACCTGCCGAAAATATTCAAGTTAGCACGCATCAAAACACCGATGATTCCATTGTTGGTGAAGCCATACGTGTTACAGGCATTGTTCAAGGTGTTGGTTTTCGACCTACTGTTTGGCGCCTGGCCAATGCCGCCAATTTAAACGGCGATGTTTATAATGATGGCCAGGGTGTTGTTATTCATCTATGGGGACAAAACACATCCATCAATCACTTCATCAACGAATTAAAAAATAATCTACCACCACTGGCACGTATCGATACGATTGAACGCTCGATTTTACATGTTGGTGATGCGCCTGAGGCCTTTTCCATTACGCCCAGTGAGCACAATGCAGTGCAAACCAATATCACGCCGGATGCAGCTGTTTGCAGCCATTGCCTACAAGATGTTTTCGACCCACTGGGTCGTCGTTACAGATACCCTTTAACCAATTGCACACATTGTGGCCCACGTTTTTCAATAGTTGAAGCAATACCGTATGACCGTGCGTATACCAGCATGAAAAGTTTTGACTTATGCGAAGACTGCTCGAAGGAATACACAAGCCCAAGCGATCGTCGTTTTCATGCACAGCCGAACGCCTGCTATATGTGCGGCCCAAAAGTTGTCTTCGAGCGCATCGATGACAGTGCCGTATGCATGGAGAGCCTATCTCAACTTGACGAAGTGGATAGCGCTTGCACTGTCTTACAAAATGGCGGCATCGTTGCCGTAAAAGGCATTGGTGGTTTCCACCTGGCTTGCGATGCTACTAATGATGCCGCCGTGAAGAGACTACGCGACAAAAAACAACGTTACGCAAAATCATTTGCCTTAATGGCTCGCGACATCGATGTTATAAAACGCTATGCAATAATAACCGAAGCAGAAGAAAAACTATTAACTAGTAGTGAAGCGCCTATCGTGTTGCTGGCTAAAAGCGAACAGGCACCGCCGGGCAAAAAAAGGCAATTTGGCGAAAGAGAAGGCATTAGAGCCAATGATTTAATTGCCATTTCAGATCATGTTGCGCCAGGTTTAACTGCACATGGTTTTATGCTGCCCTACACACCATTGCATCATCTCATGTTAAAACGCATGAATCGCCCGATTGTTTTAACCTCAGCCAACCTTTCAGATGAACCACAAATTATAAGCAATTACGAAATTAAAAAACGTCTAAGTGAAATATCAGAATATGTGCTCTGGCATGACCGTGACATCATTAATCGTGTCGATGACTCCGTGGTGCGCATCATGAGTGAGCAGCCACGAATCTTACGTCGCGCTCGAGGATATGCACCGGCACCTATCCCGTTACCAGCAGGTTTTAAAAATATACCCGACCTCATCGCCATGGGGGGAGAACTAAAAAATACGTTCTGCTTGATTAAAGAGGGTAATGCGATTTTATCTCAGCATATGGGCGACCTTGAAAACGCCCCTGCCTTTGAAGATTATAAAAAAAATCTGTCTTTGTATGCTGATCTATTTCAACATACACCAGAACATATAGTGATTGATGCACATCCGGAATATTTATCCAGCAAACTGGGACGGCAACGCGCTGAAGAAACTTCGACACCACTTCATGTTGTGCAACATCACCACGCTCACATAGCTGCCTGCCTAGCAGAAAATAATTACCCACTCGATGGCGAGCCCGTTTTAGGTGTTGCCTTAGATGGGCTAGGTTACGGTAACGACGGCTCTATCTGGGGAGGTGAGTTTCTACTTGCCGACTATTATTCCGCAGAGCGTGTCGGCACCTTCAAACCCGTTGCCATGTTAGGTGGCGCAATGGCAATGCGTGAGCCATGGCGTAATACCTACGCGCACCTCATTGCGGAGATGGGCTGGTCACAATTAAAAATGAATTTCGATGATCTTGAACTAATCAAGTTTTTCGAAAGTCAGCCGCTGAACACTTTCAATGCGATGTTAGAAAAAGGTACTAACTCACCTCTTGCATCTTCCTGCGGACGTTTGTTCGATGCGGTAGCCGCAGCACTTGGCATTTGCCGAGAAAAAGCACTTTACGAAGGTCAGGCTGCTATCGAGCTTGAAGCCATAGTCGATCTGGATACGCTACATAACGAAGATGAGTTGTTAGCCTACCCGTTTGCCATTCCAAGACTAGACAATCAATTACCGTACATCGAAGCACTTGCCATGTGGCAAGCCATATTGGGTGATTTGATTTTGGACACTCCCAGACCCGTGATGTCTGCACGTTTTCATAAAGGACTTGCAAAAATCATTGTCACCATGATTAATAAATTAACCACACGAGATGAAGAACGTTACATACATAACGTGGCGTTATCCGGTGGCGTGTTTCAAAACAAAACATTATTCGAACTTGTTGTCAGCCAACTTGAACAAGCGAATTTTAATGTGTTAACGCATCAACAGGTTCCGACTAACGATGGCGGCATCGCATTAGGACAAGCTGTTATTGGCGCCGCAAATTTCATCAAATCAAATAGAGAGTCATCAGGAGATTAGTATGTGCTTAGGCATACCCGGACAAATTATAGAAATCACCGACGCAGAAGCAAAGTTAGCGACTGTTGACGTATCAGGCGTAAAGCGTCCCGTTAACATTGCCTGCATTGTTAACGACGAACACGACGTTGCATCCTGTGTTGGCGACTGGGTTTTAGTCCATGTCGGCTTTGCTATGAGTCGCATCGATGAGGCTGAAGCTAAAAAAACGCTCGATTTGTTAATTGAGCTAGGTGAAGCACAGGCAGAAATTGAAGCCATGAAAAATTCAGCAGCCGTTTAAAGTCACGATAAAAGCATTATTATGAGCGACACGCATTCACAATTAAAAGCACTTTACCCTTTCTTGCATGGCGATAAAAAAGATGCCGCGCGTGAAAACACAGCGCTGCTCGAATCAGTAAAACAAAAATCTGAACATAGCCTGTCCGTTAAACAAGCTTTTTTTGAAAACAATGCACAGGCGGTTATCGATGCGGCCCAAGCCATTGCGCAAGTGTATTTAAATCAGGGCCGCATGCTTAGCATGGGTAATGGTGGATCCAGTTGTGATGCATCGCATTTCGCTGTTGAATTCCAACATCCTGTAACTGCTGGCCGACCTGCTTTACCTGCTATCAATTTAGTGATGGATACAGCAATGATGAGTGCAGTAGCAAATGATGTTGGTATCAAACACATCTACGTTAGGCAGCTAGAAGCCCACGGTCAAAAAAACGATGGCCTGTTTGGATTTTCAACCAGCGGTAATTCAGAAAACTTATTAGCCGCTTTTGACAAAGCCAAACAATTAGGTATCACCACATTTGGACTTGCGGGAGGCAATGGCGGTGAAATGAAAACAAGCGGCTTAGTTGATCATTGTCTAGTAGTAGATACTGACTCCATTCACCGCGTGCAAGAAGTACATGTTGCCACTTATCATATTTTATGGGATTTGGTACATACATTACTCGCAGATCAACGAGGCAAACTCGCTGAACAACCAGAACATTCCAACAGCCAATCAGAAAGGGAACTATCATGAAATACGTTGATGAATTTAGAGATCCCGACAAAGCTAAACTGTTAATCAGTGAAATCACTGCGATTACTGAAAGATTAGATGTCACTGAAAAACACCCGCTACAATTGATGGAATTCTGTGGTGGACATACGCATACTATTTTCCGATATGGTATCGAACAAATGTTACCCAAATCCATTGAACTGGTACATGGACCCGGTTGCCCCGTTTGCGTCCTACCAATGGGTCGTGTTGATGACTGTGTTGCATTAGCTGAGCGACCTAACGTTATCTTCACCACCTTCGGTGATGCTATGCGTGTACCCGGTTCAAAGAAAAGTTTATTACAGGCAAAAGCCGACGGCGCTGATATCCGCATGGTTTATTCACCACTGGACTGTCTTGAACTAGCTCAAAAAAACCCAGATAAAGAAGTGATTTTTTTCGCACTAGGCTTCGAAACCACCATGCCTAGCACAGCCTTAACAGTACTGCAGGCTGAGCAACAAGGGATTAATAACTTCTCTTTATTCTGTAATCACATAACTACCGTACCAACAATTAAAGCCATCCTTGATTCGCCCGATATGCAAATCGATGGTTTTCTTGCACCTGGTCACGTTTGTATGGTTGTTGGCGAGCGTCCATTTGATTTTGTTGCAGACAACTACAATAAACCGCTAGTTGTGACCGGCTTTGAACCATTAGATATTTTGCAATCTATCTGGATGCTACTTAAACAACTCGATGAAAAACGTAACGAAGTCGAAAATCAATATGCACGCATTGTACCCGCTGAAGGAAACGCGCCCGGAATGGATGCGTTATCTAAAGTATTTGAGCTGCGTGAATTTTTCGAATGGCGGGGCTTAGGTTCAATTGACCATTCAGGCGTACAGATGCGAAAAGAGTACGCAAGCTTTGATGCCGAACAAAAATTTTCTGTCCCTAATTTGCAAATTGCCGATCCTAAATCCTGCCAATGCGGTGAAGTATTAAAAGGGGTTATTCGACCTTGGGAATGCAAAGTATTTGGCACGCAGTGCAACACAGAAACACCAATGGGCGCATTGATGGTTTCGACCGAAGGCGCCTGTGCCGCTTACTACAACTTTGGTGACCTAGACGAACTACTGGGTAAAAGAGATAAACAAACACAACAAAAAACCGCTAACGCATGAACACATTAGTTAAAGAGGAACAATCATGAGCTCTGTAGTCGCAAATATACGTCAACGCAGTGGCAAATGTCGCGCTGAAAGCATCACCATGGCACACGGTAGTGGCGGAAAAGCGATGCGTGATTTGATTGATGATGTTTTCGTTACTGCTTTCGATAACGAAGAATTAAATAAACTGGAAGACCAGGCAAGATTTGATTTAAGTAAATTGATAGAAAAAGGTGATCGCCTTGCCATGACTACCGACTCATATGTCGTTGACCCGTTATTTTTTCCTGGCGGTGATATTGGCAAGCTTGCCATAACCGGCACTGTCAACGACCTTGCTGTCGGTGGCGCAATTCCTTTATATCTTACTTGCGGCATGATAATTGAAGAAGGTATGTTAGTAGAAGACCTGCGACGAATCACACAATCGATGCGTAAAACTGCCGATGAAGCGGGTGTAAAAATTGTCACCGGCGACACCAAAGTGGTGCCACGCGGCGCAGCTGACAAGTTATTTATTAACACAGCAGGTGTCGGTGTTATACCCGCCGGAATAAACGTTAGTACACAGCGCGCACAACCGGGTGATGTGGTCTTAATTAACGGTTATGTTGGTGATCATGGCGCTGCGATTGTCGATGCCCGAGGAGAAATGGCACTTGATAACACCATTGAAACCGACTGCCAACCGCTCAATTCACTGATACAAAATATGCTAGCCGTTTGCCCTGACATTCACTGCATGCGCGATGCAACTCGCGGTGGCATCGCGACAGTATTAAATGAATTTGCCGAAGGCAGTAATACCTGCATACGCCTCGACGAAAAGGCATTACCTATTCGCAATGAAGTTCGCGGCATGTGTGAAATTTTAGGTCTTGATCCTTTATACCTTGCCAACGAAGGTAAAGTCGTCGCTATTGTACCGGCTGATGCAGCTGAAAAAACATTAGCGGCTATGCGTGAACATCCTGCAGGTTTAGACAGTGCAATCATCGCCGAAGTTACCGAGACACCCGAAGCAACCGTCATTCTTTCCACTAGCTTTGGCGGTGAAAGAATTGTCGATATGCTAGTTGGCGAACAACTCCCTCGCATCTGCTGATGACTAACGCCAGTAAAAATTCGGCCACGATGTCAGAAAAAGAAGACACCAGTATCAGCATCATGAGTAAGGGTGAGATTATCAGCATCGATTACGTTGAACTTGAAAATTATCATAAAGGTGATTCATGGTTTGGTTGTAGCGTCGGTTTTCGTGCTATGCAAGCAGCGGCAAACACATGTACTCAGACATCTATCTGGTCACGTGACAATCTGACTATTGTTAGCGGACACCCAGGTCCAGGCGTGAAAGACGCCATAGAATTAATAACGCATTGTGTTTCATCAAAACGTTTTCGCTTGCTCGATGATACACCTACTGAGGGTTGTAGCCGTGGCATGAAGTTTGAGTGGTGGGTAAGCAATGGCCGTATTACGGTACATGTGAAATTGCACGAAAACTTCGTGCCAGAAACATTTTACAGCCTTCTCGACAGACTAAATTCTGATGATGAAAAAGACAGTGATCGCGATAGTTTCGACCAACATAAAAATGATTTGAGCTATCAACTCTGGCATCAACCTTTAGAAAGTTTATTTAATGTAAACGTACTTTCTACGCCATTGAGCCCAGGCGACTTACCGAAAGGCTTTTCCGATGCATGAACTTGGCATCACAAGAAATATTGTCGCCATTGTTTCAGAACACGCTGGAGACAAACTTGTAAAACGTGTGGCAATCGACATCGGAAAACTTTCGGCGATTATGCCCGATTCGATTCGATTTTGTTTCGATGTATGCACCAAAGATACGGTACTGGAACAAGCCACTCTGGAAATAAATGAAATACCCGGACTGGGCCGCTGCGAAGAATGCGGCGCAGAAATAGAACTGAAACAATTATTTGGCCAGTGCCATTGCGGTTGCAAACGCATCACCTGCATCGCTGGCGAAGACATGAAAATCAAAGAGATGGAGGTATATTAATATGTGCGTAACTTGCGGTTGCTCCGATAACGCTAAAGCGACAATTACTGATCTGGATAATGGTAACGTTGTTACCCTTGAAGACCCTAACAAGGCTCATGACCACACACACGACCATACGCATAGTCATGATGGTCATGAACATTCACATGATCATGATCACGAACACGAACACACGCATGCACATGATCACAGCCATGAGCATCCTCATGATCATAACCACGACCATAATCATGATGGTCACGCGCATACTCACGCCAGCATGCACGGCACAACCATCAGCCTTGAAGCTGAAATTCTAGCAAAAAATGATTTGCTCGCCGAACGTAATCGCGGTTGGTTCGACGGTAGAAATATTTTGGCGCTAAATCTGGTCAGCTCACCCGGCTCTGGTAAAACCACATTGCTTGAACGCACCATTACTGACCTCAAAGATGATTTACCTATAAACGTAGTAGAAGGTGATCAAGAAACCGTGAATGATGCACAGCGTATAAAAAATACGGGCTGTCGCGTGGTTCAAATAAACACCGGTACAGGCTGCCATCTTGAAGCCGATATGCTGGCACGTGGTATGAAAGAATTACAGCCACCGACTGACTCAGTATTAATGATTGAAAATGTTGGAAATCTAGTCTGTCCCGCACTATTCGACCTGGGTGAAAAGTGCAAAGTTGCTATTTTGTCTGTCACCGAAGGCGAAGACAAGCCCATCAAATACCCGCACATGTTTAAAGCCGCTGAGGTAATGATATTAAACAAAATTGATCTACTACCACACTTGAAATTTAATGTTGATGACTGCATCGAGTATGCACGCACGGTTAATCCAGAGATAAAAGTTTTTCAATTATCTGCGATGACAGGTGAAGGTATGGAAGACTGGTATAACTGGTTAAAAGAACAAGTAGCCTCTGGCACATCAAATGAGGCAACTGCATAATGTCGTCGCTCTTGCTTCTTGGGTTTCTCATCGGTATGCGTCATGCACTGGAAGCTGATCATGTAGCAGCGGTTGCTTCATTGGCGACGAAGACAACGTCGGTAAGAAGTGCCATAAGACAAGGTGCAGTATGGGGCTTAGGTCATACCATCACACTGTTTCTATTCAGCAGTATTGTTATCATGACCGATAACATTATGCCTGAAAAATTTGCTAACGGTTTAGAGTTTGTCGTCGGCATTATGCTGGTGTTTTTAGGTGGCGATGTCATCAGGCGTTTACTAAAAGACAGAATTCACTTTCATAGCCATCAGCATGATAACGATGTAACTCATTTCCATGCACATAAACACACAAACTCAAAAACTAGTTATAAACCGCATGCCGCCTCAGCTCACAAACACGAACATAACGCAGATTTTCCAATTAAATCACTCTACGTCGGAATGATGCACGGAATGGCTGGTTCAGCTGCACTCATCTTATTAACATTGCAATCAGTTGATTCTGTTGCTACAGGATTATTGTACATCCTAATGTTTGGCACTGGCTCAATCATAGGTATGGCTGCGCTATCCGTCATAATCGTTATCCCTTTACGCCATTCAGCAAAAGGGCTCACTTGGGTTAACAATGGCCTGCAAGGTGTTATCGGCGTTGCAACCATGGCGCTTGGCTCGATGATTATTTACGACATTGGCATAGTTTATATATAAATTTGCAGTTTAAAATACTGCCACCAATTTCTGTGATATAACGAGCGCGAACAGCTCTTATAAATAGATAAGCTTGTTTAAATCAGGCCTGTTTTCTCTCGACAAATAGTTATGCATTTTAAATGAAGCAATAGTTACAGGCAGTAATCCCAAACTTTTTTTATCAGTAGCATGAACAAGATATACCAAATTGTAGCATTTACACTGTTATTAATTTCGCCTCTAGCACAAGCCTATGATGTTACCGACCAGCTATCAATCGGTGGCGTACTTGCTGGCAGTATATTGTGTCAGGATATAGCGGATGCGCCCAGCCATAGTAGCGGGTGTGAGAACCAGGTTCCCTTTCTCCCTGAGTTTAGCTTTCGACCCTCCAACACCGATGAGATCTTCTTCAAACTCGGCTTTGCCGCCGGTAATGGTTTAAATGAAGAGTCACCATTTGAATTATCCAGCTGGGCCGCTGTAACTGAGGTGAATCGCCCCGGGTTTGCCGGAGACTTGTTTACTTGAGTCAGGCCACCATGGCTGACTCTTCAGTTCGCTCATAATACAACTTTTCATATTCAGCTGGCGGAATATTTCCAATCGGTTCCAGCAAGCGTTTGTTGTTAAACCAGTCCACCCATTCCAGCGTTGCATACTCCACTTCATCCACCGTCTTCCAGGGTGCTCTTTTATGGATGATTTCTGTTTTGTATAAACCATTAATGGTTTCTGCCAATGCATTGTCATACGAGTCACCAACGCTGCCGGTAGATGCTTCAATACCCGCTTCATTCAGGCGTTCGCTGTAGCGAATGGAGAGATACTGACTACCATGGTCGCTATGATGTATCAGGCCTTTTTTATGTTTTCTTGACCACAATGCCTGCTCCAATGCATCCAGAACCAGATCTGTTTGTAATGATCTGCTCACTCGCCAGCCAACAATATAGCGTGAGAAAACATCGATCACAAAGGCCACATAGACAAAGCCCGACCAGGTGGCGACATAGGTAATATCTGCCACCCAAAGCTGATTTGGACGCACCGCAAAGAACTGTCGCTCAACAAGGTCAGCAGGGAGATACAGCGCTGCATCACTGATCGTGGTCCAGCATTTTTTACCGCGTATTGCACCTTGAATACCAAGCTGGTTCATCAGGCGCTCTACGGTACAGCGTGCAACCTGAATAGATTCACGGTTAAGTTGCCGCCAGACTTTACGCGCACCATAGACCTGCATATTCTCATCCCAGACACGCTGAACCTCCGGCTTGAGCCATTGATCACGCTGGTAACGTGCTGGGTGGCGCTCTGGTTCTCGTTGTCGAGCCTTGTGCTCATAATACGTTGACGGGGCAATCGGTAACTGTCGGCATAGTGGCTCGACCCCGTGTAACGCACGCTGCTCATCGATGAAGGCAATCATTTCCTGGGTCGGCGGTCGAGCTCCGCCTGGGCGAAAAAAGCCGCTGCCTTGCGTAGAATCTCATTGGCCTGTTTAAGCTCTCGATTTTCTCGCATCAGTTCTTTGAGTTTTTCTGACTCGGTACTCGTTATTCCGGCTCGCTTACCTTGATTAATCTCAGTTTGCCGCACCCACTTACGCAAGGTCTCTGCTGTACAACCGACTTTACCCGCAATGGAAGTCATTGCTGCCCATTGCGAACCGTACTCACTCTGATGCTCTAACAGCATGTGGACGGCACGTTCCCTGAACTCAGGGGAATATCTACTTTTTCTACTCATCACTCTATCCTCTCAAGAAATAGAGTCTCCGGCAAACCCGGGGCGATTCAACCATTGGGAACCGCAGGATGAAGTCGAGAAAATAATACGGGGAGTCTTATTGGTTGGCGGCGCCGCTTATCTGAGCCACTTGGCGCTGGATGCGCTAACCAGCCGGTCACTGCCGTTCGTTGGCCGAGTCTAAAATATCAGTGTAGGCCAAGGCCCCATTTTCATCGGCTATCATTCATTGATGAAATGGTGTGATGATTCATCAGTGATCTTCACTTTGGCGCTCTGATGACCGTGACCATTCGCATCCCAGAACAGAAAGGAATAATCGATGAACGTCATAAAACGGATTCTCTCGCTTATTAAGGCTGGTGTTGTCTTTTTGGCTACGCTTGTCGGAGTGCTTGCATCGACCGATAAACCGGAAGCCAATGATCGCCCGCAGGGTGATGGTTCGGACCTATTCGGTGAACACAATTTCCGGACTGGTCAAGCCGACTCGGGCACGGATCCAGACGGCTGGTATGAAGACGACATGTAGCCAAAATTTACCTCTTTATCCCTTTTGAGATTGCAGCCTTACCGATATTCCCTCCCTGCCTTCCTGCATCATCAGCCGGTCGCGCCAACGGCGACGTAGCAGCCGTAATAGAGCGGCCAATGTTCACCCCCGCCCACGCCATCATCCCGCTCCATAGCAACGGCAGGCCCAGATAGAGACTGGTTGTGATCATGTTGAGCAACATGCGTTTGATGTCATGCTCGCCGGGATTAGCAAAGATCTGCAGGAAGATGTTGACGTCCGGGTACATGGATAGGATGAGATTCTGATCCACCCACAACGCCAGGTACCAGAGCACGCTCCAGAACTTCACGGTGAAGATGGCCAAGGCACCGATCACCATCATGGAGATGGAGTAACGCGACAACACCACGACCATGGGAAGCAAGGCATAGATGCCGAGCAGGAGCACGGCCTGCACCATGGGCAGTGCCTGCAGGATCGCGGTCATGGTCACCGAGAACATGGCCGATGCCGCGACCACACCGCCTGAGGCCAGCCCGCCTTTCACGAAGTTCTCCGCAGTGCTCACCAACCCAGTGCTGCCGGAATTATTTGCCACGAGGTCATTGTTCGACCAGCTCGGCGGTGAGTTGGTGAGCACGGTCCGGGCGACAGCGTCATTCTGCTTCTCGCTGGCCAACGCCGGCGCCACGGCGACTACGAGTCCCGAGAATCCAGCGGATGTCGCATCGGCCTCATTGATCAGCTTCTCCCGCAATCCTATAGAGCCGTCTTCCCACCATTGCTTGCAGTAGGGCTTGCCCCAGGTGGGCGGCGCGGCTGGATCATATTCGGTATCGCGCGCCGCATTGTAGGTCCAACCCGAGATCTGCATGGACGGTCGGAGCGTATCGTAATACCCAGGCGTGTCACGGTAGACATGCGCCCCCATCCAGTCCGGATCATCCGGTCCGTAGGTGCTCAACAGAGCGTTGACCGCGGCTGTTGCCGGCCGCTCGGCCTGGTATTTCGAGCGCGCCGGGATGTAACACTGGCTGAAGAAATCACTGACTTCCTGTCGCAGGCGCGGATCCGCAATGGTGGCCAGACGGGCTTGCTGTTCATAGGTACGCATATCCGCGGCGGAGGGCAATCCTTCGACCACCGCATGATTCAGACCCGACGTCATGGCCAGCACCGCATACCACCAAACCGGTATGTTCACCGTTGCCGGCGAACCGGTAAACCCGGTTGTGCCGTAGGTACTCTGGGGGGCGGCAACGGTCGCCGTGGTAGGTGTGGGGTCGATCAAGGTCGGCGGTGGTATGTAGCTGAGCGTGCCAGCGTTCAACGGCGTTAGCGCGGCCGGCTGCCCGGCCAGAACAACGACCAACAACGCGATGAAGATTTCCAGCTCCATGCGGCGCAGCGACAAGCCGGTGACGGTACCGAACTCGCCTCCCTCGGCCGGCTCCCGCCAGTTATCGATGAGAATACCGAGAAAGGGCAGGAACACGATGCCCGTTCCCACCAGCACATCCCAAAGAATGCCGTAGAAAGCCCAGCCGAACAAAGTAGTAAACAGTTCGAGATAGCTGTCGACCGTCATGTGCTGGCTCCCTGCAATGCGGATATGAACCGGCCCAGAAGATTCTGTCCAAGCATCAGTTCGATCACGACCAGCCAGGTCACGATCCGCCAACGCAGTGATAGCAATCTCGCCGCCCCTACTTTATCCGCACGCCCCCATCGATAGAGACCGCGTGTTATCGCCGGCCATAACAGTGCCACCGTGCCGATCAGCAAAAGCCGGATTGTGGTCAACACGGGCTTCAACACCTCGATCCGGGTCTGGATTGTAGCGATGGACGAGGTTTGCACCGAGTGCCAGAGAAAGGCACCAATGCCCAACGCCAACCCGAATGCCAACAGCGTCAGCATCACGAACCAGCGTCTGCGCATCGCAAACCGGTTACGGGACGCGACCATTGCTCAAAGGCCTGGGATCGATCGTCGGCACCGCGGGTGTGTTCAAAGATGACTGGCGTCGTGCCGCTGCGCGCTTGAGCAGCATGGTCACGGTATCGGAGACGACTTCCTTGCGCACCCGGGTCTCGAACAGGAGGTTCTCGATTTCCTTGTCCAGTTCAGCGATGGAGGTGTCGGCATGTTCTCGGGCCACCTCGGTGGCGTAGACCTCCGGCACCTGCCGGCCCGTGAGTAACAGCCGGCGGGCGAACAGAGCCTTTTCCACCGTGCGCGCGGTACTGATCTCCGAAACCAACCGGCCCATGATCAGGCTCTGCTCGGAGGCCGGCATCTCCCGAATTGCTTCGATGACCTGGCGCGTGATGGCCACCCCAGGCGCGGTGATGTTCTCCAGGTTTGCCAGCGTCGGCGGCGTCGCACCACTGACCAGGTTCTGAATCTCCACCGTCACCGTGCTTGACTCTTGATAGAGTTTTGGCAACAGACCGGTGCCGGGAATACTGTCCTTACGGCAGGTATCACAGGTGGTCACGATGTTCTCGCCTACTACGTCCACCACCCAGTCTCTGGCATCGGCGGGCGTGGCCCAGACCTCGGACAGCCGGGTTGCCGATGCCGGCGGCACCGGTCCCACCGCCGTGACGGGCCGGTTCATGTTGAGGTTGTAACCGGCCTTGACGATATCCCCGGTGAACTCCAGGAGCGGCTGCCCCGAACCACCGGCCTGGCCGCCGATCCACGGCACCCCGTTGTCGCCGTTGGATGTCTCGACCGCATCCTTGGCAGTCACGGCGTCGTTACCACCGACTCCCATCTGGAGTTTCCAGTCGTTGCCCTTGGACAGGGTGATGAGATCGGCATAGGGATTCTTGCCTTTGGCTATTTCCGCCTCCATCTGCTCGCAGGATTTGGTGGCGAGTTGCATGGTCTCTTCGGCCTTGAGCAGCGCATTCTGGAACATGTCATAGAGTCCGGGGTTGGCCCGTTGCAGGATGAGCGCCGGCAGGGACGCGATAGCGGCACTCGCCGCGGCGGTCATGGCGTTCAGCATATTGTCGACACCGGAACTGATGTCATTCAGCGTATTGGTGACTGCCGCGACAGGATCGAACTTGCCGCAACTGTAACCGAGTCCGAGTTGCGCCGAACCGCCCAGGGTAACCGAGACCACCGAGGGATTGGCTGGCGCCGAGACCGGCTCCGCACCACCGATCTCGTAGTACCAGAGACTGTCTTCCGTCGGCGCCTTGGTGGCCGCATAGGCACTATTCCATAACATAAGAACAACCAGCATCAGTGCGCGCGCGTTGCGTGGATTGAACTGTGTCGATTCGGTTGTCGTAGTCATTGTGTAACCGTGTTTTTTCTTCATGGTGGATAAGCAATCCAGTCGATAGAAAACAGATAGAATTGCCCGCGCCGCTGGCAACACTTGTAGGGACGCCAGAGGTTCCAGACATAGTCGCCCGCGTCATCGACCCGCCCTCCTCCCCACCCTGTCAGGCTGGCAAGATCGTTCGTGCCAAAGACGTTACAGCTCGACTCGCTACGCGGGACCATCATCTGCCAGGTACCGGTACGGTGGTCCTTCTCCATCAGCGGTCCCGGTGGCCAGACCTTCTGGTCCGACGATGATGACCCGGTGACCGGAACGTAAACATGCGGCTGCGCCGTGCGGGTGACGATATCGCCGGCCCGCTGCGCATTGATGGCCGCGGCCTTGGGTTCTTCGGCCTGCGTGGTCCAACCGGTACGTGGATACACACCACCCCAGGTCTGCAACGGCCAGGTACCGATCTCGCGCAAGCCCGGGATGAAACTCGCGGGATAGAATATCTCCGGCACCTCCTGGCGCCAGGACAGCGCATCGAGTCCAGACTGGAAATAGGGAACAAAGGATGTAGTCTGCGACTGACACAATAGGCCCACACCGGACACGATTCCGGAAAGCGAGCTGATCGGATGGCCGATGGCATCCGACTCGCGGAAGACCAGATTCTTATGGTCGCGGTTATCGGAAGTCCCTTCGGTGCGGTTGCCCGCGCTGTCGATAGGCACCGGCAACAACGAACCGAGCAATCCATTCGCTGCTGCCTTCTGGGCGAGACCCAGTGTCGCCCGGATCTCTGTCCAGGGGTTGCCACCCAATTCGTTATAGCTGCTAACCACCAGGTCCGGGTTGTAGTGTCCGACCTTGAGCGAAGTCCTGACACTGCAACCAAACAATGAACAGCGCAGCCAGAAACACGTTCCTATAGGCATCCACTGCATACAGGAAAACGCGGCCGCTGTGGTCTTGGCGACGATCTCCGGTGTGGTGATGGAACCTGCTCGCCCAGCAATCGGCATTGTCAGCAACGTGGCTAAACCAAGCGACAGGAACCTCTTCCCTCTCATCGCTTCCCGCCTTGTCGCCACTGTTGATACCGATGAAGCGCTTCGCTGATGTCGGTCACTCCATATATCGCAACTTCCCCATCAAACACGATGGCTGGATAGCGATCGACACCGTATTGCACCGCCTTCGCCAATCCCATCGCGGCGCGTTGCATCTGTGCGCGATCATCATCGTGCAATTGCTGGAAGCGTTGTAGTACGACTCGCTTGGATTGCTCGGGATCAGACGTAAGATCTTTGGATAGTTTCGCCTCGATTCGCTGAATGCCGTCCAGTTCGTAGATGTGGAGGTTGATGACACCGGAGCTGGGCCGCGACAGCTCAGCATCGCGGGTGATCGGTGAACCGGATGCAGTGAACACCTCGACTAGGTGGGGATTCCCCGCCCTGTTCTGAGCCGCTTGCGCAGTGCCGCCGACGAATAGCGCAAGTACGACCGACACCAGCACTACAAACCGAATTGATTGTGTTTTCCCGATCATTTGCACGAAAGGCCCTCGGATAATGAGATGGGCTATCGTGGCTCGAAGGGTATTCCTATGAAACCGAAAATCCTTTCAAGGTGCGGCGTGGTTTTCGGTTTTCATAAACTCATATTTGAAGTGTGGATCACAGTGAATTACTAGAAGCGACTGATCACTCTACCCGGCAAGAATTACAGGTTAATACTGATCCGGTTGAAAAACTCGAAATATTCAGAGTAAAAGTTTTCACTAAAATAAACCAAGGGATGTCATCCATTTCATCCCTTGATTGTTGTCACCACAACTAGTGCTTCTTGTCCCGTGGAGGGTTCGGGTCATTTCCGTAGCTATCGCTATCACGAATTTGACCATTCTGGCGATGAATGACTACTTCCGTTTTCTCTCGGATAGCCTGTTCACGGGCGCGTTCAATTGCATCACGCTGTGTGTCATGACGTGACCCTGCGCGACTTGCACCTTCCTTTTTCGTTGCCCAGCCCCCGTCTTTATGGGGTACAACATGGACGTCATTTTTTTTACTCATAATTAACCTCTCTTTTGTTTAGCAGTCAGATAAATCATCAAGATTGTTGCGGGACGTATTGTCTTTATCAGTCCGCAGATATTTGCCCGTAGAACCGGGTACCACCCGAATCGTGGTTTTTGTGCCATCATTCCAGGGTACATAGTATTGATGTACGCCTGACTCAATGTCCTGGATCGCATCGGCCTTGCTCCGCGGAGACCAATATTCACCAGGATTACACAGCGCTAAAATGTCACCATCCCTATCTTTCTTGCTTTGCACTACCGCTCGTTCAGCCATTTTTACTTACCTCTATTTGCCTTGATTAATTTAGTACGTAATGTACAATATTACGTAACCGTATAGTTGCTGACCCAAAAAAAGGTCTGCGCATACATATACGAAGACGTTATATATTATAATACTATATGGTATAGGAGTACGCAATGGCAGATAACGATATTTTTCAAAAAAGACTAGTAGCCGCCAGGAAGAAGCGGGACATGAGTCAGGATGACCTAGCAAAAAAATCGGGATTAAAGCCTGCCGCAGTCTCACACTTCGAGACCGGAGCAAGAAAACCATCTTTCGACAATCTGAGGCGACTGGCTGATGCCCTAAACGTCACAGCCGACTATTTACTGGGCCGGACAGATGATCCCGAAGGCTTCGCAGAAGCGGATGTCGCTTTTCGACATGGGTTTGAACAGCTTTCATCAGAACAAAGGGAAATAGCACTGGATTTTATTCAAGTATTAGCAAAACGAAGTAAAAAAGAATAACAGGAGCCTTGGCTTATGGACCCATTTGCTACCAGGGAAGCTGAAAGATTATTGAAGGAATGGGACGTGCAATCCTTACCAGTCGATCCGTTAGCCATAGCGGATCAGCACGATATTGTATGTCAGGGTATGCCATCAAAAAACAGTGGCGTTTCCGGTATGTTTATAAAAAACAGGGATGCATATGGAATCCTTTACGCTACCCATATCAATAATGAAGGGTTTCAACGATTTAGCATCGGGCATGAGCTGGGGCATTACTTTTTACCGGGGCATCCAGAGGCCGTCTTTTCAGGTGGGATTATTCATGAATCACGGGCCGGGTTTGTCTCAAGTGACAAATATGAAAGCGAGGCTGATCAATTTGCCTGTGGTTTACTCATGCCTAATTACCTATTTGATCCCGCCCTTGAGCAAGCAGGCGATGGATTGGAAGCCATTAAAACACTTGAAGAACGCTGTGGCACATCACTGACGGCAACAGCCATTCGATATGCCCAGCGAACACCTGAGCCTGGCGCCATAGTTGTGAGTATTGGCGGCACGGTAGATTACTGCTTTATGTCGGACGAATTGAAAGAATATCCGGGGCTCTCGTGGATTAAAAAGGGAAGCAAAGTTCCACGCAGTTCCCCAACGTATGAATTCAATAAGGATAATGACAATGTGCGCCTTGCAAATCAGGACGCAGGCACAATTGATCTTGGCACATGGTTTGGCGGCGATATTGAAGGGGAACTCTATGAAGAAGTTATTGGACTTGGTGGATACGGCAAAACACTAACAATCCTTAGTGCCTCCGACCTACCTGACCCAGAAGATATTGAAGAAGATGAAGACCTTGAAGAATCATGGACTCCAAGGTTTAAAAGATGAGCACATACCCCCAAAGAGTGGCTGACAATATTTTACCGCTATCTGTCGCGGGGACACTTCCAGAAGCTTTCAAAGAATGGTATTTCACAGGGGAAACGGAAGATCATGAACAGGCTATAGAAGAATGCGAGCTTTGTGATCAGGAACAACTTCGCTATCACTTCAAGATTGCAAACAGGCATACACATAAACATCTATGGATAGGCTCACACTGCATTCTCAAATTCAAAGTGGCCGTCTACGAAAATGACCAACTTCTTGACGAAAATAAAACAAAGAAAAAGCTCGATGCTTTAATTAAACAGATGCGTTATGAGTCATGCATGAATGCCCTGAGGCGGCTTGTTGAGGAAGAAAACAATGATATTTTAGGTAATGCACTGGACTTCTATCAAAAAAATAAATATCTCACACCCAAATTCGCATTCGTAATATTTTGGCGACTTAAATCTCACAGGATTGATCATAGTCCTTCATTTTTCAAAATCAGTTTAAAAAGAGATAAGTACAAAAGAGATCTTCGTGAAATGGATACTAGCCGTGTTCATCTTATCTGGCCTGCTCTTACAAGTAGTCAACGAAAGCTCGCCATAAGTATGGGGCATTCCGCGCCGAGTTAATTTTAATAAATAGATTGTGTAGTTCGATACATCCCTTAGCCTCCGCGATTAGCAGCAATGCGCTCAGCAATGACATAAACCGCCTCAAGCTCGCTGCAGTTACGCTCCCGCATGATGGCGCCACGCTCCGCCTTCTCGTGCTTCTCGGTCATGGCCAGTGCCAATGACAACGGTGGCGGCACGTTGCGAAACAGCGCTTCGAGATTGTCCGATAGCACCACACCTTCGACGTACTTGCCGGGTTCCTTGCGGGCCGAAAGCAGTAGGCTACGTTGCACATCGGTCAGGTCCTTGAAGCGTGCGATCTGCTCGACTTCTTCTTTGGGCATGACCAGACACAGCCACCACTCCATCATGTTGAGCATCTTGCGACTGGCGTCGGGGAAGTCCTCCAGATTCTGGGTGGCGATCCAGAACCAGGCGCCGAGCTTGCGCCACATCTTGGTGATCTTGACCACATAGCGGGCCAACAAGGGATTGGTGGTGATGATGTGACCCTCGTCGGTCACCACCAGGGTGGGACGGGCGTCGTGCTGGTGGCGCTCCACCAGGTCGTTGATGTGACTCATCATGGAGATGTAGGCCACGGTGAGTTGATCCTCGTAGCCTTCCCGCGCCAGGATGCCCATTTCCAGGATGGTGACATCGGCCTCCGGCCAACGGGTACCGGGCCGGTTGAAGAAGTGACCGGCCAGACCGGAGCAAAACAGTGCCATGCCGTCGCCCATCTCGATCGCGCGGTTGCGCCGGTGTTCGGGCAGGTTCAGATCACGGCCGATGGCGTGCAAGGCGGTGACCACATCCTCGGTGATCACTTGATCCCTGCCACTTTCTTTTACCGTCTTCGCAGCCAGGAAAATGGAGTTCCGTATCAGTAGCCGATCGGCCCGGCTCATGCGTGCGTCTTCACGCTCATCACCGCCGGTGATCATGATCCGGGCGGCGATTTCCATTTCACCTAAAATATCCCGACCGCCACCTTCACTTTCAAGCTCATCGTCGTCATCGGTCAGCTCATCCGGATCCTTGGGAAGGTGCACGCGACGTTCTTTATCCAGCACGCGCAACGCATCCGCGAACGGTGGCAAGCTTACATCAACATTCGTGTTCAAGGTGACCTGGTTGACGGAGACGTCGTGGGCCTGGAAGTGTTGACCCAGTAACGAGAATGAACCACCGGCCTCGATGATGAATATACGTGGGCGGTACATTGTGGCCATCTGTTGCAGCAGGTAAACCAGGAGTGCCGACTTGCCCGCCCCGGTGGGACCGAGGATCAGCATATGAGCGTTCTTCTTGCGGTCGGCCCGATGCAACGGATCGAAGGTCAAGGGTTCGGCGCCACGGTTGAAAAAGACCAGGCCTGGATGACCGGTTCCCTTCGATCGGCCGTACAGGGGTAACAGATTGGCGGCATGACTGGAGAAGACCAACCGTGAGCGGCGACTGGACTTGTCCATCGACACATCATAGGCCATCGGCAAGTTACGCATGTAGCTGTCCAGTGCAAGTAGATCCGCTTCCTGCAGGATCGGTTGCAGACCATTGGGCAGCAGTAACGCATTCAGCTGATTCACATTGGCGCGCAGTGACTTAGGATGGTCACCGCGCACGTAGAAAGCAATGCCCAGTGGATAAAGCTTGTTGCCCTGTGCCATCTCCCGCTCGACGAGTTCTGCATCCTCGCGTGTCAGTGCGGCCTCGGCTGAGTCGCCCACGGCGGCACGTTTGACCTGAGCAATGTGGTTGCGGGTGAAATCCTGCGGTTTGACCGTCATGGTCAGTACCATCACGGCGTGCTCCGGCAGGCGATCGAAAAGCGAGAAGACGTGGTCACCGGCCTGACGTTCGGCAGTCATGTGCCCCACCTCCGGTGCCCGTCGTAATCCCTGGATCGTTACCACGGTGTGCGGCAGACCATCGAACCACCATGTCGAGGTTTCGTTATCCGAACGCGGCATTGTGAGTGTGAGCCGCTCAGCCAGATCGTAGCCGAACGGAAGGTCCTCATCGCCGGGATACGGGGCGACCTCCAACAGCTTGTCGGGATCACCGTCTGCGATCGCGGGTTTTGGATTGAACCACTTGAGCAACCATTCGTAGAGATCCTTGCCGGTACTCCGTCGCACGCGGATGCCGGCCGAGGCCAGTGAGGCAACCCACTTGGTCGCCACATCGTTCATCGCTTCTTCGACTTCGATAGCTGGAGGCAGCTTTCCCTTTGTTTTCAAGCGGCGATAGAGTGCCGCGCGCACACGGCGTACCTGCCCCCGCCAGTGGGTTCCGGTTACTGTAGTGTCATCGAACAGTCCGCCGGGACGGGTGATCCGCGCCAGGTGCTGCGAAAACATATCCTGGAAGTGTCGGGTGAATGCCGTGTCTTTCGCGCCCGCTTGTGCATAGTCCGCCAGTTCTTTTTGAAACCCTTGCAGACTCGGTTCATCTTGAACGTAGACCTGCAAAATCCAGGGGGCATCATCGTCTTCGGGAATGGCATCGGTGAGTGCCGTCTGGATGGCATCGCGCAGTTGTGTCATGAACTGGGGAGTACGGGCCTCGGTACCGACGGGGAGGATCTCAAACAAGGCCCCCACGCTGATACCGTCTTCCAACAGAAAGGTGCGACTGTCCGGATCGTACTCCACCCAGGGCAGGAGATCGGTAAAGGACGATGGGCGATCATACAAACCCTTGACCGCCGCCGTGTTCACGGGCGCTTCCGCTGGATCATGAGACTGCTTCGATGATTCGCGTGATAGAAACTTCGCCATGCTCATTTCCCCTGCCGTTTGATCGGCACTTCACCCGGCAGTGCGTACTCGACCCGCTCATACATAGGGAACGTCGTTACGTAACCGGGTACCGGCACCTGCTCGCCGCCTGCCAGGTGGGGAAACACATACATCACCAGACTCGGATTCGGCAGCCGGGGGAAAGTGGTGTCGATCTCGTTGTGGGCCTCGCGCGTGTAGCCATAAAGCGAACCGTCGCCGTCAACGATGGAACGATTTCCCAACTCATTCCGAATCACCAGGGGATCGCGTGCACCCAACTGCTGGATGTGTTGCTCGTAGATGGCTTTCATAGGTAGGCCGTCCTGGGGCAACACCGCGTCCTTGGTGCTGGCACAGCCCGACAGCACGAGACTAATCAAGCCGAGCGTGGTGATAAGGGTTGATGGATTTCGCATGATTGAGTTTCCTGCCTTTAAGATCGAGATCAATGGGGAGTTCGCGATCGACGTGAATGGCAATGCCGGTACCGGCCGGCACAAACACGGCGTCGAAGCTCTGGGACTGGCGTTCCAGCAACCACTTGGCAACCTCGTCACTGCCGCCGGCGATGGTCTTGCCGAGTACGTAGGTGCCGACATCGCCGGTAACATTGTTGGTCGCCGCACCGGTATCACTGACGACTGAGGTGGTCTCGGCCGCGGCCGCCGCATCGGCCGCCGCCTGCACCGCCATCACACCAATACGCTGGGTGAGAAATGCCGGTGCGTTGGTCTTGCGATCGCCACTGATGCACGGGATACCCTGTTGGTCCGAGATCCAGCCCAGAGGCCGGTTATTGCCACCGGACTGTCCACCGCGGTCATCACCAGAAATCGTGCGGATGGTGCCGTCGTCGAAAACGAAGGTGACCGAATCGAGTCGGCCGGTCACACAGGACAATGTCCAATCGCCGATTGCCGTGCCGCTCCACACCATCCCCTGCACGCCGGGCACGGTGAGACCGTTGGCGGCCAGGTTATCCGCACCCGTGATCACCTTGAAGGGCATGGGGTCACGCACCTGACCCTGCACCGGCACCCGACCGACCAGGGCGGTCATCGCCGTCGAACCGATGAGCGTGGCATTGCGCGGAACGGTGTAGACGGGTTGCAGCGTGTCCAACTCCCGAGCGATGTTGCCGGTCTGTTCACGGGCGCTACTCAGCGCCCCACCGGTGGACTGGCGGACCTGATGCAACAGACCGTTGCCATTCGCCGCACTCGCATCATCATCAATGGCATCCAGTGGATTGATCCAAACCAGTCCCGCGACCGGCGATGCACCCGCGCCGCCGCTATCGAATCCCAGCCCGACCGGGATATCGCCGGCACCCTGGCCTGGTTTCCCATGTGAAAGTGACTGCGACAAGGCATCCACCCGTGCCGTCAGTGAAGACAGCACGCTCGAATCCATCCGCCCGCGCGCCTCCTGATCGTGTTCGCGCGACAACAGTTCACGTTTGACGCGCTTCGTTACGTTCTCCTCGATCTGGGCGCGATTGTTCAGCAGCTGTCGGTTCTCATTGCGCAGCGTCCCGTTGTCCTTCCGCAAGGCTTCGACCTCGGCGGTCATGGCCGCGACATTTGCCGTCAGCGTCTTGATGGTGTCGGCCGGCGTATCCGCGTCCGGCACCGGTGCCTGCGGCACGGCCTCCATCACGACCTGGTCATTTGGCTCATTCGAGCATGACTTGAGGGTGACAAACGCCAGCATGAGCACCACGACGCCGGCGAGGAGAGGTAACAGTCGATTACTGGTTGCTATGGCCATGGGCTTACCTATCGCAAGGATTCAAACGGTCGTGCTGAGATCAGGTACACGGCCGTGGTGTCCGCCTCACTACCGGCGGCCAACAGGCGATTGTGCTGGAAGGCCGCGGCCAGCCAAGCACCACGCAGATTACGGGGATCGAGGATCTGCGGTTGATCGCTTCGGTTGCTGAGTTTGACGGCCGTGACATACAGACCATCTGCCCGCCAGGCCACCAGTGGCGTGGCGTCGACCGCATCACCACGCAACAAGGCAACAGAGTCACGCGCTACCGGAATCCGCACAATGCCCGGTCTGTCTTGCACGAGCCGTGCGGGTGCATACAGCTGTTGGGCTGCGAAACGGGTCAGGGTTACATAGCTGTATTGTGCGGCTGCATCGTTAC
>Ga0316209_1001034_pt1 | contig 34186 bp, 31 predicted proteins | sample 6monopyrite_MG_FD_204945 | JGI IMG/M metagenome (GOLD analysis project Ga0316209, IMG submission 204945) | Microbial mat bacterial communities from mineral coupon in-situ incubated in ocean water Damariscotta River, Maine, United States -... | ecosystem: Environmental > Aquatic > Marine >...
AGGGGCGGACTGAATCACTTGCGTCATCGGTCTCTCCGTCTCCCGGCAAGGGCCGGGCATGGGAGCGACTGAATTGCGGCGGGGGATTCAGGGCTTGCTTACACCATCTTTGCGGGACGGGGAACAGCGCTCGCCCGCGAACTCGCGGGCTTCCTCTGGGCCGTCGGACAGGAGCGGACGCTGCTGACCCACTGACCAAGCTCACGTGAGGTCGACGGAAGGCGGCTCCACGGAGGAAGGAACCCTCGACCGGGCTATGGGCAGGTCCACCGCGACCGACGCTCGCCACTAGACCGAGGCAGCCTCTCCAGACGGACTCCGACCTGCGGTAACCAGCCCGCGAATATCAGCTTGATCACCGTCGCGCCACGCTGCCGACCGTCGGCCTCACGTCTCTACCCAAGCATGGCTTACAACGAATCACAGGGCTCGGACTGGAAGGTCCTTGCGGATTGCATCCATATCAGCCCGGAGTATTCATGAACACGTGCTCCAAACTCAGCAGATTGGTTCCTGTCGGTGCTTTGAGGGTTCTGGCGATGATGGCGACCCTGAACGGGTCGTCGAAGTAGCCAGGTTCCTCAAAGTGACGTCAGGGGCCGAGAGGCCGGCGATGCCGGCCGGCTGCGCAGTCTGGGGTGCGTGTTCATGAATAATCCGGGCTAGGAAGACGTGCACGTTCTCCGCCGGGCTGCCGTCGGGTTGCAGCACGCGACCGCGAACGTACAAGCCGCGGTGGGCGACGAGCAGCAGCACTCCGCGCTCTTCGTCGCGGACCAGCGCATCGATCGAGACGTGGGTGTCGCCCTGCGGACCGAGCGGCGCGCCCTCCGGCGGCACCGAAGCCGTCAGCACGGTGAGCCACGCTTCCGCTTCGAGCGCGGTGCGTTCGGCCGCGGCGTCCTTCGCGGTCTGCTTCAGCGGCGCGAGAGGCTTGGACGCCGCCAACTCACCGAGATCCTGCGCGACATCATCGGCGCGCGCCTGATGCTCAAGCGCTTCCCACTCGACGCCCTGATCACTGTTCCACAGCCAATCGCCGCCGAAGGCGACGAACACGAGCGCGACCAGAATGGCGAGTGGGCGCATGGTGTTCAGATCATACGGGATCAGTCGAAGACGACTTCGATGGTCTCGTTCGCGATGACTTGGACGGTGCGGTGGTCGAGGACTTCCTGCTGAGCTGCGGGGACCTCCCAGTCGTGGAGGATCAGCTCGACTTCGACGGCGCCTACAGGTGCGCGCAGCAAGGCGTGGGCGCCCGGCGCGAGTGGATCGTTCGTGAGCGCCACGGTGCCCACGCGCACGCGCAGAGACAGCTCCTTCCGTTCACCTTGATAGACGACATCGAGCGAACCGGCGGGTCCCATTGGGATCTCGAGGTCTTCGAGGGACTCGCCGACCGCGAGCTCGACGTCGCTCAAGATGCCGTAACGCCCGCCGACTTCGTTCGCGATCAAGTGATAGGTTCCCGCGGTGAGTCCGCCATAGGAGAATTCATTCCGACCTGAGCTTCCCACCGTCTGCCGCAGCGCTTCGCCGAAGGGCTGTTGCACGCTCGTCTGCGCCAACACCTCGGCGCCGGTGGACGCATCGACGATCCTTCCCGCCAAGAGGCTGCCGGGAGCCAGGCGAATCTCGATCGGTTCGCACGGGAGCTCGACTTCGCGATCGGGAGGCGGCGAGGCCCCGACGATCTGCGCCGCCCGGACCATCACGGTGTACGTGCCGGATGCAAGCGGTCCAAGTCGGAACGCGCCCGTTGCATCAGGCTTGCCTTGCACCATTCCTTTCTCGATCGAGTAAACGAGGATCGGCACACCTCCGACTGGAACGCCCTCAGGGTCCAACATCGTTCCGGTCAGGTAGACGGCATCCGAAACGACCAGCTCGAGATCCTCGACAGTCTCTCCCGCGGCAAGCGTCACAGCTACAACGGCGGTGCCCGTTGCCGTATCAGCTTCCTCGACATCCTCCGCGAGCACTCCGATCACGTAGTCGCCGGCGCGCATCTCTTCGAAGGCGAAACGTCCGAGTTCATCGGTCGTCGTTCGATCGAGGAAGTTTCTGCTCTCGAGACGGAAAAGGACTGCGCTGATTCCAAGCTGCAGGCCGAGCGACTTGCCGGCGAGAGGTTGTCCGCGCTCATCCACGACGCGACCACGGAGCGCGCCATTCGACGCTTGTTTCCACTCCACCGTCCGCACTTCACCCGGCTCGAGGAACAGCGGATCGGACTGCAGCGGCGTCCACTTCCCGCGCGCAGTCTGCAGTTGCGCCTCGATCGAGACCTTGGTCGGCAAATCGCTGAGTTCGAAGTTGCCGTCGAAGTCGAGCTTCACCGTTCGAGCTTGGTCCGGCGTGTTCACGTTGAGCCCCAAGATCCCAGCCGGCTGGGCAAGTTCGTAGCCCGACGCTTCGAGCTTGACCCACAAGCTCGCCGGATCTTCCAAGCCTTTCACACGACCGCGCACGGTCGCGCCCCGGCGCAACCTCACGATGAACGGTGCATCCGCAGTTTCGCGTCGATCGAACAGCGGGATGACTGCCGGACCGTAGCCGCCCGCCCGCACATCGAGAGCGAAGTAGGTGTCGTAGCCCAGGTCGTAGATCGCGCGACCAGACTCGTCCGACACCGAAATTTTTCGGCCACCGTGCCGCACCTCAGCGCCTGCGATCTGTCGTTCGCTCACTTCGTCGACGATCAGCAAGTGCAGCTCGCCGGTGATCGTGCTCATGTGAATCTCCTGTTCACGCACCTCACCCGCCTCGAGCGGCTTCACGCTGAACGCGGTGCTCCCGAGCTGCGCGATGGGGACTCCGGCCGTCGGCACGAAGTCGTCATGTCGCGGAAAGACGCGCAACTTCTCGCCCGGTTCGAGATCGAAGCGCGCGATGCCGAGCGCGTCAGTCAGCACGCCTCTTCCGATGCCGCCGACTCCGCCCGCAGCAAACAACTCGTGCGCGATCGACTCGTCGCGATCGACGAACACCGGCCTTGCAGCGAGCGGTTTCCAGCCCTCCCGATCGACGACCGTCACGACGAGCCGCGCGAGTTGCGGATCACTCGGTGCATCGACGACCTCGGCCGCGACTTCCAACGCCTGCTCGATGCGCACACTCGCGGCCTGAACGGCGGCCTCGGCTTCCGGCGGCGCAAGCTCACCAACCGCCGGCGCCGCTTGCGCCTCACGAGCGTCCTGCTCGATCAACTTCGCGCGATCCGTCTCCTGACCGCGGGTCAGCAAAAAGACGACCAACGCAATCACGAGAACAACGATCGGAAGGGCGAGCTTGCGCATGGTCATCAACTCCTACTTGCAGCACGAGCCGGGGAAGTCGGCAGGTGCCTGGCACCGTATCCCCGCATCCTACCCACCGGGAAGCCGACACCCTGGTGCCTGGCACCGTATCCCGCTCCCCTACATCGCCCCTGCAGCCCGGAACGCCAGCAGGAACAACCCCGCGAAGAGCACCAGGGCTACGGCGAGAGCGAGAAACCGCACCCAGGCGGGATACTGGCCGAGGTCGGCAGACAAGAAGCCGCCCTGCGATTCGACGCGGTGGTACTGCAGCGCCTTGCGCGCGGGGTCTTGGGCGCCGCCGTCTTTGGCGGGCTTGGCGATGCCGGCGCGGGCGGCGGCGCTGGGCTTGTTCGGCGGGATCGCGGCCCGCTTCGGTTGCGGCGCGGGAGCCGCCGGAGCGGAAGAGCGCGCGAGTGACGGGATCGGATCGGACTCGAGCTCGATCTCGTCAGCTTCCTCGAGCGTGATCTCGTCGGGGTCTTCGAGCTCGGGTTCGGCGCTGACCGGCGCGCTCGCCGCGGCGACCGGGGTCTCGTCGGCGAACTCGAAGTCGTCTTCGATCGGAGCTTCCGGTTCGGAAGTCGGAGTCGGTTCCGAAGTCGGGGTCGGATTCGATCCGGAGGGTGCAGCAGCAGACGCTGCATCGACCTGCCGCCGCGGACGCGCCAACGTCTCCTCCATGCCGCTCGCGAGCTCGGCGCCGGGGTCCGTCGCCGGCGCGCTCGTCCCCGCACTCGCCGCCGCAGGCTCGCTCTCGGCCTCACCCGGCGCGAAGCGCAGTCGCAGCTCGATGTCGCCCAGGCGGAACTCGGTGCCGTCTTCGACGAAGAGCTTCTTGGTGCGCGCTCCGCCCAGGAACACGCCGTTGCGCGAGCCGAGGTCGACGAGGCGCCAGCCCGCGCGCTTGTGCTCGAGCCGCGCGTGACGGCGGCTGATGGAGAGGTGGCGCAGGACGGCGTCACAGTCGTCGGCACGTCCCACAACGGCACCGTCGCCGACGTCGAACTGTCGCCCGATTTCGGGCCCCGAGAGCACGTAGAGAGTCGGCATCGCCGAGGATTCTACGGCGCGAGGCGGCGCGTGGCACCCGGGAAGCGCGAGACGCTCGCGCGACACGGTGCAGGGAAGCGGAAGTCGGCGGGGCGGTCGCATGAGCGACCGGCCCCCGGTGATGCGCCGTGCTTCCCTTTTTCTCGCTTCGCGGGTTCATCCCCGGCCCGCCGAATCCACCCAGTGGCGGACCTGTCCCGTGAAGCGCTCCGGATCACCGTCCGGGGGAGAGCCGGCTCGCGTGGCTCTCCGCAAGTCTGTGGGACGCGGCGTGGAGGCGGACAAGCCTCGGCGGCTGAGAAGCTCCGGAGCGGCGCCCTCAAGCCTCCGCGAGGCCTTCGCGGATCGCGTAACGCGCGAGTTCCACGCGGTCGTGGATGTCGAGCTTGCGCATCACCGAGGTCGTGTGGTGTTCCACCGTCTTGACCGAGATGTGCATTTGCTTCGCGATTTCCTTCTTCGAGAGCCCCCGCGCCAGGTAGCGCAGGACTTCGACTTCGCGGTTGGTCAGCGAAGCGGCTCGCGTGCCCGCTTCCGTCGTCGTGACGTTCGTGCCGTCTTCGCAGACGATGCGCGAGCGCACTTGTTTCGAGAAGTAGGAGCCGCCGGCCGCGACTTCGCGCAGCGCGTCGAACAGGAAGCTGGGCGGATCGCCTTTCACGACATAGCCGCTGGCGCCGACCTTCAGGGCCTGCTCGATGTAGTGATCGTGGAAGAAGGCCGAGAGGAAGATGACCTTCAAGTCCGGCAAGGTCGCACGCATCTGCGCGACGGCGCCGAAACAGATCATGCCCGGCATATCGATGTCCATCACGACGATGTCGGGCGCGAACTCGCCGACCACGACGAGGGCCTCGTCCGCGCTGCTCGCTTCGCCGACGACCTCGAAAGCGTCGTCGCGATCCAACATGCCCTTCAAGGCCGAGCGCACGAGTTCGTGATCGTCGACGAGCAGGATCTTCTGAGAATCAGTCATGCGGGATGAGGGCGTGTGTGGATGCAGCGAGCGGCGAGCCTCGGCGGCCCGCCCCCCTATCATGCAAGATGCTCGCGGATGGAGGCAGGGCGAGGCCTGCAAGAATCAGGTCGTGCGCCGCAAAGCCCGTCTGAACGCGCGTGGCACGCGCTTCGACGAGGGCGTCAGAGCACGAGCGGACCGCGCTCGAGCGCGATTCGCGTCAGACGTTCGATCCGCGGCGCGATCGTCTCGGCCCGCGCGCGCGCCTTGAACGCGACGCGACCCCCGACCGTCAGCACCGGCACCACGGAACCGAAACGCGCGACCAGACCGACGTCTGAGTCCACATCGACGCGCTGCAAGTCGCGCGCGGCCGTGGGTGCGGCGGCGCGTATCTGCAGCTCGAGTTCGTCGCACAACGGACAGGCGCCGCGCACGAAGAGCACGAGTTCCGCTGCGGGAGCGGAGCGTCGGAAAGGCCGGAACATGCCGCCATTCTCAGGCCTCTGCGACCCTCCCCGCCACTAGCCGTCGTGCGAACTCGGGCTTCGATGCGGCCCGACTGCCGCTGGGAGCGCTAGACTGCCCCCGATGCGACGCAAGCTGCAGAGACTGATTGTGCCACTGGCCGTCGGCTACGCCCTGCTGGTCGCGTGCGTCGCCGTCTTTCAGCGCGAGCTCACCTACTTCCCCGAACAACGGATCGTCATGTCGCCGAGCCAAGTCGTCTTGGAGGGCGAGGAAGTCTTGCTCTCCACCGCAGACGGGCTCGAGCTCGCTGCTTGGTGGTTTCCGCAGGAAGAGTCGCGCGGCGTCGTGATCCTCTGTCATGGGAACGGCGGCAATCGGTCGTACGCCTTGCCGCTGGCGCGCCGCTTCTTCGATCGCGGCTTCAGCGTGCTCGCCTTCGACTACCGCGGTTACGGCGGGAATCCCGGCAGCCCGACGGAAGACGGACTGCGCTCCGACGCGCGCGCCGCGCTCGCGTTCGTGACGAACGCCGGCTTCGCGCCGAACGAAGTGCTGGTGCACGGCCACTCGCTCGGTTCGGCGGTCGCGATCGCGCTCGCGGCTGAGGCCGAAGTCGGAGCCGTGATCATCGAGAACGCGTTCTCGTCGCTGACCGACGTCGCTTCCGAACTCTACTGGTGGTTGCCGGTGCGTTGGTTGGTGCGCGACACGTGGACCAACTACGATCGACTCGAACAAGTCGATGAACCGCTGCTCATCGCCTACGCACGCGGCGATCAGATGGTCGACGCAGAGCACTCGCAGCGGCTCGCGGAACGGGCCGGCGTGGTGCCGTTCGCCTTCGACGGCGGGCACAATGCCAGCTGCTTGTTCACGGACGACGACCAAGCACTCTCGAGCTTCTTGAATTCGTACTTCCCCGAGGAGTCGACACAGTGACGCTCGCCATCGACGCACAAGGCATCACGAAGGACTATCCGACGCATCTCGGCTTGCGGCGCGCGCGCGTGCTCGATCAGCTGGAGCTGCGCGTCGAGACCGGCGGCGTGTTGGGACTCGTCGGTCCGAACGGATCGGGCAAGAGCACGCTGCTACGCATGCTCGCCGGCATCGACTTTCCGAGCGCAGGACGACTGACAGTCTTGGGCGGCTCGCCCGCCGATGCAAAAGTCCGCGCGCGCGTCGGCTATCTGCCCGAGGGCTCGCCCTATCCGCTCGAGCTCTCGGCGAACGCCTGCCTCGCGCTCTTCGCGTCACTCGCCGGTCTGCCGCGCAAGGCATCCCGCGCCCGCGCTGACGAGCTGCTCGCCACGGTCGGCCTCGCCGACGCGGCAGCGCGGCCCTTGCGCCGTTACTCGCGCGGCATGCTGCGGCGCTTCGGGCTCGCGCAAGCCTGGCTGCATCGCCCCGAACTGATCCTGCTCGACGAACCGACCGCGGGACTCGACGCGATCGGATTCGGCGCACTCGACACCCTGCTCGGCGAAGCGCAGTCACGCAACGCGACAGTCGTGCTCTGCACCCACTTCCTCGGCGACTTGCACGCGCGCTGCGACGCACTCGCCGTCCTGCTCGGCGGCCGCATCGCCGCCCGCGGCACCCCGGCCGAAGTCCTCGGCAAGCCCGGTCACTGGAGCCTCGAAGTCGAAGGCCTCGCCGCTACCGACTTAGACGCCGTCAGCGCCAAGGTCGAAGAGCTCGGCGGCCGCCTGACGAAGCGCGAAGCTTCGGGCCGCGGGCTCGTCGAGGTTTACCGTTCTACTGGCGCGTAGCCGGGTCTTGAGTCGTGATCGCGTTGGGCGGTCAGGATCGGGAGTGCGTTGCAGTGGTCTTGTCCGGGTTGCTTTGCGTGCGAGGAAGGTCCGCCGTTATCAAGTTCGGGACGACGACGCACGGCCACTTGCCGCGCGCATCGCGTAAGTCAGGAACGGCTCTATTCTGCGAATAGGGTCAAGATATGGCAGTTATCCTGGAATCATCCTCGGCGCTAGTCGTTTAGGTAGGTATGCGAAGCGCACAGCAGACCGAGCTCGACTTTCCGGTGACGAACTCGTGGGGCGGGCGGCGTGAAGGGGCCGGAAGGCGCAAGCGGAAGAGCGGTGTTGCGCATGCGCAGCGCGAAGCTGTTTCGCAACACGACCCGCGGCTCGTCACGCTGAAGTGCGTGGCCGGCTTGCCGAGCTTGCGGACGCGGCGGTTCGCTCGTGTGATCGGATGCAGCATTGCGAACGCGCACAAGCCGCGGTTTCGGGTGGTGCACTTCTCGATCCAGTCGAACCACGTTCACTTGATCGTCGAGGCGATGGATAGGGACGCGCTGACGGGCGGCATGCGCGGGTTGGCCAGCCGGATTGCGAAAGGTCTGAACAAGCTGTGGTCGCGCAAGGGGCGCGTGATTTCGACGCGCTTCCACGACGTAGTGCTGCGCTCGCTGCGACAAGTGCGCAACGCGCTGCGCTACGTGTTGAATTACCACTTGAAGCACGGGGCGCGGCCGCGGCGGGTAGGGAAGCACCTCGAGTAGCACCGCTACTCGCCCGCGGACGAGTTCGATGACTGGACCGACCGGATGTTCGACTGTCCGCCCGGAGTGCCCGGGGCGACGGTGGCGCGGGGCGTGTGGAAGTTGAGCGTGGGCTGGATGCGGCACTACCCGTTGATCGCGGTGACGGAGGTGCCGGGGGCGGCGGCCTCACTCGCAGGTTAGAGCCTTGCGGCCTCGGCTGACTCGAGTAGCCGATCCGATGCGGTCGCCGGCGATCAGCGTCGATTGAGGCGGTCTTGGATCGTCTCGAACAAGGACTCGCCGCGCACGCGAGCGCTCAAGGAGTCGCGGTCGTAGTAGAGCACCCTCACCTCGGTCTCTTCGCCGCCCTCGAGGAAGAGGAAGTCGACGCGCAGGATATCCGTGCGGATCTTGGCGGTGGCTTGGCCGGGGCGTTGGTCGCTCGGCACGGCGACGCCCGTCTCATGGATCGCGGCGACCGTCTCGCGCCAGGCGCGGTCGAGCGGTGCGTTCAACACGCGGACGACTTGGCCTTCCGTTCCGTCCGGTGCGTCGTCGGGCGCGAGGCAGGCGGTGGCGGCGAAGAGCAGGCAGGCCAGGGCGCAGAGCGTTCGAAGCGTCGACATGCGCGCAGCCTAGTCGACCCGCCGTCTCGCACGAAGCGTCCAGGCGTCTGTCGCGTTACGCTCTGCGCATGATCTCGGGTCTCGCCTCACTGGAGCTGCGTCGCGGACTGCGTCCGTGGCTGCTGATCGCCGCCGGCGTGCTCGTCGCGCTGGTGCTGGCGGGCGAGCCTCCGCGGTCGTGGTTCGGCGAATCCCCCGCCGCCGGTGCTTGGCGCCGTCGAGAGCTGTGGGGCGCGGCACTGCTCGTGTTCTGGCCCGTTGCGCTGCTGCGCGCCGGCGGCTTGGTCGGCAGCTGGCGGAACGGCGAGCTGGATTGGCTCGCCCCGCGCGTCCGCGACCTCGGTCGCGCGCTCGTCGCGAGCTGGATGGGCGGCTTGGCGGCGATGTTGATCGGCGTCACGCTGATCGCAGCACTCGCCGAAGCGACGAGCGGCCCCGGTCCCGCGCTGGTCGACCGCGGCTGGTTCGAAGGCGCGGAGCTCGAGTCGCCCGACTCGACCAGCTTGCGGCGCTGGACCATCGAGCTCCCGCGCACGACCGACGGCGCGCGGCTCGCCGTCGACATCCAAGTGCGCGGTTACCGCGGACCGGCCGTCGATGCCGGACTCGTCGTCAGCCGCGGCACCGTCGAGACGCGCTGGGAAGGCCGACTCGGGCGCGCGCGCGAGGTGCTCGTGGACCTGCCTGCGGGCGAGGGTCCCGCCGCGTTGACGCTCGAGCGACTCTCGGACGGCGCGGCGCTCTCGATCCAACGACCGGGCGCACAGCTCTACTCCCCCGCCGCGCCCTTCGCCGGCGCGTGGCAACTCTTCGCGCGCGTCGCGCTCGCCGCAGCGCTCTCGCTCGCGCTCGCGATCGGATTCGGCGCGTGGGTCAGCACGGCGAGCGCGGTGCTGACCGTCGGCGTGTTGTGGACCGCCGTATGGATCGGTGATGCGCCGTGGAGCTTGCCGGGCGGCGACTTGTTCAGCGTGCTCGACGCGCTCGGCCGCGGACGCGCCGCGGCGAGCGTGCCGTTCAGCGCACTGGCCGTCACCGCGCTCGGCGTCGTCCTCGGTCTCGGCTTGGCGCGCTTCGGACTCGCGCGACAGCGGAGGCCCGCTTGAACCCGCGCGGCATCACGACCTGGCTCGGTGCAATCGCGCTCAGCCTCGCCGGCCTCTGGCGCGAGCCGCAAGCGGGATCCAGCGGCTTCCTCGGACCGATCGCCAGCCTGGCGGCGAGCGTCGAGTGGGTGCGCTTCGACACCGCCTTGTCGCGCGGCCGCACGGACCTCGCTTACGAGCGCGCCGAACACGCGCTCGAGCTCGATCCCGCCTCGACCGACGGCTGGGCGTTCTTCGCCGGCCACTTGGTTTTCGACCGCGGCTCGGCGGAGGTCGAACACGATCCGCAGCGCCGCTGGGAGTGGATCCGCGCGGGCCTCGAGCTGCTCCAGCGCGGTGAACTGACCGCGCGCGAACCGCAACGCTTGGTTCTGTACCGCGCTCTGGTCCACGCGGCGCTGGCGGAGAGCGGCGGGTCGTTCGCGTTCACGGCGGATCAGCACACGGACCTCGCGCGCGGGCTGTTCGCACGCGCCGGCGACATGGGGCTCGACCTCGGCGCCGAACTCTCGCAGAGCTTCGAGCACGATCACGAGCACTGACCCTGAGAACCGGCGCATCGAGGCGCATAGATACGTCTCCGCTCGCCGCCCCGACAACTCCGGCGCGCATTGCGGCGAAAGTCAGTGTGAGCAAACGCCCCGCGCTGAGTAACCTTCTGCGCGTGGACCTGCTCCTCCTGGACTCCCTGCAAGAATGGGCGACGAGCCTGTTCGAGAACTCCCACTACCTCGGGCCGTTCCTGGTGCTGCTGTTGTGCGGCATCGGTTTGCCGCTGCCGGAGGAAGTCACGCTGATCGGCTCGGGAGTCTTGCTGCACCAAGGCAAGGTCGAGTTCCTTCCGATCACCCTGGTTTGCTCGGCGGCGATCCTGCTCGGCGACACGATTCCGTACGTGGTCGGACGGCGGTACGGCATGAGCGCGCTCTCGTGGCCGATCGTGCGCAAGGTGCTGCACCCCGAACGCTTCGTGATCTTGAAGCGCAAGTTCAGGCAACACGGCAACGCGGTGGTCTTCACCTTCCGGTTCCTGCCCGGCATCCGCATCCCCGGCTACTTCACGGCCGGGATGATGAAGATGCGCTACCCGCGCTTCATCCTGCTGGACGGACTGGGCGTGGCGATCTCGGTGCCGATCTCGATCTGGCTCGGGAAGCTCTTCGGGTCCTCGCTGGCCGAGCTCGAAGGGCAGATGGAGCACCTCTCCCTGGTGCTCGGGTTCGGCCTGCTCAGCCTGCTGCTGATCTTCTACGCCCGGCACCGACTGCGGAAGCGCGAGCTCGAGCTGGCCCGGGTCGCGGCGGAAGAAGCCCTGGCGGGCCCGGACGACCCCGCCTGAATCGGGCGGAATGACGGCCCTCCCGGCGTTTGGAGGGAACGCCGCCTGGGTTTGACGAGAGAGCCGGGCCCGGGCGGGTTGACGGGGCCACGGCCCTAAGTATCCTGCTTGGCCCGAATTCTTTTCGGGACCCGCGCCGCACCCTCGGCGCAGCGGCCGGCGAGCCTCGGCCGGACCGCAGTGGATCCACCCTCGGGCGCGCGCGGAGCGTGCCCTCCACGCGCTCCGGATCGCGCCGGAGCTCCGCACGCCTTTCATCCCCAGCGCTCTTCGGAGCACCAGACCAGACTCACATGGACAATCCGATCTACCTCGCACTCGGCGCATCAGTGCTCGCCGTCGTGTTCGCCCTCGTCAAGTTCGCGGGCATCATGAAACAGGACGCCGGCAGCCAGAAGATGCAGGACATCTCGAAGCTGATCCAAGACGGCGCCGCCGCTTTCTTGAAGGCCGAGTACAAGTGGCTGGCGATCTTCGTGGTCGTCGTCGCCGGTGCGATCGCTGCGTCCGGGAACTTCGCCGGCCTCGGTCCGAAAACCGCCATCGCCTTCGTCGGCGGCGCGCTCGCTTCGGGCATCGCCGGTTACTTCGGCATGCACACCGCGACGCGCGCGGCCGTGCGCACGACGCAAGCCGCGACGCACAGCTTGCAAGCTGCGCTCGGCGTGTCGTTCAGCTCGGGCGTCGTGATGGGCATGTGCGTGGTCGGCCTCGGCCTGCTCGGCGTTGCGCTGTTCACCATGGTGTACGGCGGCGGCGAACCGCTGACCCAAGAAGTCCTGAGCCAAGTGCTCGGCTTCAGCTTCGGCGCCTCGTCGATCGCGCTCTTCGCGCGCGTCGGCGGCGGCATCTTCACCAAGGCCGCGGACGTCGGCGCCGACCTCGTCGGCAAGGTCGAGGCGGGCATCCCCGAAGACGACCCCAGAAACCCCGGCACGATCGCGGACAACGTCGGCGACAACGTCGGTGACGTCGCGGGCATGGGCGCGGACCTCTTCGAGTCGTACGTCGGTTCGATCGTCGCGGCGATGACGCTCGGCGTGTTTATGGGCGGCCCCGACGCGGGCAGCCTCGCGATGCTGCCGCTGATGCTCGCCGCGGTCGGCATCATCGCTTCGATGATCGGTACCTTCTTCGTCAAGGCGAAGGACGAGCACAACCTGCACTCGGCGCTCTTCCGCGGCCTGATCGTCGCGTCGATCATCGTGATCGGTGCAGCCTGGTACTTGACGAACAAGCACTTCACCTTCACCAGCGAGACCATCACCGGGATGAATCTCTTCTGGGCCATCGTCGCGGGCCTCGTTGCCGGCGTCGCGATCGGCAAGGTCACCGAGTACTACACGGCCATGGAAGCCAAACCCGCCCAGTACATCGCGAAGCAGTCGCAGACCGGCGCGGCCACGAACATCATCCACGGTCTCGCGACCGGAATGGAGTCGGTGGCGCTGCCGGTGCTCTTGATCTGCGCCGCGATCTACCTGTCCTTCGAGATGGCCGGCGTCTACGGCGTCGCGATCTCGGCGGTCGGCATGCTCTCGACCCTCGGCATCTCGCTCGGCGTCGACGCTTACGGACCGGTTGCGGACAACGCCGGCGGCATGGCCGAGATGGCCGAGCTGCCCCCGGAAGTGCGTCAGCGCACCGACGCGCTCGACGCTTGCGGCAACACCACCGCCGCGATCGGCAAGGGCTTCGCGATCGGCTCGGCCGCGCTCACCGCGCTCGCGCTGTTCAACGCGTTCTGCTTCGGTGCCGGCACCGAAGTCGAAGGCGTTCGCCAAGCACTGGTCCTGAACATCAACAGCACGCAGGTCATGATCGGTCTCTTGATCGGCGGCTTCCTGCCCTTCCTGTTCAGCGCCATGACGATGCGCGCCGTCGGTCGTGCGGCCAACTTGATGGTCGACGAGATCCGCCGTCAGTTCCGCGAGATCCCCGGCATCCTCGAAGGCACGACTGCTCCCGATGCGGCGCGTTGCGTCGAGATCTCGACCGCCGGTTCGCTGAAGCAGATGGTTCTGCCCGGCGCGCTCGCGATCGCGGCTCCGATCATCGTCGGCCTGTGGGACGTCTCGGCGCTCGGCGGCATGCTCGCCGGCGCGCTGGTCACCGGCGTCATGATGGCGATCTTCATGGCCAACGCCGGCGGCGCTTGGGACAATGCGAAGAAGTTCATCGAGAACGGCGCCGAAGGCGGCAAGGGTTCCGAGGCTCACAAGGCCGCGGTCGTCGGTGACACCGTGGGTGACCCCTTCAAGGACACCTCCGGCCCCTCGCTGAACATCCTCGTCAAGCTGATGACCGTCGTGGCCCTCGTCTTCCTGCCCTGGTTCATCAGTTGAGCACTGCGCTCGCGGAGAAAATCGTCATCGAATCGAAGCAACTTGCGTCCGTCGCGGCCTGGCTATCCGACGAGAAGAAGGCGGAGAACATCCGCGTCTACTACGTCTCGGATGTCCTCAAGCTCGCCGACTACTTCGTGGTCGTGACCGGGCTGAACCGTCCGCACGTCAAGGCGATCCTCCAAGAGCTCCACGTGCGGCTGAAGGCTGCGGGTGAACAACACACGCGCACCGAAGGCGGCGACGACTGTTGGTGGGTGCTGCTCGACTACGGCGATGTGGTCGTGCACATCCTCCAGCAGGAAGCACGCGAGTACTACGACCTCGACCGCCTGTACCAAGAGTGCCCCGAGCTCGACTGGACCAAAGTCGAACGACCCGACGTCCCGCCGGCTCCGGTCAAGCGCGCGCCCAGCTTCGACTGAGCGCAGAGGTTTCACGCACAGCGGCCCCCTCTCGCGTCGACGACACGGGAGGGGGCCGCTTCGAAACGCGGAGAGCTGAACTGCGCGGTGGATCGACCCGCAACGGCTCGACGTCGTCGCATCTCCCTTGGAAGGGGGAACTTCCCGTTCACGCTCGGCAAGTCCTCTCTGACGGGGCCTCGAGACGTCCAGGGCGCCCGGTCCGCGCCGCTCGAGATGGCTCGCCCGCGGCATCGGGTGCATACCCGACTGCTGATCTGCGCGGACCGTCTTCTAATGGTGGCCTCGCGGCGCGTGGCGGCGTGAGGACAACTGACTCAGCTAGAACCCTTGGAGATGCTCTCGTCATGACGATCACACGCACCCTCCGCGCCCTCGGCGCGCTGCTCATCGCGCTCGGCTTCGCGGCCGACGCTTCCGCTCAAGCCCTCGCGTCCTGCGGCACCGTCGAGCTCGGCGGCCCTTGTGTCTTGTGGCGTGCCGACGTCGACAACACGCAGTACCAGCTCGGCAGCTCGCCCTCGAACAACTACGGCCTGCTCGATCCCGTGACCGGAGCGTTCTTGCAGCCCGGCGACCGCGTGTTCATCACGGGTGACCCCGCCGGTTGCCCGAGCTTTTGCTTCACCTTCTGCATGAACAACGCGGTGATCAGCTACTGCGCGCTGCCGGATCCGAGCACGCCCTTCTGCTTCGGCGACGGCTCGAGCGTTGCTTGCCCGTGCGCCAACGAGTCCGCTCTCGGTGCCGGTGAAGGTTGCAAGAACTCGACGGGGGTCGGCGCGATCTTGACTGCCGCGGGCACCGATGTGGTCGCGAACGACGACGTCGTCTTCAGCTTCACGCAAGCCCGCGCGAGTCAGCCCGGCATGCTCGTGCAAGGCGCGAACACGATCGCGACGCCCTTCAAGGACGGCGTGCTCTGCATGGGAACCCCCACCGAACGCCTCGAGGTGATCTTCACCGACGCGAACGGCGAAGGTTCGAGCACTTCCTCGGTCGTCACCGAAGGTGCCGTCTCACCCGGCGACACGCGCTACTACCAGTACTGGTACCGCGACCCGAACCTGTCGCCCTGCGGCTTCGGTTCGAACTTCTCGAACGGCCTCGAGATCGCCTGGGTCTAGCCCACCCGGGAGCTTCCGAACGCAAGACGGGCGCGGATCACTCGCAGTGATCCGCGCCCGTCGTTCGTCACCGGCGAGCGCAACGCGCCAGCTGGAATCACACGGGTGCTGACGGCGGGTCGAAGACGGCGGTCAGCTGCGAACCGTAGATCGGGTACTCCACCCGGCAGCGGTAGGACCGGAAGATCGCAGGGTTCCACTCGAGCCTCGAGAAGACCTCGTTCATCAACTCGCGCTGCTTCGGCACTTCACCGGCGTAGACCTCGTCGACGCGCATGCGCCGCACTTCTTCGACGATGTCGAACAGGTCGACATCTCGTGAGCTGTCGTTGGGATCGGTGATGCCGTTGCCGTGCGTGTCGTAGATCCGCAGCTCGGGATCGGAACCCGGGTAGACGTCGCGGTGCACGAGGATGTCGAAGACCAGCAGCTTGACCGGCGTCGAGATCTCGGCGAAGACGTAGCTCTTGCGGTTCTCTTCGACCGGGACGTAGCGGCGGATCTCGCGCCGGTTCACCTCAGCGAAGACCACGTCGACCGTCGAACGCGGACCGAAGCCCGAGTCGCCGAGCGTGTACTGCACGACGTCTCCGTGACGCTCCGAGATCAATGGAGCCGGCGGCGCGTGACAGTATTGGTCGAGCCGCACGTCGTCGATGCCGCCGATCGGCACGCCGCTCAAGTTGCACGGTTGACGTTCCGCGTCGGCCTCTTCCACGCGCCTGGTCACGAACTTCACCGTCGTGCCGGGCCGCAGGCGCTGCACGCCGTACTGCGCCAACACCCAGACCACGTCGAGGTGTTCTCCGTCGTCCGACGGCGCGAGGAGGATCGTCGCGAAGTCGACGTCGGCCGAGACGCCTTTCAGCTGGCTCATCGCCTTGAACGCGCTCTGCTTGCGACGCAACTCGAACTCCTGTCGGGCTTCGGGCAGCCAGGCCGAGAGCATCGCGCCGAGGGACGAACGATCCCCCGCTTCCGTCCGGATCATACGCTCGAAGTCACTCACCGCGGCGTCGCCCTGCTCCACCAGCTGGGCGCCGACTCCACGACGCTTCGCGGCCTTCAGTAGACGGCGCAGCGGTTCCGGCCCAGGTGCCCGGTGCACGACCGAGATCGGGTCAATGCTGCGCACGGCCTTCAGGACGCGGCTGGTCAGCACCTTGTCGAGCCCCAGGGCCGTCGCGAGCGCCTGAGGCCCGTGCGGGCCGTCGGGAAGTGCGTCCAGAACCGCTCCGAGGCTGCTGGAGAGCGCCCCGCCGATCTCGATGACACGCTTCTCGAGGTGACTACCAGGGGAGGCGGATGTGGGGGTCAGGTTCATAGCGAGGGGGGGGATCCGCGGAGGGTCGAGCTGTGCCCCCGTCGCTTCAGAGTAGCGCGAGTTCCGAGCTAGAGCGAGCGGAATTTGTCTCCAGAAAGTTTCCAGGAAACCCCCTGGAAGCTTTCGTGGAATGCGGGCATACTCCGGTCAACGGAGACGTGCTCCGGCATCACCCCCTTCGCCTCGGGTCGTTCCTCGGTCCCCGGGCACCCCAGGAGAATCTCACATGAACCTGCTCAACACTCTGCGACTCGGCGCCATCGCCCTCGTCGCCACCATCTCGGCTTCGAACGCCCAAGCCCAGAGCATCCCCTACGACGGCTGCGGCACCATGGTCCAGGGCTACCAGTGCTTGAAGTACATCGATGACAACACCGGCGAGACCTTCCTCGACTTCGTCGGCGTCTTCAACGGCCTCAACGCGGGCGACCAAGTCCGCGTGGTCGGCAGCTACGACCCGAACGTCTTCTCGATCTGCTTCGGCGTGATCAACGGCGCCTTCGACAGCGTGACCTCGGTCGGCCCCTGCGCCCCCGGCGACCTCGGCACGCCCTTCTGCTTCGGCGACGGCACCAGCGGTGCCTGCCCCTGCGCGAACGAGTCCGGTGTCGGCGACGGCGAAGGCTGCGAGAACTCGCTCGGCTACGGCGCGGTCCTGACCGCCGTCGGTTCCGGCACCGTTGCCGGTGACGACGCCGTCTTCAGCGTGACGCAGGCCCGCAACGGCCAGCCCGGCATGCTCGTCCAGGGCGTGAACTCGGTTCAGAATCCCTTCAAGGACGGCATCCTCTGCGCCGGCGTTCCGACCGAGCGCCTCGAGGTGATCTTCACCGACGCCAACGGCGAAGGCACGAGCGCCTCCTCGATCGCCACCGAAGGCGCTGTCTCGCCCGGCGACACCCGCTACTACCAGTTCTGGTACCGCGACCCGATCTCCACGCCCTGCGGCACCGGCTCGAACTTCTCGAACGGCATCCAAGTCGACTGGCTGTAGTCAGTCCCCGAACGCTTCTGATCTCCGCGGGCGCGGATCACTTGCGTGATCCGCGCCCGCTCTGCGTTTCGACCTGTTCCGGCGAATCAATTCGGGATCCGCGAGGCCCCTTGGCGGGGACGCAAAGGCCCCTCGGGTCGCCAACACAACTCGTACCCGTGAGGAGTCCTCAGCGGATCTACCCAGGACTCGCGGGGTTTCTAGAATGGAGGTGCCCCCCGGGCTCCCAGCTGTTCAGCCACGAATCCCCGTGATGGAGACACTCCCCATGAATCTGTTCCTTACCGGATCGCTCACGCGCTCCTGCGCCGCCGGACTGTTTCTCGTTCCGGCCGCGGCCGCGCAAGGCGTCGAAGTGCTCTACAGCAAGATCGACGCGAGCCCGACATCCAACATCCCCGGCACCCTCGACCTCACGGGTACGCCGGCGGCCTCCAACTGGAGAGCGATCGAAGACTTCTCCGTCAACCAGGACGGGACGGCGTGGGTCGTCAAAGGGCGCACGCGACTCGGCTCCGACCTCGAGACGATCCTGATCATGGCTGACGCTGCGGCGGATCCGCAGACGGCGATCAACTTGGCGCAAGAAGGGCAACCGGTTCCGAACGAAGCGGCCGGCACCCTGTGGGACTTCTTCGACTCGAACAGCCCGGTCTCCTTCGACTCCGCCGGCAACATCGGCATGAGCGCGCGCCACAAGGGCGGCGCTGCCGACGAGCTGATCTTGAAGCGCGACACCTTCGGCACCTGGACCACCGTCTTGCGCGAGGGCGATCTGCTGATCGGTCTCATGGACTTGGCGCCGGCGCCTTCGGGTGACGAGACGCTCGGCAACTCCGTTGCCAGCGTTCAGCTCTTGGACGACGGCCGCATCTTCTACGCTGTGACGCCGATCGGCAACATCCACTCGAGCATGCGCCCGGCCACGATGCACGACAACGTCGCGCACGTGCAGAACGGCACGGCGATCACCTCGACCACGCCCGGCGAGCTGTGGGACAACATGGGCTACGCCGACGCGGGAACGAGTCTCGACGGCCTCACTTGGTTCCAAGAGGGCGACACCGACGCCGCGACCACCGCGGACAAGGTCCTCGCCATCAACAACACGGTCGTGCTTCGCGAAGGCGACCCGGTCGGCGTCGGCGGACTGCTGCTGACCGACATCTTCCAGACGCGGATGGCCGCGAACGGCAACTGGATCTCACGCGGTGACGATCCGAACAACGAAGACTGGCTGGTGATGAACGGCGCCCTGATCGCGCAGACCGGCGACTCGGTCGAGGGTGGTTTGGAACTCTACGCCGACGTCTTCTCCGCTTGTGCGGTGAACTCGAACGGCGATTGGGCGCTGATCGCGAGGACGGACAACGCGGACACGGCGATGGATGATGTCCTCGTGGTCAACGGCGTCGTGATCGCGCGTGAAGGCGATCCGGTCGACCTCGACGGCAACGGCTTCTTCGATGACGGTGTCTTCCTCGGCGACGGCACGCCGACCTCGAGCGCCTTCAACGGCAACGACCTCGTCATCACCAACAGCGGCATGGTGTACTTCATCGCCAAGCTGAACGACGGCCTGGGCAACGACCTGAACGACGCCGGATTCGGCGGCCCCGATGCTTTCGTTCGCATGCAGGCGCCCAACATCTTCGTCGCCGAGACGCTGTGCTTCGGTGACGGTGTGTCGGCCGGTGCTTGCCCCTGCCTGAACGAGTCGGCACTCGGAGCCGGCGAAGGCTGCAACAACTCCGATGGCGTCGGTGCGATCTTGGCCTTCAGCGGCACGAACAGCGTCGCGAACGATGACGCCGTGTTCACGATGACCCAGGGCATCGCCGGTCAGACGAGCATGTTGGTGCAAGGCGGTTCGCTGATCATGACGCCCTTCAAGGACGGCATCTTGTGCGTCGGCGTTCCGACCGAGCGCGTCGAACCGATCACCCTCGACGCTTCGGGCTCCAGTACGTCCACCGGCTCGATCGTCACGAACGGCAACGTGTTGCCCGGTCAGACGCGCTACTACCAACAGTGGTATCGCAACCCCGGCGGCATCAGCCCCTGCGGCAGCGGTTCGAACTTCTCGCAAGCGCTGAAGGTCGACTGGATCTAGTCACAGCGACACAGGAGCGGGCTCTCCGGCGCGAGGGTCCGCTCACGAAACACGACGCGGCCGGCAGCGAGCACACTCGCGGCCGGCCGCTGCGCTGTCCGAGTGGGACTGCGCGGGCGATTTCCCTCAGTTTCGCCCACGGCCCGCGAACGATCGGTTCCGGCGAGCCCCCCCGCTCGATCGCCCCGAGAACCGCGATTTCAGCCCCGTAGAGCCGGTTCCGCTCCACCGGACCACGAGCGCTATCAGCGAGTATTGTTCGTGCGTGGCCCGAAAAATGGGGTGTTCACCCGGATATGCGGTTGGGGCGCATAGCACTAGCCTCGTACCTGGATCAGAAAGCCCACGGAACCACCGGGGCCCCCTTCACCAACCAGACATCAAGGAACAGTTCATGCGCCTCCTCACCACACTTCGCCGCTTCGCGGCCACTGCCTCGCTCGGCCTGGTCGCCACGCTGGCCATCGCCCCGAACGTGCAGGCCGAAGACCTCGGCTGCGGCACCGTCGGCCTCGACTACTTCTTCATCTGCACGGTCTGGACCTCGGACACGACCGGCTTCAACTACAGCCTGGAAGACGAGACCAGCCCGATCACCGGCCTCCCGATGGTCATCGGCGAGCAGTTCAACGTGGAAGGCACCATCCCGCTCTTCTGCGCGACCTTCTGCGACATCATCGCCTGCGTCAACAGCAACACGAACACGCTCTGCGGCCCCGCGCCCCTCGGCACCTCGTTCTGCTACGGCGACGGCACCTCGGGCCCCTGCCCCTGCCTCAACGAGTCGACCCTCGGCGCTGGTGAAGGTTGCCAGAACTCGCAAGGCTACGGCGCCATCCTGACCGCCAGCGGTTCCGGTACGGTCGCCGGCGACGACGCCGTCTTCAGCGTGACGCAAGGTCGCGCCGGCCAGACCAGCATGTTGATCCAAGGTCAGCAGGCCGTGGTCATCCCCTTCAAGGACGGCATCCTCTGCATGGGCAACCCGACCTACCGCCTCGAGCCGATCACGCTCGACGCCGGCGGTTCGGCCTCCAGCTCGAGCTCGATCGTCACCGAGGGCAACGTCCTCCCCGGCCAGACGCGCAACTACCAGCTCTGGTACCGCGACCCCTCGATCTCGCCCTGCGGCACCGGTTCGAACTTCACCAACGCGCTGCAAGTCGCCTGGTTGTAGTCCGACCGAGTCGAACCTCGACACGCGCGGGCGTGGATCGCGAGAGCGGTCCGCGCCCGCTCTCTTCGGGGCGTGCGACGCGAACGGGGTGTTCACCCGAGCGCGCCGATCGTCGGTGCTGCATAAGCTCACCCGTGTCGGCCCTTGGGAAGGTCGACATGATCCGCGCAGCGACTGCCGGCGCTGCACTCACTCCGACACAGCCCCCGCTGCAGACGAGTGAAGGTGGATCGGGAATCTGCTGTTACTCCTGACTGAGAAGGCGCGACCGGCACCAGCCGACCGCGCCTTCTTCCTTGAGAGTAGGTCATCCGCGCCGCGTGTCTCGGTTGTGCTTCGCCTCGTGCGACGGCGCATGCCACCCGACGCGACGGCCCTCGATCCAGCGAACCGGAGTGCGTATGCAGCTCGCACTCCCTGCGGTGTCCGAGAGCGGGTAAAGCCCCGAAGAATGGGGCCTTTACCCGAATGGCGGCGTTTCTCGGCGCTCGTACACTCGTTGTCGATGGACTTGGCGCGACTCGTTTTGACGAGCCGGCATCCCGCTCATCGCACTTCACCTCAACAGGAACACAATCATGCGCTTCATCAGCATCCTCAGCGGCATCGCGGCCATTGCCGCCGTCGCGAGCACGGCGTCGGCGGACACCGTCCACGTCGAGATCACCGGCTCGGTCGAGTTCAACTCGATCAGCGTCGGACCCCTGCAAGGCGCCGGCGGCTTCGGCACGCCCGTCTCCATGTCCTTCGACGTCACAACCCCCGGCACGCCGAACGGCTCGTTCCCGGCGACCGCCGAGGACTACCAGATCGTCCCCGCGAGCTTCTCGCTCGACGTCGGCGGCAGCGTCCTCGACATGTCGAGCGGCAGCGGCGCGTTCAGCGTGATGAACGGCATCCCGGTCAGCGACCGCACGGAAACGAACGCCTCCGGACTCCCGGACGGCCTGATCCTCGCCCAGAGCGTGGGCTGGACCGGCACGACCTTCGGCTCGTCCGACATCCTCGACGCCGTCGGTTCGTACGGCTTCGCCGGCCTGACCAGCTTCAGCTGGACCGTCGGTGCCCCCGGCATGGGTCAAATGAGCGTCGAGTACGCCGGCATGGACATCACCGTGGTTCCGCCCCCGGTGTGCGTGCACGTCGAGATCACCGGCTCGGTCGAGTTCAACTCGATCAGCGTCGGCCCGCTGCAAGGCGCCGGCGGCTTCGGCACGCCCGTCACGATGTCGTTCGACGTCGAGTCCCCCGGCACGCCGAACATCTCGTTCCCGGCGACCGCCGAGGACTACCAGATCGTCCCCGCGAGCTTCTCGCTCACCGTCGGCGGCAGCGTCCTCGACATGTCGAGCGGCAGCGGCGCGTTCAGCGTGATGAACGGCATCCCGGTCAGCGACCGCACGGAAACGAACGCCTCCGGACTCCCGGACGGCCTGATCCTCGCCCAGAGCGTGGGCTGGACCGGCACGACCTTCAGCTCGTCCGACATCCTCGACGCCCTCGGCTCGTACGGCTTCGCCGGCCTGACCAGCTTCAGCTGGACCGTCGGTGCCCCCGGCCTAGGTCAGATGAGCGTCGAGTACGCCGGCATGGACATCACGCTCTGCAACATCGGCACGCCCTTCTGCTTCGGCGACGGCGTCTCCGCCGGTGCCTGCCCCTGCCTCAACGAGTCGACCGTCGGCGCCGGTGAGGGTTGCAAGAACTCGCTCGGCTTCGGCGCGATCCTGACCGCCACCGGCTCCGGCACGGTTGCCGGCGACGACACCGTCTTCCACATGACCCAGGGCCTGCCCGGCGAGACGAGCATGCTCATCCAGGGCCAGCAGCAGATCGCCACGCCCTTCAAGGACGGCATCCTCTGCATGGGAGTCCCGACCTACCGCCTCGAGCCGATCACCCTCGACGCGAGCGGCAACGGCATGAGCACGGTCTCGATCGTCACCGAAGGCAACGTCCTTCCCGGTCAGACCCGTCACTACCAGCAGTGGTACCGCAACCCCGGCGGCGTCAGCCCCTGCGGCAGCGGTTCGAACTTGAGCAACGGTCTCACGATCGACTGGAACTAGTTCCTCGAGGAACCAAAGTACGCGCGGGCGCGGATCGCAAAGGCGGTCCGCGCCCGCTCTCGATTCCACGCGGCCCGGCTCGCACGACCCCAGTGAACGGCATCCACACCGGTTCCGGACCTCCGCGAGTTCCAGCGTTGGCACTGCGCGACGGCCCGCGCGGCCAGGGCTCGTATCCCGACTTCGAGTCGCCTAGAGTTCTCACCACTCGCGCACCGATGAGTGGAGGACGACATGGTGGACTGGCAAGACTGGAACGAAGAGGCCTTCGAGCGCGCCCGTGAGCGCGGCGCAGCGGTCTTGCTGTTCGTGAAGGCGTCCTGGTGCCGCTGGTGCCGCGAGCTCGAAGAGACGGTGCTGACCGATCCGCGCATCGAGAGGCTGATCGCCGCCGACTTCGTTCCGATCTGCATCGACAAGGACCGGCGACCGGACCTCGAAGCGCGCTACACCAAGGGTGGTTGGCCGACGCTCGCGTATCTCGACGACGCCGGTGAGGTGTTGTCGGCGGACAACTACATGGAAGCCGACCAGCTCGCCGGACGGCTCGAGCTGATCGCCGAGTACTACCGCACGAATCGCGAAGCGATCAAGTCGCGCCTCGCGGCGGAGCGCGCCGCGCAACGAGCGGCGGAAGAAGAACCGGTACGGCGCTCGCTCGCCGCGCTCGGTGAACACCGCCCGCAGCTCAGCTTGGAGATCGTCGAGTCGGTCGCCGAGACGGTGATCAAGACGGCCGACCCGGTGCACGGCGGCTGGGGCAGCTTGCACAAGTTCCCGCACCCTGAAGCGATCGACTTCGCGCTCGTGCGTTGGTCGCAGACCGGCGACGCGCGCTTGCTCGATCTCGTGCGTCGCACGCTGCGTCACATGCAAGAAGGCGAGATCCACGACAAGGTGGAAGGCGGCTTCTACCGCTACGCGACGCAACCCGACTGGAGCGTTCCGCACCACGAGAAGATGCTCGACTCGAACGCGCAGCGCTTGTTCGCGTACCTCGAGGCGTTTCAGACGACCGGTGAAGAGAGCTTCCGCCGCACGGCGCTCGGCATCCTGCAGTGGATGCAGACGACCCTGCGCGACGAACAAGTCGGTGCCTTCTGGGGCAGCCAAGACGCCGAACCCTCGTACGCCCACAAGTCCACGGTCGCCGCGCGACGCGCCGCCGGACCGCCGTCGATCGACCACACGATCTTCGCCAACTGGAATGCGATCGCCGTGTCGGCGTTGTTCAAGGCGTCGAGCGTGCTCGGCGACAGCCGCTACTCCGAGATGGCGCTCGAGACGCTCGACTTCATGCTGCGTGAGCTCTACGACAACAAGCTCGGCATGCATCACTACTGGGATGGCAGGCCGCACCTTCTCGGCCTGCTCGGTGACCAGGCGTACACCTTGCGCGCGCTGATCGACGCCGTGCAGTTCTCCGGCGAGAACCGCTTCCTCGAAGTCGCGCGCGAGCTCGCCGCGATCACGATCGAGCGCTACAAGAGCCCGTCCGGTGCGTTCTTCGACACGCACTTCGATCCCAGCGCTTCCGGCGAACTACGCCGACGCAATCGTTCGATCCTCGAGAACTCGGTGATCGCCGAAGCGCTGCTGCGACTCGCGCACTTCACGCGAGACAAGGACTTCGAAGACGCGGGGCGTGAAGCGCTCGAGTCGTTCGCGGTCGACTACAAGCGCTACGGACACTTCGTCGCCGGTTACGCCCGCGCGGTCGATCTGCTGCTGCACCCGCCGGTGCACGTCACGATCGTCGGGTCGGCTCACGACTCGAAGACGCATGCGCTCGCGGACGCGGCCCTCAAGCCGTACATCGCCTCGCGAGTCGTGCAGATCGTCGACCCGGGAGCCGACGCCGAGCTGCTCGTGCGCTTCGGACTCGAACCGCACCCCGAAGGCCCTCGTGCCTACGTCCATCAGGATCGTGAGAGCTACGCGGAGACCTCGGATCCCGAACGACTGCCTGCGCTGATGATGCGCACGCCACAGTTCTGATCCCGAGCGCCGCTTCGCAGCACCAGGCCGTCGCTTGCAGCGCACGCGCGCGCCGCGCAGACTGACGCGCCGATGGTGCAGTCCGCGTCAAGGCATCCCCGTGCAGTCCTCGCCGAGCGGGTCGCTTCCGTCCCGCTCGCGCGCTTGGAACGGCTCTGCGTGGTGCTGCTGTTCATCGCGGCGCTCATTCCGCGCGTGCGTGACATCGCTGCCGAGTTCGACCGCGGCGTGGACGGGGAACAGGGCGCGTTCTTCGCAGTGGCGGCGCTGAACTACGAGCGCGGCGACAGCGCGGGCATCTATCCGGTGCTGAATGTCGACCGCGTCGCGCGGCCCGATCAGCGCTTCGTGTACGCGAACCACCCGCCGCTCGTTCCCCTGCTCGCTTGGAATGCAGTGCGCGCCCTCGGCCCGGCAGGCTGGGACAGCGCCTGGCAACGCGGCGAAGCCCCGCGCGACATCGAGTTGCCGCTGCGCCTGCCGTTCCTCGCTGCGCAGCTCTTGGCGTTGCTGCTGCTGTGGTCCGTCGCGCGCGAGGCGTACGGCGCGTCGGTCGGCTTGCTCACGCTGGCGTTCGGAGCCGCGTCGTCGGTCGGCATCCACTTCGCCGGACTGGTCAACTACGAGAACCCCGGACTCGCGACCGCACTGCTCGGCGTCTTGTTCGGTCTGCGTTGGATCCGCGGTCAACGCCGCGCCGACTTGGCGCTCGCCGGCGCCGCAACCGCGCTCGGCGCAGCCGTCACCTTCGGCCCTCTCGCCTGCTTGCCCGCCATGTGGTTCACCGCCTGGCGCCGACGCGGCCTGCGCAAGGCAGCGATCTATGCGGCCGTGACCGGCGCGTGCGGACTGTTGCCGCTCGCGCTGCACCACTTCGCCTCGCGCGCCGCCCTCGCGGGTTCGCTGAATCCGACGGCGCTATCCGTGTTCGAGCGCGCGCAGCTGTTGCTCGAACCGCTCGTCAGCGGCGAGGTCGGACTCGCGGCTTGGCTCGCGATCCAGTGGGAACTCGCGACGACCGCGCACGGACTCGCGATCGTCGTCGCGACCTGCTTGGCGCTCAGCTTGCGCTCGGTTCGTGCGCTCTCGCCGGCTTTCGCGTCGAGCTTGTCCGCACTCGAGCACCCGCCCCGCGAAGCCCGTGACTTGCCGTTGCTCGGCATCCTGCTCTCCACCGGCGCGCTCGTGCTGTTCGCCTTCTACCGGCACACCAGTGAGCCGCAGTGGAGCTTCCAGCTCTGGTGGCTGCCCGCCTTCAGCGTCGGCGGCGCGCTCTGCGTGCACCAGCTGAGCGGTCCGCTGCTGCGCTTGCGCGCGGGGCTCTCGCCGCTCGTCCTCTTGACGCTCGGGCTCGCGTTGCCCGGACTCGGCGCACAAGCCGCGTGGCGGCTGCGCACGCGCGGACCCGATGCGCCGCTGCCGATGCCCAGAGCCGCCGGCGCATGGATCGCGAGCGCGACGCACCCCGGCGAGTTCGTTCAACACGACCGCGCACTCGGATTGAACTTGGCGGTCGGTTTCTACGCATGGCGCACGCTCTTGCCTTCGCCGTCGCCGGACGATCCCACGGGTGCCCGCGTGCAAGCGGCGCTCGGACTCGACGATCGATCGCGTTACTGGTTGGGCGCGTCGCCGGATGGTCCGCTGGGTTCGGTCGCACCGACGCCGAGCTCGTTGATCGAACGCGAACCGGTCGGCGCGGATCAGATGTGGCGCCTGTGGCGCATCGCGCCGTCAGCGCCCGAAGACGTCTAACAAGCCGCCGCCGGCGAGCTTCTGGTAGAGCTCCGACGTCGCGCGCACGTCGCGCAAACAGTACTCGCCGATGTCTTCGATGCGGCCCTCGCGGTACGCGCGTCCGACTTGGCTGCCGTCGATCGAACCCTTCGGGCTCTCGACGTCGAAGCGTCGACACCAGTAGTCAAGGCTGTAACGATCGCGCGTCGCACCTTGGAAGGTCAGCACGTCCATCAAGTCCGTGTGCTGTTCGAGCGCGTAGCGATTCGGGATCAAGTTGCGCGAAGGCACGATGCCGAGCTGCGCGGAACGCACCATCAACACGGGGCCGTCGTACCCGCGACCGTTGTAGCTGACGAGACGCGGCAACGGCCGGCCCTTCGAAACACGATCGACGGACTTCCAGAAGGCGCTGAGCAGCTGCGCTTCCGTTCCACGCAGAATCTTCGAGTGCGCGACCTTCTCCCACTCGCGCGGTTCCGTGTGCTCCTGCTCGCCTTCGAGCAACAGCAACCCGCGGTCTTCTTCCACCAGCCACATCGCGATCGCGATCACCTTGCCGAGCCCGGGGTAGAGCGCGAGACGTTCCGGTACGGCGTCGCGCCGCGCGGGATCGCGTTCGCGCTCGCGCAGGTAACCACGGGTGACTTCGTCGACCTCGTCCCAGAGGAAGCCGGCGACCTCGATGTCGAAGACCAGGGTGCTCATGGACGCGAGGCTACCGCCTCACGCCCCGCTCTCGCACGCTCAATCCGCTGAGCGGCTCGAAGCAAAGGCGCAGGCAGCGCGCCGGCGAGGCCGCGCGCAGCGCAGGCCGAACGCGAGCAGCGCGAAGAATGCGAGGCTGCGCGCGATGTCGCGCGGATCTGGAGGGCCCGAGACAGGCGTCGTGTGACAGCCGCCGCCGCCGGAGTCTTCCGCGCCGCTGGTCGTGTACGCGGCTGCAACGACGGAGGCCTGACCGGTCGATACGGTCTCCGCGAGCACGGAGAGCTGCGCGTTGAATCCGAAGCCCGGCGTGCTGACCGCCAGCTGCGTGCTGTTGATCACGCGCACATCCGGAGACTCGAAACCACCGAGCCCCGTCTCCGGATCGGCACCGAACACGATGCGCGTGTCCGCTGCGAAGTTCGCGCCGTCGATGCGGATCTCCTCGCCGCCGTTCGCCGAGCCGCCGCCGGGATCGATCGTGATCACGTCGGGGTCGGGCGGCGAGACGTACGTGAAGTCAGCGGTCGCAACGGCGCCGCCGGGATTCTCCACGCGCAGCTCGTAGGGTCCGCCTGCGACGCCGGCTTGCGTGAGCACTTGGATCTTCTGCGCGTTGATCACAGCGACCGTCGACTGCAGCACGCCGTTGATCCAGACGGTCGTGTCGTTCGTGAACTCCTGCCCCTTGATCGTGACCAGGGTGCCGCCGCCGTCGTCACCGGCGCTCGGGAAGACCGTCGAGACCTGGGGCACGGTCGTGAACTGATAACCGTCCGCGAGTCGCCCTTCGACGCCCGTCGCGTCGATCACGACCACGTCCCAGGTGCCGGGCGAGCTCGGGAGTGTGTTCAATTCGAGCTGACCGGGACTGACCAGCGTGCAGCCTCCCGCCACGCCCTCTTCATAGACGCGACCGGCGAGTACGACGCGGCAACCCGCGCGAAAGTTCGAGCCGAAGATCGAGAGCGGCACGCTGTCGCCCTTGTCCTGCTGCGCCGGGCTGACGACCGTGATGATCGGATCGGGCGGCGTGATCTCGGCTGCAGCCGCGAGCACGCTGAGGTTGCCCGATGCATCCGTGACCAGCAGGTCGAAGTGACCGGGCTCTTCGTTCGCAGGCACGTCGAGGCGGAAGCTGACTTGCGACCAAGACCAAGCGACGACAGTCACGGTCACGTCGGGATCGGACGCGACCAGCGTCGAACCGGGCGCGAGCCCGTTGCCGGTCAGCGTGTGATTCATCGTGAAACCACGCGTGGCGCGCAGCGGCAAGCGGTCGCTGCTCGTTCCGAGGTTCAACGGCACGTCGCTGTCGACGGACAAGCTGCCCACCGCGATCGACTGGTCGCTGCCCAGCGCGAAGGGCCCCGCGATCGTCGGCTCGAAGTTCGTGACGACGATGTGCCCCGGCGACAAGTTCCCCGCCGAGACCGGAGCGTCGAGCGGGAGCACGACCAGTGTGTAGTTGCCGGCGTCGAACCCGCCGATCGAGAAGTTGCCTGCGCCGTCGGCGATCGTGCCGCCGCAAGTACGCCCTTCCGCGTCACGCGCGATGACCTGCGCTCCCGCCACGGCCGACGCGTCGGAACTGCGCACCACGGATCCGGTGATCGTTCCGTGCGCTGCACTGGGGTAGATCGCGCGCAACGCTTGTTCGTCGTCGCGCGACAAGCTGCGGTGCAGGATCACACGCGGATCGACGTACGGGTAGAGCGTCGACCCGGCCTGGCCCGAGTGGTCGAAACCCAGCAGGTGACCCAGCTCGTGCGCCGCGACGTCTTGAACGTCGTAGTGACCGGACTGGCTGCTCGTCGTGAACGAGTAGTCCTGACCGTTGAACAACACGTCAGCGTCGGCGATCACACCGTTGCTGAAGAACCAGACGGGCGTGATCGCAACCGTGCTCGACCCGATCGGGAAGTACCCCGACTCGTTCGACTCGTCGAAGCGCAGCACGTGATGCACGTTGCTGTTGTAGTCGCCCAGCGCCATGTTCAGCGCGTTCGTGTCTTCGACCAGTCGCGCGCCCGTGCCTTCGACGGCATTCCAGCTGTCGATCGCATTGCGCAACGCCGTCAGGTGACTGCCGTCTTCGATGTTGTCGGAACCCGGCGCATGGATCACGACCGAGATCTCGCTCGGCACTTGCCAACGCAACGGCGTGCCGTTCGACGGGTTGATCAGCCGCAGGTACGACTGCGCCAAGGTGCCGGCCGCGACCAGCGCGACGAACACCAACGCACCGCGCTTCCACGAACGCATCATCGAGTGCGCTCCTCGAAGGGCGCTTCGAAGCTCGCGACGCGACGCTGATCGGCCGCCGCACGCAGCGCCGCGATGGTCTCGGCGTACCCCATCAGTTCCCAACCGTCGGCGTCCGAGTGCGTGCCGGTCGTCGGCGCGAGCCTCGTCAGACCGGCGGGCTCACGAGCGAGCACGCGCTCACCGTTCAAGCCGGTCAGCAAGCTGAGCTTGCCTTGTGCGAGCCCCACGGGCATGCGCACGCCCGTCGAACCCGCGGCGCTCAGGAACAGGATCAGCTCTTCGCCGGCTCGGAAGCGCGGCATGCCGGGCAGGATCAAGCCGCGCCCGTCGGGCAGCACACCGCCGGGCACGCGCACGATGCGCTCGGCGCTCTCGTCGCCCCAGAAGTGTCGGTCGACCTCCATGCGTAGCTCGGTCTCGATGCGGCCCGTGGGCGTCTCGAGGCATGTGACCCCGGCGATGCGACCCTCGAGCACCAAGTCGGAACTCTCGACCAGACCGGCGAGGTCGAGCTCGACGGCGGTGCCGGCGTCGACCGTCCAAGGGGACAGCCGGACGAGGGCGGTGAGGCATCCGAGAACGGAGGCGAGCAGGAGGATCCTTCGCATGGTGGGGACTCGATCGCTGGGGAAGGCGGGGGAAGCGGCGTGGGGATGCCGCAGGGGTTCGTTTCGGCCCGCGTGAAAGCCCTTCTTGAACCCACTCGGCGTGCCTGCGACGCCTTTTACGCGGGGACCTAAAGGTCGGAGATCGAGTCAAGCCGCCCCCCCCGCGCATCCCGATAAAGACGAGCCGGACCACGAAGTCTTCGTCGCCCGGATCCCCCCCCCCACTCTCGCCCCCTCCCCCATGGTGAATGTCCCGGCCAAGCAGCTGATCAAGGACAACTTGAACATCCCGACGCTGCCGAAGGTCCTCGTGCGCGTCGGGCAGCTGATCGATGACCCCGAGTGCGGCACGCGCGACATCGGTGAAGTTGTAGCGCGCGACGCGCCGCTCGCCGCGCGAGTGCTGCGGATCGCGAACAGCGCGTTCTACGGCTTGCGCGAGCGCTGCCTGTCGACGGAACAAGCGTGTTCCGTGCTCGGCTTGCGCGTGCTGCGCAACGTCGTGATGCAAGCCGCGGTGATCCAGCGCTTCGATCACTTGCGCAACAAGGGCTTCGATCTCGACGGCATGTGGCGTCACTCGATCCTCACCGCGCAGACCAGCGCATACCTCGCGCGGCGCAGTCGTCGCGCCTTGGATCTCGAGCCGGAGGAGTTCCACGCCTGCGGACTGCTGCACGACATCGGCAAGGTCGTGATGCTCGACAGCCTCGGGAACGACTATCTCGAGTGCTACAACCAGGCGCACACGCTCGGCGACAAGCTGCACCACGCGGAGGAACGTCGCTTCAACTACGCGCACACCGACGTCGGTGCGATGTTGGCGATCCGTTGGGGCTTGCCGACCGCGGCCGTCTCGGCGATCCACTTCCACCACGGACCGCTCGAGAACTTGCGCGACGATCCCGTCGTGACGCTGGTCGCGAACGCGAACCTCTTGGCGCACCGAGTCACGGACGGTGATCACGAGGCGGCCGAGGCGACGATCGACCAGGAGACGGCTGACTTCCTCGAGCTCGAGCGTCGCGACGTCTACGAGATCGTCAACTTCGCGGTCGAGGTGCTGGGCCAGATCGAGGTTTGAACCCGGGGCCATTCCGGCCCGAACGCGGTCCTTGGGATAAGTTTGGACGTGGAGCGAACGCTCCCCACCCGAACCACCCAGCCATGGAAGCCGAACGCCTGATCGAGGACCTCTGTCGCCGCCACGGCGCCGCCCCTGAGGCAGGCGCTGAGCTGCTTCCTCTGGTCCGCTGGGCCCTCCAGAGCGCCCCGGAGACCCGTGAACAGGTCATAGCGCTGGTGGAGCGCACGCTGCGCCTACGGAACCGCAGGGCTCAGAGCGTGGCGGCCGACGATGCCATGTTGCAGGCCGTCGCCCGCGTGCTGCACGGTTGGTCGCCCTCGAAGGGCATCCTGGATCTCGGCGGTTCGGCCGCCTGAGCGGGACCGAACCACCGGTTGAAGTGCGGGGCCGAAAGGCCCGATCGAGAGCTGGTTAGCGGCCGCGCTGCTCGTTCAGCTCGCGGCGCAGAGCCTCGACCTCGCGTCGCAGCGCGTCGAGTTCTTCGCGCAGCGAGTCGAGGTCGGCGCGCGGAACACGGCGCAGTTCACGCTCGATCTCGATGCGACGGCGACGCTCGGCTTCGTGGGACTCGCGGGACTCGAGCTCGCGAAGACGTTCGGCTCGCTGAATGCGCCGTTCGCGATCGAGGCGTTCCATCCGCCCGCGGCGATCGTCAGCGTGCTGTTTTTCGTCGACTTCGAGGCCCAGGCGGACCCGTCGCGGCGGAGCTTGCTCTTGTTCGACTTCTTCGAAGCGGAAGGCGCCGCGGCCGGGCTCTTCGGTCAGCACTTCGATCCACTCGTGCTCGTCGCCGAGCTCCTCGAGTTCTTCGGGCGAGAGTTCGTCGCCGTTGATCCAGATGCGGCGCTCGACATGAACGTCGCCGCCGACGCCTCCGCCGTGTTCGATCAGCTTGCGCAGCTCTTCGAGCTCGACCGATTCCTCGTGTTCGCGCAAGCGCGCGATGTCCGTCCCGTGGTGATCGTGCGGACCATCCGCTTCGACTTCTTGGACCTCGACCCAGCGCGGCTGAGGCTCCTGTTGCGGCTCTTGCGCCGGAGCGCGCAGCTGCAGCTCGATGCGCTTGCGCCAGCCGTCGCGGTCGACCATCAGGTGGACCGTGTCGCCGGCTTGCATAGTCTTCACGTACTCGATCAGCTCGGCACTGGTCTTCACCTTGCGGTTCCCGATCGCGAGGATCCGATCACCAGCTTGCAGGCCGGCCGCCGCGGCCGCGCCGCCCTCGACCAGCTGAGAGATCCGCGCGCCGGATGCGCCGTCCGCTACACTGCCGAGGTAGACACCGATGTGTCCCGGCTTCGACGCGCGGGCCTGCGCGGGTTTCAGCGGCATCGCGGGCTCGGCGGGCTGAACCGGAGCCGCAAGTCGCACGCGACGCACCTGCACAGGCTCGGCAGGGCTCTCGGAACTCGCCGACTGGGCCAAGGCGGAACCGAGGGGCAGGGTCAACAAGACGCAGAGGCGGATCAGGAGGTCAGTTCTCATCGGGGTCTCTCACTTCGAGGTACGGGCTGCAGCAGCTCCCCCCAGCCTACGCGGCATCGGCGAGATGGTTGGTCGGTAGGTCGAGTGAACTCACGTCTCGTCCGGCCGTGCTGGTCCCACCGGTCGCGGCCACGCCTCCACCGGCGATTCCCAACCCCTCTCGACGGATGAAGCCCGCGCCGATCACAAGACTGCCGGCGCCGACTCCGATGACCGGCATGCCAACGCCCGGCCTGAAGCCGTATCGACCCGAGCTGACTCCACCTGCCCCCACCTGCTCCTCACTCGCGGCTGACCCTGCCAGCGCAGGGCCGACCCGCTGCGGGACTGGGAAAGTGGATGGGCACTGCGAGTGATCGGGAAGTCGTACCTCGAAGCTCAGACGACCCCGATCTCGCTTTGAGACAGAGTGTCCGCTTGGGAAGCTGGAACGGATCCGGCAAGTCGCGAGGGACAGCGCCCGTCGGACGGAGACTCGGTGCGACATCGCTGGACATGCGTGGTCAGGAGTGGACAGCGCGAACTGCGAGAACCTCGGCCGACGGGAGCGACCGAGGTTCTGGCGATGGAGCGGCTGGGTGGCCTTCTACGAACCTACAATCGTTCGGCTTAGCGGTGGGACAATACGGGCGTGACGTTTCCATCGGGCTCAAAGACCACTTGAAGTGGAAACGGAGAATCAAGCCATTTCTCTGCGCATGTCTCCTCAGGATTCGGCTGCCGCTGTTTGCTGTTACCCGACACGAACTAGCCTCTTAGTCCCAAAGCCACCCCACAGGTTCGCGAGTACGCGAGTACCCGGCTGACTCGCAGCTCCCTCTACTCCGGAGCAGTCACTACGGCCGGCGGAGGAGCAGGCAGGTTGGGGATGGTCAACTCAACGGTCGTGCGGTCCAACTGCGTGAAGCCGGGACCGGCGACCCCAATGAACGGCACGAGAAACAGGATCCCGCCGAGGATGTCGAGGATGCCGAGAGCCGAGATGCGCGTGCCGACTGAAGTGTGCGCATCAAGGTCTCCGAGCACCGCACGAATGTGGTGCGAAGTACGCGCTACGTTGACGACAGTGCTCCCCTTCCCCACTACGGCTCCGTCCAAGTAGATATCGGCTTCGGAAGAGTTCGTGTGGATTGTGAGCGCCTGAGTCGAAGGAGCGAACAAGGAACAGGCTGGTGTCGTGGCAATCACGATTGCGAGTGCGAGTCTTTTCATGTGGTGTCTCAGTTGTGGAAGCTGTGTCCCACCGCAATTGATGGCGAATCGGGCCCGGGATTCTCACGCCGTAACTCAGCCTCTCCAGAACTTCAGGTAGTGCAGTTGCGCGAGCACACCGCTCACGGCTGCGCGTTCGATTCTAGCA
>Ga0316209_1001035_pt1 | contig 34186 bp, 27 predicted proteins | sample 6monopyrite_MG_FD_204945 | JGI IMG/M metagenome (GOLD analysis project Ga0316209, IMG submission 204945) | Microbial mat bacterial communities from mineral coupon in-situ incubated in ocean water Damariscotta River, Maine, United States -... | ecosystem: Environmental > Aquatic > Marine >...
TAAATATGTTGAATTGAGTGTCTTTTAAAGCTTATTTCACAAACCTGCAGATATGTGATTTTGCTGGTATTTAACATGTCATATCCCCAGATGACTTGAGTTATTTAGACTAATCGAATTTCTTAAACATATGGAAATCAGAAGAGTTACTGCATTCCGTTAATTTAAGTTTTTCGTGATTTACTGTGGCGTATTGCCAAACAATGAAATCAGTATGATAAAAAAAGTTATGGATAATTTAGATTTTTGTAAAGAGCATTATTTTTTTGAAATAAATCGTAAGCATCAGCTTACGAGCTCACTTGCATTACCAGTGGGTTTGCTAACCGTAATTGGTGGCGTAGTAGTTTACTATTTAAAATACATATCAGTAAGTAGTGATATCATTTCAAACATCTATAATATTTTATTGATGGTTACGCTGTTTTTTGTTGGGCGAACTGTATATTATTTAATTCGCTCTTACCATAATTATACATATAGTTATATCGCGACACCTGATGAGCTATTGGATTATCATCAAGAATTACTAAATTACCATAACAATAATTGCAATAAGGCGGATGAAATATTTTGTAAGTACTTACAAAATCAATATTCAAAAAAAGCTTCAAAAAACACATGGAATAATGATTCCAAATCTGAGTTTCTTCATAAAGCAAATAGTAATTTAATTTATTCTTTAATTATATTATTAATGTGTAGCATTCCTTATTTCTATATCACTAACGGAAATACTAAGTCAGTTCAACAAGTCGAACTTGTAGGGTTCGAGAAATTACTACATAAGAGGGTAACCACTGTGACAAGACCAACACCAACACCGCCGCCACCGCCACCAGGGAGAGATATAAAAGAAGGTGTTCAACCACCAAGACCAACACCTTCTGCACCACCTACTAACCAACCACAAGAAAGACAAAGGTAAATAATGCCTAACAATGACTTCAGTTGACAACCAAAAGAAGTATTCAACACGCTTTTGTAGTCAATTTGGCCTAGTCACTAGGCATTTAAAGGAATATAAATGACCGATGATGATCTACAGATATTTCTTATCGAAAAGTATTTCGAGAGTATAGAACGACGGATCGCGTATCTAGATGAGATGGTTAATGATCAGCACACTGACGAAGCATTTTTGTTGTGTTCAGTTTACATAGAATCATTGGCAAATAGATTCTACCAAGATTATAGCAACGCAAAGGGCTTTTGCTGTGCGTTGATAGAATTAACTGGTAATGAATTATTCAGCCTTATACATCCGAAACAATTATTAAATAAATTAGAAAAAAACAAACTATTCAATAATAATTTAGATGAAATCAAAAAAATATTAGATCCTTTGCAAAATAAACTTATACCATTAAAAATTATTAATAAATCATTGCTTAAAGTTTTCAACGAGGATCAGATTATATGGCTTAATGAGTATGGGTTTAAAGGGAGCATGGCTATGATTGCTTATGAAAGAATAAGATGTGAAGCCGTTCATGATATGTGGGTTACTAAATTATCATTTGGGGCTACGTGGGTTGATGAAAAACCAGTTCCTGACATTGATTACAATTTACTAAAAGTTGCATTAGATAAAATAGTATCGTATTTAAAGGAAAGATCCTTATGTGAACGAAATTTATTCTTGAAAAATAATGAACAATGCTAATAAAGCGTTAAGTCGGATCGATGCAAAAAAAATCACCTTCCTTGTTAACTTCTGCTTTAGGTTTAATAGAACTTACATATGGCAATAAGTGATAACAATTCTGAGCGCAGAAACCTTATACTTGCATCACTTGCATTTATTCTATTTTATGCAGCGGGTGGAAGTCTAATTGACGATAAAGTTAGAGTTATTATTGTTAATCTGTCTTTCTCTAAAATACATATTCTAGTTTCATTTGCATGGATAATGCTCCTGTGGTTTTGTCTCCGTTTTTGGCAAAAATCAGGTTTTAAATTTTGGACATCTATTTTGAGCGAAATCATGTCTAGTAAGATACCAGTATCTATTGCAGATTATGCAAAAGAAAAAGCAAAAAACCAATTGGTAGGTGCTCACGCATCTGATCACTCATCAAAAGAAGTAGAAGTAGCTGGATTAATATATAAACCCTATAGCTTCTATGTGCTATGTAACTTTAAGAGCGGATCAAATGTAATATCCCATCAAGAAAAAGTAAGGCTTAAAGGAGTTAAAGGATTAGTTTTTATAATTTGGAAAATAATTTTTCACTCGTTAAAGGATAATGCTTTCTCAGAAGAGCTTGTACCATATCTATTATTTATGTCTGCTGTATCAGCACCCATCTGGAGTAATATATTAAAATAAACATAATAAAGCCTTTGAGTATAAATGAGTAAAAAACATGCCACATCTCAACTTAGTTGTTGAATGTCTGCTTTGATTTTTGCTGTAAGTCTGCACTACAAATATAAATGGTATCTATAATTGGCAAACGTAAATATATTTTTATCTACAGTTACTGCAGAATTTCTCACTTACCGTAAGAGACTCCTTACAACATTGACACGTCCAAATGTTGCCGTCAAAGTTCAAGAAGATTTCATTCCAACAGGTACTGAAACTCTGATAAAACTGGATGACTACATACGTGAATGTGAATTAGTCTTTCATATTGTGGGTAATTTTACTGGCGCTCATGCAAAAGCTCCTTCTGTAGGAGCGCTATTACTCCGTTATCCTGACTTTGCTGAGCGTTTTCCAATGCTTGATGCATTCTTTAAGCTTGGTGGACCTTCTATGTCCTATACGCAGTGGGAATCATGGATAGCTTTGTACCACGGTAGAGTACTAATCATTGCCATTCCGACAGATGATGCTCCTCGTGATTGTGACGAAATAATCATTGATCAAAAGATTAATCAGAAGAATCATCTAGATCGTCTTAAAGATTATGAACGTTACCCAGAGATCTCATTTACAAACGTTGAAAATTTAGAAGCACGATTCTGGTCTTCTACGGCTTATGACATCATTCCACAACTTCAGCCACCTTCAATTGTGTTAGAGCGTATTCGTGAAATGGCTACATCATTGTTGGATGTAGGTCGCTCAACATGGAAAATGCCCCGGTTAGTTGCTCCACTAAATTTAGATCTGCAAGAAGAAAAAGCTGACAGTGATCCTCATTCAAAAAGTATTGTAGACCTTACTAAATCAGTAACTTTGGGTGAAAACATCGTACTTTTCGGCGAAGGTGGTATAGGTAAAACAACTTTACTTTTAGAGTTATCAAGCAGATTGCTGAAAGAGAAAAGTACACGCATACCTTTATTTATTGATGCTGCCTACTGGGCTCGCACAAACACTGATATTTTGGAATACATCACCAACAGACCTGCAGCCAAAATGCATAAAGTAACTGCGGCTGAGATAGTCAAATTGGCTAAATCTGCTAGTTTATCCCTCGTAGTTAATGGTTGGAATGAGGTATCGCCTTCTCAGAAATCGACTTGTCTTGCTCGTCTCAGAGAATTAACTGCAACAGTACCAGCTTTGAACATTGTTGTAGTATCTCGATCAGTGGTGGATGTTCCAGATCTAAAAGAAAGAAATCAAGTTCATGTTCGAGGTTTAATCTGGCAAGGGCAGTTAGAAGTAATGCGTTCCGAGCTGGACAAGGATTTAGCCTCAACTTTGATTGAGCTACTTGCCCGTGATACGCGTTTGCGCCATGCAGCAAGAAATCCTCTTATTCTTAAGGGGTTGATTGCTCAAGCAAGAAAGGGCGAGCTTGCCTCTTTAAGTGTTTTCGATCTACTTGGCGCTGTCATCGATGAATTTGAGGAAGACAATGAGCGTAAACTTATACTTGAAGAATCGCCTCTACGTGGTAAGCATCATTATTTTTTGGAAGCCGTTGCTTACAAACTATCTTTAAATCAAGAAACGACCACTTCGCGAGAAGATATGATGCCGGTTATTTCCGCAGCAGCAAAACAACTTGTTGATAGCGGGCAATTTGTTAATCCTCCTGAATCGAGAGATGTTCTAAAAGCCTTGAGTAGCCACCATCTACTTCATATGGAAGGTGAAGCAATTCGATTTGCACATCAACGATTTCAGGAATATTTTGCAGCCACACAATTGTTTAGAGCCTGCACTGTTGGTGATGAATATAGTGTTGCTTTACTGAGAGGAACAGTTAATCAGCCATTCTGGGAAGATGCTTTACTATTGGTTGCAGGCAAATTGAAGGATGTAGTAGAACATGAAAAAGCTAGGAGCTTATTGGTTAGGACAGTTTTTGAAGTTGACGTTGGCTTTGCCTGTGTCTTAGCTGGAGCCTGTGCATTTTGTGAAGCTGATGATGGTGAGTTGTATAGCGATATAGTTACGCATGTTGATGCTCTCTGCGCGTCAGCAATTATCATGGTGGCAGATTATGGAATAGCTTGCCTAACTGCATCCAATTTTACCGTCTTTGCTGACCGACTCTGGTCACTTATAGAGAATGAAGAACAACAGAAAAGACTCCATTATTACCGATTAAACAAAGCTGGAATCTCGTTAAAACAACTTGGCGAAGATGCAGATAAGAGAATTGAATCGTGGTCACCTGAATGTCAAGCAGAGTTAATGCATGAATTATCTGATAATCCAGACAACTATGATTTCATAGTGAGAGCAGCAAACGAGTCAGCTGAATTCAAGATAAGAGCTGCAGCAATTTCGGCACTAGAATGGAATTTCCCTGCATCGGAAGCTGCCTTGCAAGCTTGGTTAAAAGCACCACCAAATGTCCAATTGGATCACAATGTATTGAGTGCCATTAATTTTGCTGTAGAACAAGGAGGCTCTAGTGATGAAGTACGAGAAACAATAAGGACTTTGTCACTTGAACACTCAGATGTGACGTCACAACTGAGACTTGTTATGGCCTTTCCTGATGATGTTGATCCAAGTGTTATTGATGTTATTTTGGCTGAATTACGTGATGCTAAGAAACCTAGTTATAACGATACACCACTTGTGGAGTTCGCCAAAAAAAACTCTCTAGACAAACTAAATGCATTGGCTCATGAGCTGTTATTGTGTGAGCGTGTGATCCCTGATTGGATATGTAATATTACACAGGAGGAGTCAGATGAAATTCGTTCTGAGCTCTTCGAAAAAGCATGGGTAATCCTTCATGAGGATAATTTTCAAAACCTAAATGTTACGGTAATAGGTGCACTAGCTAACTATGAGCAAACATTGCGTAGTATGCGCGAATGGCTTAATTTTGAATGCCGAAGAGATTTGTCCGAACAGGAAAGAGTTCAGAATAGATCACTGAAAATTTTGCTATACAATTCCCCTCACGATAATTTGATAAAAGCAGTTATATTCCTTGGTAAAAATGCCACCTACCAAGAGGCGGCAGAATTGCTCGAATTACTACATAATCAAATAAACTATGATGACACAATCTCATTATCAAAGACTCAATGGCTACCTTCATCTGAGGATATCAATACCCTCATTTCTATCTTCGGAAAGATGTTGGATGATGAAGATATTCCTCAGCACAGAGTACATGTCATGCTCTGCAGTATTGCCAGTTGCGTTGCACCGACAGAATTTAGTGATTTACTAAAAGAAGGATGCCGCTTACATCTTGATGCCTGGCAGAAACATCACACCGTACGTGAACATTGGCTGAAAAATCATAGTGGGCCACAACCAACCAACCCATACTTAGGTAACTATATTTCTTCGGCTATGAAAAACTGGGGATTTGAGGCTCTACCATTCCTAGTAGGTTTGCTTGACGCTCCACATGCGAATCACCTGGTTCCTGAGTCTATTTTACGTATTGTCAGTTTTCCCTGGTCAGATACGAAAAAGGGAGTCTTTCAAAGTATCGTTAACGATTTTCAAGATGGAAAGGGGAGACAAGCATCTCAACGAGTGCTTCTACAACCTGATGATACTCACCAAGAAATGACTGATGTTGCAGCAAAAGCATTAGGTAGTATGTTGATCGAGTTAGTTAATAAATTACAACTAGAAAAAGCTGAGAGTGGCGAGAAATGGAATGATAGAAATGCCGCATATCGAATACGCAGTTTGTCGAATATTGTAGTCAATATACCTAGTCCTGAGATAGTTGAGCCGATTACGTATGCTGTAGCAAGTGGCTTTATGGATTTATATGGACTTGTTAATGTGTTGCGAGGATTAGTCCGGCAAGGCGTTGTCATTGAGGATCCTACAATAATTACTCAGATTGAAACTTTATTCACAGAGGAAGCCAAAGCGACATGGTTTGATACTTCAACGAAATATGAGATGTCGGTAATCTGCGAACTCATGTTTTCAATTCGGCAAGTGTCCCTTCTAACTAAACCGCTAAGTGAGTACCTTATTGAGTGGCAGCGTTTTGCACACATTAATGAGATCATTCGGCATTTGGGTGTTATTCCTTCAGAAGAAACATTGCGTTGCCTTATTCTGCTAGGTAATGAATTAACTAAAAAAGGGATTACATCTGAAGAACTTATTTTTGCACTGACCGCAAGCCTTACCTGCGACAATTTCAACGAGTTTCTTGAGATTATCTCAGATGGAACTTTTCTTAATTGGAGTAAGAGTGCTTATAGGTTTGAGCAGGTTGCTCATGATGTGCTTCATGTTATTGGTGATAATACTTCTCGTCTAAAATCTTTTTTGGATGCATGTGACAGCTCAAGTTCACCCTATGCAGTTGTGTTTGCATGCGCTGTGCTTAGCATAATACCTAACGGAGATGCTATTCGAGTTAAATATGGGTTATCTGCTTTAGATGAAGGTAGAATTAGTGACAGTCATAATCCGGTTTATTTACTATTGATGGGAATGTTCACACTACGTGAACAACTTGGTGATCAAGGGATGTATGAGGTACATCCTAAAGCCTGTAACGATTTACGACATGAACTCTATATACGTGCAAAAAAGGATGGGGATATTGCAATTGTCGCCAGAAAGCTACTTGCTGATATCGAGTGTCTTAGATGGGAGAGTGGTAGGCCAGCTGATGAGTTAAGACACCCTCACCATGATGATATGACATGGTCAAAGGTATTAGTAATTTCGAGTTAACTAACTAGTTTAAATTGTTAAGAAAACAAATAATAAAAACAAACAATTGGGAAACTGTGCATAACAGAAGTTTAGGGAATGTTACTAATTTAGAGGCTATTCAACATTATGTTTTTATATGGCATTATGGAATTAAATCAAATGTAAGATTCGTAATATTAACTAAATATGGTATTTGGTATAAATGCGCCTACTAAGATCAAAGGCTGCTAGCCGATTAAACCATCATTAAGTGTCAAATGAGGGATTTATATGTAACGGTTTTCCGACAAAGGATCGGCTGGTTCAAATCTGGTCTGGCTGCGCTTCCTAGCAGTTCTCTTAATGATTATATCGATTGACCTATGGAATACGAACTCAACAATAATCACTTCGGCAATTATTATTAACTTAGAGGAGGGCAAAGTTATGGAAACATTAAATAGTCTAGTAAGTTCAGCAGCAGTTTATTTACTCAACCTTAAATATTTGATTTTGGTAGGGGCTGCTGGGAGCACCTTGTCGGACTTTACAAAGTGTATGGGCACAGGCTCACACATAACAATGTAAGCAGGAAGGATATGTTAATGTACACTTTCTTCTTTATAAATAAATGCTGAAAAGGAAAATTCATTGCCAGATGATGAGATAAAGGCAATTGCTGAGAAGTTAGCGGTTCCTATTTATGAAGACGCACTAAGGCCTTTTGCAAAAGAAATTTCAAAAGGCTTAGTTTCTATTGCTAGAATAGCTAATTCAGGTGTCTATTTTGTTGAAGATTGCGTTTTAGCGATGACTAATGTTCTTCGTATGACCGCAGAAAATTTAGCAGTTTTGCCGCCTGAGAGAATTTCTTTCGAAAAACCAAGGGTTGCACTTCAAGCCCTAAATGAATCTAGATATGCAATAAATGAAGAAGAAATTCAACGTCTATTTTCAAATTTAATATCATCAAGTCTAGATGTTGATAGAGCTAGTTCTACGCACCCCGCCTATGTTGAAGTTATTAAGCAGTTACAGCCTGACGAGGCAGTGATTCTTAAGTTTATGTTTAATCAAGAAAAGCATAGGAAAGGTCATGCTCCTATAATCGACATTACTCGAACGGATGAACTAGGTGATAGATGTAGCGTGACAGAAATAATCTCTGATGTTAATTTGATTTGCGAAGATGCAGGATGTGTTTCGCCTGAAAGTTCAATTCTATATTTATCAAATTTAAAACGCATTGGTTTGTTAACTTCCTCGTCAGGAACTTCCTTTTCAAAAGAAGAGCATGAAAAAATTTTTACATCAGATAAAGTTAAAAAGTTATTTGAAATAAACTCACATTTACAAAATGTAACCTACAAAAGTGGTCAGTTTAGTTTTACAGGATTTGGTGGTGGTTTCGTTAACACATGTATTTGTGATGAAAATTATATTTAACAAATGCGTTTATTACGCGAGCGTCAGACTATTTGAGATGAACGAGTTATGCCGGTAGAAGCACTTAAGAAAATAAACTCGATGATAGATGTAGGCGAGTTTGAAGAAGCTGAAGAACTAGCTAAAATATTGCTTCTTTATCTTGAAAAGAATGATGATGAATCTGAGTACTTCTCGATATTGTTTTTTAATTTATCTGGAAATTTAATTGATATAGGGCACAATACAGGAAAGAAATCTCTCAGTAGCCAAGGTGTTTCAATTCTTGAGAACTTACGAGAACGATTTGCAGAAATAGTCCCTCTGCATTCATATTTCTATAATCTAGCGAATGCCAAGTCTAATCTTGTTGAAAAAAAACCTCCTCCTGATTTAACGTTTGAAAATATAGAATCCTTAGTTTCCGCTAAGAACTACTATTGGAGAGCGATTAAGGAAGCTAAAATTTGTGGAGAAGTTTCTCCAGAATACTACGTTAACCTAGCTAACTGTTTAAAACAGCAAATTCGTTTAAGCGAATCGCTAGGTTATTATGACACCGTTATAGGTATGGGTAAGGATATACCTCAGGCTAATGTTAACCGCGCAGAAACTTTAATGCTGTTAAATATGGTATCTAACTCATATTCAGTAAGGATGTTATGGGACGTAATTAACGAATATAAAACCGCATCTAATTCTAATAGTATCCCAAGTTCATATGCTGAGTATTACGCAGGAAAAGCAAATTATTTAGAAGATAACTGTAAGAAACAAAATATACATCTGTCAAAAGATGATATAGAAGAAACGGACCGAGAGTTCCAAGAATTAAGTGAATATCGCCAATTTTGCTGTAATAACCACTTAACTTTATCAGAGCATGGTCTTTATTGTTCATGTGCAGGCAGTGCTAGAGACAACTTGACTATACCCTTGAGAACTATTAGTTCGTCAGGTGAGTTTGTGCCGCAAATGGAAATGGTTCTGAATCGAATTAAATCTGAGTTTTCTTTAGCAAGAAGAAACTATTATGAATATATAAATGACCAAGAAGAGTTAGAGCTCGCTCATGAGGAATGTTTTACTGAATTGTATAACGATGAATGCCTTGGAATAGCTTATGAAAAGTTAAGGTCATCTTTTAGGTTATGCTTTGGAATCCTAGATAAAATTGGGTTGGCAATATGCGAATTATTTGATCTGAAGCCAGCGAATGGAATGGTCTACTTTCAAAACTTCTGGCAACTTGACCATGATGACAGGAGAGAGAAGTTTGAGAAGGTTAAGTCCCTTGGGCTTCTCGCTTTATATAGCATTGCTACAGATTTGAATGAACATAAAAATGGAGAGTGGAAAGAATTTAAAGCGTGGAGAAATTCAATGGAACATGGATTTTTTGTTGTTACAGAGAAAAATAATATAGATGATATTTACGGTTCGTTTGGGTTTTCTAAGGATGTTGAGTTTGTGCACATAGAGCAGTTCGAATATTTCGTAAAGCATATGCTCCATTTAACCCGTTCTGCCATATTCTCGTTCGTGTTTTTAATTCGAGAGAAGTCATTGGATAAATGTGATCAGAAAGGTTTTCTAATGGAGCTCGAGAGAAAGGATTTCAAATAAACAACATGCCTAACAAAGCCAATCAATTCGGACATTTTTTCGCATGGTTTGAACTGTGCTAAAAATGCCTAGCATAGCTCAAACACAATTAGAAAATACTGGTTATTGTTGAAGTTGACCAGTTGAACTTACAGCCGAAAGCAGACCTAGCTTCCGTTATATAGTTTTTCTCGTAACTTAGGTAAATATTAAATTTAATGAATGCTATGTTATTAATAAACATAACATCCATTAGGTTTAAAGCATTAAATATCTTGCTTAACGTCTTTTAAATTTTTAAGCATGCTATTACCAAAATAACCGCTTGCACCAGAAATTGCTAGTAGAAAAATTCCTGTGAAATAAGATGGTTTATTTGCGGCCAATGCTGCTGCCATCTGTTTGCCACCAAAGGCTCCCATCTGTTGCGTTAGTGCTGACATTTGATCACTGTAACTAAATGCGGCATACAAACTACCTAATCCCCATAAAGCAAAAAGTACGCAAACCCCTATTAAAATAAATCCCCAAATTTTATTCGTATCCATAATTTATCCTTAAAGTTTTTATTATTAACGACGGAAATGTAATTTCCATTCACCCGATTTTTTTCTGATTTCTACGGTTGCTTGTTTTCCTTCTGGAATACCTTTAAATGTTATTTTCATTGGTAGGTAGTCAAGAATAAGCCCCGTTTTTTCCATAGCTTTACTCTTAGCCCAATCGGGTTTGTTATTCACTTTTAAATAATACTCAATACTATTAACGCCTCTTAATCTATGTACGGTCATAACCTCAACTTCACCGTAGCAAAAGCCTGGGCCTTGGATTGGTTTGTTAGATTGAGATAGCCATTGTTCAGCATCTTGTTTGAAATACCTTTTTCCTAAGTCGGTAAGGTTGTAGACATCTGCCATTACCTTAATTTTTTGCTTGGTAAAACCTAAGTTCTTAACAATTTCAATGTTCTTTTTTTCAGAAGTCATTAAGCCGATTTTATTAAATGTTTTTAAATATCGACCTAAAGAAAAGCCTCTATTGTGTGTTGAGTATTCAATAGGAAATTTGAAATCCTTACTGACAATACAAGCCTGTTTGCCATTGACTAATTTTGGAATAACTTCTTTTGCTTCATCCAGCTTGATGCGATCAGCAACCGCAATTCTTTCGTAAGCTTGCGCTGAAAGTGAAAAAAGAAGGCTAAACACTGCCCCCAATACGACTATTTTCATTATTATTTCCTCGACATATTTATTCTTAATTACGGGTAGTTTTACCCCCTGTAAGCCCCTGACAGAGCCGTTAAAGGGAATACTATACTTTTTTAACCCGAAGTGCTACATCGGGGTGACCCGAGGTGCTACTTCGTTAATAAAAAGATAGATCTCAAATAACCTACCACCATAAATATGGGGGTAATACATGGGTCAATTAAAAGAACAATTCGGGAAGCGGTTACAATTTCTTAGAAAAAAGGCAAATATGACTCAAGAAGAATTAGCAAATTCGACCGGATTTACCTATGAGACCATTAGTAATTTCGAGCGGGGTATTCATGGGGTGAAATTCTCCGCCCTGGAAACGCTAGCCAATGCGTTGGATGTACCAGTTAAGGAATTGTTTGAATTTGGTGAATAGTATCGTAAATATTTGTTGATTCTAACCTGTTCTTTTCATTTATCTATTCTTGGTGTAGCCACCATTTTTAAAAATCGTAAACTTCCACTTCTTAAATTTTATAAGCTCACTCCTTTTGGGCAAATGTTTTTTTAGAAAAGTTCTGAACCTGAAAAAGCACTAGAAAATGAGTACGCCACTCTTTTCTTTGATATAGTAAAACCATAATAATTATATTGAATTGGGTGCTATATAGGCTCATTTCATGAGCTAACAGATATAATATTCTGTTGATTTTTGAACATGCCATCTATTCCCCCCTCAATGGCATGAATTCTATATGTTAAATATGTTTTTTATTTGTAGATAAATGGGTATTTATGTTTTAAAAAAATAATATGGAAAAAGATTTATTCAAACAGCTGCCGGATGGTCTTTTTAGGCCCCTTGCTTCGCAAAATCATCGTTTACACTGGCTTGTTCTTGTGCGCCTCTATAATGCTATTTTTGAGGATGATATTGAAGAGTCGGAGTATGGCCATGCGCGAGAGCATGTTGTCGATAATATTGAACATACATTAGGACAGTTTGGTCATTTGTGGGCAGAGCAAACAGCAGAAGAAGAAAAGGATATAAGAACGAAGGCCAATATGGTTTTTCACAGCTTATGTGATAACGGTTGGTTTAAACAAGAGCGTTATGCTTATAACGATTATGTCAGCATGCCCCCTCGGGTCGGCCAGACGCTAGCTGCACTCATTGAGATTTCAGAAGGCCGAGCACTTGTTGTCAGTGGCGTACTTAAAAATATGCGTGCCTCAATATTTGAGATTAATGCCAAACCAGAAGGACAAGGTGACCGTTTAATCGAAATTACTAAAGAAGCAAAACGCTTTTCTCGGCATCTCAATAGTATTCGTGGAGCTATTCAAGATTTGTACGAACAAATTAAAGGTGATGTCCCTGCCAAAGAGATCGTACAAACTTTTTTTGAAAAATTCTTAAGAGAAATTTTCATACGTGACTATGCTGCAATTAAAACAACAGAAAATCCTTTATCGATTCGGGATGAATTACTTACTACAGTTAATTCGTTACGTTATGATCAGGAGAAACGTTCTTTACTGATCAAGAGTTATCAAACATTATTTCCTGACGAGAAAGAAAAAGCTGAATATCATCTTGATCAAGATCTATCCAGGCTTGAAAGTGTTTTTAGTGGAGTTGATCGTCAACTGGATGCTATCGATAGAATGCAACTGCGTTATTCACGCCGAGTTGATACTGTAATTGAATACCACACACGATCACCGCTTTCGATAGGAAAAGACATTCATCGTCTAATTGGTGTGTTAACTGTACATGAAAATAAATTTCCAGATCATACAGTAAGAATGCCGCTTAATTATCATGAAAAAATGGGTGAAGTACGTTTCCAGGCACCACGGCAAAAACGGACACCTCCAACACCTACCGTTATAAAAAATAGACAGATATCAGAAGCAACTAAAATGAAATTGGCTCGTGAACGTGAAGCAAGACAGGCCATATTAATTAATGACGAACGGTTATTAGCATTCTTGGAGACTCAGCTAAAACATCAACGAATTATGGAAACACAAGATTTTATTATAAATAACGTACGTGACTATTTTTGTTTGCTGAATATTCAACGCATAGCAAGCTTCAATAAGAGAGCAAGACAAGAATTTCGTCAGTCGCTATCGCAGTACGCTTTTACCCCTACACAGGATTGGGTTGAAAGCCCATATATTTCAACTCAAAAAGTTATCGTGACTCGGATGGACTAACGCATGCTAAATGATTTAAGCGGTTTATTAAAACGTAACGATGATGTTACTGAAGAAGAGCTTCAGCATGCCGCTTATGCTTTATTGAGTCGCCAATTTCTGCATCACAATAAGCCACGTCAGCGCAAGCAATATAATTATATTGTTCGCTTCCAAAAATACTTTTCGTATTTGATGACTGCGACGAATCATGATTTAGTCATCAACGAGAATCAACGTTATGTTGGTATTGTGCCTCAAGATTATATTAATCGCTTACGTATTGATGAAACTCTATTTTTATTAAGTTTACGTGCCATATATGATGAAGAGATTATTGCCTTTCATGCGAATGATGATGGCAGTATAAATATATCACTTGATGATTTTGAAATGCGTTATGAGCAATTAACGGGGCGAACATTACCAAAAGTACATGCTGAACTCGAAAGTATAATGAAGCAGTTTCAGCACTTTGGTGTGATTGAATATGGTCCCGATGAAGACCGGCCTGAATTTAAACGCATTATCATTCTCCCAACCATTGCCGCATTACTGTCTGGTGAAGCTATTAAGCGTATTGAAATTTATCTTAAAGACGATAATGTTTCTTTTGAGAATCCTGATAATAATGAAAAAGATGAAAGTGAGGAGAGTGCCTCATGAAACGATTGACACGTATTATTATGGTTAATTGGTATCTCTTTGATGCTAAACAATGGGATGTTAAAGGTGATGTCGCTCTTATAGGGAAAAATGGTTCAGGAAAATCAAGTTTTATTGATGCCTTACAGTTAGTGTTACTCGGAGGTAATAAAACCGATTGGTTTCCTAATGCCAAGGCATCTGAAAAGAAAAAAAGCCGTGATGTTCGCAGTTATATTTTGGGTTTAATTAAAGATGAAGAAGCCATATCCAATAGCACGGCTTATCAACCTCGCGATAATGCGTTGTGTCGAATTGTATTAGTTTTTAAAGATGATGAAACACATGAAGAAGTTTCTATTGGTGCTGCCTTGTCAGCAAGAAAAAGCGACCCAGATGAAACAGTAGAAGGCTATTTCATTATAAAAGGACGTGGATTACAGCTCGATGATGTTTTAGAAGATACGTCAGAAGGAAAAAAAGTTAAACCTTTCGAACAATTACGGGTATTTCTGAGGCAACAGGTAGAAGATAAAGAAAATGATTGTCGAACTTTTGGCAAAGAACCTACCAAGTTTGTTGAACAAATGTTGCGTACACTCGGCACAAACCAGAGACCACCGAGTTTAAACAAATACCGACGTGCTTTTAAACAGTCAATTAATCTCAGTGGGTTAGAAGGTTCGGTATCGGATTTTGTTAAATTTTCTATTCTTGAATCACAACCCTTAAATTTAGAACAAATGCGTCAAAGTATCGCTTCGTATCAAAACAAGAAAGATGCAGTTGAAAGAGTTAATAGGCAAATAAATGATTTAAAAGAGATACAAGGTTATTTTCGACGTGCATATAAAAATGGCCAGAACCGCGCCGGATATGCGTGGTGTATGGAAGAACTAGCACTAACCACTGCGGATAATCAAATAGAAAGCTGGCGCGAACAACTATCCCACAAATGGGTTTCAAGAAAAAATAGCCAACAATCGCTTAAACGAGTAATTCAGGAAAAAGAGGCTTGCGCAAAAGATATAGAGCGACTCACAATCACCATCAATAAAGATGAGTCGGAAGCAGAACATAAATCACTGACTGAACGTATTTCTATGCGGCAAAATGATATTAAACGTATCGATGATCAAATTCTTCGACTTCATGGCCATTTAACGCTTGCAAATGAAGCTCTACGTTATAAAGACATTTTAACGAGTGATGCGATTGAACGTCTTACGCAAATAGACGGATGTTTGAAAGGCGGGAATATAGGTTGGCCGCTCGAGCCTGAAAAAGTCGATTATACAATTAAATATTGCCGTGAGCATTTTGCTAATGATATACAAGCTATTGATCAACAACGTATAGAAGATGCCTTAATCACAAAAGGATTTGATAAAGAACGTTTTGAATTACAACAAAGGGTGAGTCGCCTTGAATCAGGACAGGCCGATTTGCAAAGCAATACACAACTTTTAATCACTGCCTTAGCCGATGAAGGTATTACTGCAACACCTATTTGTGAATTGGCAGAAATTAAAGATGAACGTTGGCAGCCAGCAATCGAAGCATACCTAAAAAGTAATACGGAAGCGTTAATTGTTCCACCTGATCAGGCAAAAGATGCGATAGAGATTTACCGCCATCTTAAAAAACAAAATATTTATGGTGCTACGGTTATTAATACCCAACGTGTGCAGGATTGGAACGATACAATTAAACCCAATACTGCTGCCGATCTCATTAAAGGCAGTAATTCTCTTGCTGTGAAATATTTACAACGCCTACTTAATAATATTGAACTCTCAGATAAAACTGATGACTTTATGAAACAGAATCGTGCGCTTACAAAAGATGGTATGTTTATTAGCCAGGCAGGAGTTAAGCGCCTACGAAAGCCAATGCTCCCTAAAATGGGCGCTGGTGCAATAGAAAAACAAAAGGAAATACTACAAAAAGAAGTGCTAACTTTAATTGATAAAATGCAATCATTGCAAACTCGTCATAATCAGTACGTTAAAGGGCTTGAGGTATTTAATAAACTCTATCACTACCTTAATGATGCTCCAGTGCTACTTGATGTCATTTCAGAAAAAATAAAGTTTGGACGAGAGATTGATAAACTTGAAAAACAACTTAATGCAATTGATGTTCAGCATCTTGATTCGTTGAAAAAGGATTTATCAAAGCTGCGTGATGAACTTAAAGATTCCGACAAACAAAGTCAGCGGCTAGCTGGTGAAATTAGTACATTGAAATCAAATATAAATCAAAATATTGATGCTATACGTGCAAAACAAAAAGATATTCCTCTTATATCAGCGAGACGAAGTGAACACAAAACTGATGAAGATTACAGTGACGATGTCGCTCTAAATATACTTGAAAAACTCGAATCTGAACTTGAGACTATGGGCGAAGAAAATTTTGAAACACTAAAAGATAAGGTTCGAATAAGGATTGAGGCGTTTCGTAAAAAACAAATAACTGAAGATACGGAAGCAAAAAATCGTTTAGCAATTTACAAAACTCAGTACCGGACAGAAATGACTATTTCTGATGCTTTATCATCTGCTGGTTTTAGAGCGCAAATTGAAACCTACATCATAGATCTCGAGGGTATCGGGTTGCAGAAATATCAGCAAGCGGTAGTTGAAGCGATGGATCAGGTTATACGAGTAGTTCGACAAGATTTGGCTATCCGTTTGAAAACTCAAATTAGTAAAATGAAAAATCAATTTAGTGAACTTAATAAAGAACTTAAAGCTAGACCATTTTCATCTAATCAGATTTATCAATTCCGACATGATCAATTATCAGAATATCGTGAATTTTTACATTACGTTGATACTGTAACTGAACATACCTCTGTGGATGTTGGTAGTTTATTTGATGAGCATTCGCACTTGAATGATTATATTAAACAGTTACTTGATGAAGAACACGGCGATACACTCTCGGACTATCGTAATTATTTTAAATACGATATTGAAATTCAGCATCCAGAAGATGGCATTAATGAATTACTTTCGCGTCGAATGGGGAATGCTTCTGGTGGTGAACATAAAACTCCTTATTATGTAGCAATGGGTGCTGCATTAGCTAGTGCTTATCGACTTGAGCGAAAATCAGAAGATCATATTGACGGTGGTCTTGCTTTATATTTAGCAGATGAAGCATTTGAAAAAATGGATCATGCTAATACTGTCCAAGCCGCAAATTATTTAAAATCAATTGGCTTACAATTATTTATTGCAGCACCGGATGATGCGGAACCAAAATTACGACAAATTGTAGACACCGTTCTTTATTTTATGCGAGAGGGTAATACTGCAGAAGTTACTATCGATTATGTGATGCCAGAAGCCAGAAAACTGTTAGCTCAACTTAATAGTGACGATATAGAGGAAGAAAAGGACGTTGAAGTTGCCTGATCATGCTCTCATCGCTTTAAGAAATCTACTTAAACGTGGTTCAATTAAGAATGACCGTGTACGAGATATAATTTTATCAGCTAAAAAAATCAAAGGTTATCCTTTTGAAAACGTAGATACGATTACGGAGTTTCATGCTTCACTTTTTCTTGCCGAAAAAGAAGATGCCATTCAAATCGAATGGCGTAAACATTTTGAAAATGAACAGATAGAAAGAATACGATTACTCGATGCAGAACAATTAGCCGCCTATCTAGGAATTACCTATCGTCCTACAGAAATTGAACATATCTTTAAATCGATTGAAACAAAAGAACTACCTAGCTGGTTAAGTGATGCAGCCGACATGATTCAAGATAATTGGTTGAAAGGTAAAAAAGCTTTTGGGTTAGATCTGCGTGATGCAAATAAACTTACTGATTTAATAGCTGCAGCAAAAGCTATTGGGGATGGCTTACCTGAAACAGAACCACTTGATTATCGGCAGTTTGGCGCGCGTCACCTCAATAATTCTAAGCGTACTAAAGAACTAGAAAATGTAATTGCGAGTCTATATCGATGGCATTTAAATATTGATACGTGGAAGCCAACAGAAGTTCTCGCACAACTTAATTTGGTACCGATAAAACAGCCTATTTTACTACGAGGACCAATTAAATTTAAATCTGATAATGTCTCATTAAATTGTGAGTTTTCACCATACATTGGAATCCCAGTTGACTGTATTGATAGCTTAACAATAGATCATCCTCCTCAATATGTAATGACTATAGAAAATCAATCTAGTTTTAATGAATATACTAGAAACATTAAAGATGATGCAGTGATTATATATACCGCTGGATTTCCTACAAAAGCTATACAATATTTATTTTCTAAAATTACATCCAAACTCAATGAAGATACTCCATGTTATCATTGGGGTGATACAGATCCACATGGATTTATGATCGTAAAAACATTGCAGTCACATTCTCGCTTAATGATTAGACCACATTTAATGGATGCAAAGGGTGGTGAACGGTATACATCTGCACAATTAAAAAGCTTACAATCCATAATGCCTGTTAATAAATTTATCGATAAAGAAATTCAAAATAAAATGATTCATAAATTAGGATTGATTGAGCAAGAACAAGTTAAAGCAATTCCTCCTGCGCTATAATCCTAGTTTAGAGTATATTCACTTGAATAATTTTTATTAAAGATAATGAGTATATTTGAGTAAAGTATTAATTAGCTATGATATTTGTGATTTTAAATAACGACGAACATCCGCTAGATTAATAATGCTACCTGCTAGCATTTCTTCGAGAGCACTGTGTCCAAGGAATAATGGTGCCGTATTAGGTTTTCTTACCCATTAATGTGCTGCTTGCACAGAGGGTAGTAATATATTTAAGTCTTTGTAAATACCAACTATGTAGCTAATTCTTTCGAGAGCATCTCTTCCTAATCTGTTAGCTATTTTTTTTGATTTCCGTTTGGAGAAAGTTGATTCAGTTGGCGAACCTAGCAATATTCTTTCTTCAGAATCTGAAAGCTCCCATGATTTTGTTATATTAAAGAATGCTTGTAAGGCTGCGTTTACAGTGTGGTTATGTTTCCTTTTTATTCTCAATATAAATAATAGGATAGCTAAGGCCATCACATAGTTAATTTGGCATTCATAGGTTTTATCTTGGTAAATGGATTACTGGATTGATTTGGTTGTTAACAGGTGGGCTCTTTCTGATAGGTTTACTTTACGATTTATGGACACTAAACACACAAATTGACGAGGCCAATCGAGGTGTAGTTTAGAAATATCTATTACACACGGGGCAACAATCAAACAAAAATATCGTCCGCTAACGACTAAGCAGCCATAGTCAGGAATTACTTTTATGTCGATTGTTCAGTAAAAGCAGACATCTATAAAAGTAATAGAGCTTAGTTAAGTCCCATAAACATCAACCATATAAACTTTGAACATGTGAACTGCTGTTACTTGTAGACGCAATTTGTATCTCTTGTTATTCCATTCAAAAATATTTCCATATAGTTGTCGATAAATAACTCTGAATCGTTATTATTATCAATGGGTTTAAGTGAGTACTTCCAAATTTGTTCAAGTAAAATTGGAGCGAGTAGAAGATGCGCGGTGGTTCGTGGGTCACAGTTAATAAATTCTTTTTTATCTACTCCTTTCTGTATGACCGTTTCAATGATACCTCTCAAAGGTTTAAATATTTTCTCTATATAGTCTTTTGCTAGATCAGGAAAGTTTCCTGATTCTGAAACAATCAATTTAGGAATCATTTCTAAGTGTGATTCTTGGGAGAAAGTAATCAATCCCTGAATCAGGCAATTTAGTAAATGAGCGGAAGTATCCTGTTGATTTTTGGCGACAGCATCCCTAATCTGATCAAGAATAGGAACGATATCATTGGTTACCACTGCCTCAAAAATAGCTTCTTTACTCTTAAAATAGTTATATATAGAGCCTTTAGATATTCCTGCTTTGTGAGCAATTTCATCCATCGACGTTGCTGCAAAACCTTTCTCAGTAAAGAGAACAAAAGCAGCTTCAATGATCTCATTTGGTCGAGACTTTTTACGCCGCTGCCAGCTAAGTTCAGTTGCGCAATCATGGTTCATTAGTTTTGTACCCATCATTAATTCTCAGACTATAAACAACAATATAGATAAAGAAAGCCGCTATAACTCCTTAAAATAACAGCCATTAAACCCCCAACTACTTGACAACTATAGTATTAATGACTAATCTAGTCAATTAGTCACCCCCCACTAAAATTTAGCTATGAATGACACTGAAGAAAAAATCCGAAATAGTGCACTTAAATACTTTTTACGCTATGGCTTTTATAAAAGCAGTATTGATGAAATAGCGGAAGACGCAGGCGTTGGTAAAGGCACTGTCTACAATTATTTTAGTAATAAACAGGAACTGTTTACAAAGACATCAATCTGGTGGCGTGAAAAACAGTTTAAAGAAATTGAGATTAAAATTGACAAAGTAGAACGTGCTGACGATAAAATTTTAATGCTCTTAAATCTCGAAGTTATGAGTTTCAGACAGGCATATAAAGAATACGGCATGACGGCAAAGGTCATGTGCGAACTAATTTCCCTTAAAGAATCAAACGAAGTTCTTGAAAAAAGAGATATTGAACTTTATCAAAAGTACCTTGAGCAAGGTTATAAGCAAGGCATATTCTACAAACAACCATTCAGACAATATGCAGAACTTTTAAATACAACAATTTTTCAATTTGCCAGGCGTTGGATCATCGACATGAATGAAGCTGATGCAGTAAAAGAAATTAATACTTTATTTGGCTTAATGTTAAAAGCAATGAAAACATAATTAATTTATAAATTTATATTACCCATTAACTGGCTTTTTATTTGCTATTAGATGACTAAATATTAAAGTTAGTCATCAGTACAGAAGATATATCATTATGAATCAAATTCAATATGACAATTTTTATTTGGTGCTAAACCGGAACACAATGATCCAGATGTTGTTGCAAGCTATGTTAACCGACTGTTTCTATTGGTACTGCAAATCTCAAAGAGTGAAAAGTAGATTCAGAGTATTACGTACACACTATAGATTTGAACAAGGTTGTGAGTTTTATCTCAGATAGTCCCCGAATTTAATGAATCAAATTTAACCTGGCTTTTTGAGGCAGGACAATACGAGGTCGAGGAATGAACACAATACAAAAACAGACAGGTCGATTACTTTTAGTCGTACTGTGTATCAGTCTGACAATGACAGGCTGTGGTGAGAAGCAGCCTGCAGTAGAGAAGAGGGCTGAAAAAATCACCAATGTTACAACTGCAAAAGTAGAACAGAAAAACCTGTCGGTGACAGAGTCAGCAGTAGGTGCAGCAACAGGTGTGGGACTTTCAGAATCATATGATCCAACACATGCAACATCTCAAATAATCTATATTCGTCTGCCATTCCCAATCCATGTTGCCCGGCAGTTACGAATACACCAACGTATTACACTGAATAATTTTGGCGAAGAAATATCAATTGTAGGAACTATCAGTGAAATTCGCTCTGCCTTGGATACAACAACTCAAAGCAGAGAAGTTATTGTCAAAGTGAGTAAACCAGGTTCCTGGTTACCAAAAGGCAGTGTGCGTGGTGAAGCCATTATCGCCGTACATAAAAATGCTATTATCATTCCCGAAACTGCGCTGGTACTACGTCCAAAGGGAACGGTTGTATATGTCGTACAAGGTGATACGGTTAAAGAACGTATCGTCAAAACAGGTCTGGAACGCAGGGGCGAAGTAGAAATTCTTTCAGGTTTGCAGTCTGGCGAGGTTGTTGCTAATGACGGTGCAGCACTATTAACAGACGGAACTAAAATTAAGATTCAGGGTGGAGCATCATGACGCTTCCTGAATTTTCCATTCAGCGCCATGTCTTCACAATCATGATCAGTCTGGTGATGATTTTATACGGGATTATCGGCTTACAACGTTTAGGCATAGATAAGTTCCCTGAAATCGAATTCCCCGCTATCGCAGTCATTACGACTTTGCGTGGCGCTGATCCTGAGATTGTCGACAAGAATATTACCGATGTGATTGAAGAAGCTGTTAATCAGGTACCAGGCGTCAAGTCCATTACTTCCAATTCATCTCTGGGCGCATCGGTCGTTGGTATTGAATTTGAGCTTGAAAAGGATATTGATGTTGCCTATCAGGAAGCAAAAGCCAAGATCGATGGTATTGTTAATCTACTTCCTGATGACACCGATCCCCCAGTGGTGCGTAAAATTGAAGTGGGTGCCACTGCTGTGGTATGGCTGGCAGTGCAAGGAAACCGCTCACTTCAACAGCTAAATTCATATGCGGATGAAGTTATCAAGCCACGTTTGGAAACCATCAATGGTGTGGGTCAGGTGCTCATTGCTGGTGAACTTAAACGCACGATTCGCATTTGGCTGGATAACGAACGCCTGCATGCTTATGACTTATCTGGTATTGATATCAGGGAAGCTTTTGGCAAGGAACATGTTGTATTACCCGGTGGTTTTTTGGGAAGTCAATCAACGGAGCTACTGGTAAAGCTTGATGCGGAGTTTGACAGTATCAAGAGCATGCGCAAGCTTATCGTCGCCTACCGACAAGGTGCTCCTATTTATTTGGAAGATGTAGCCAGTGTTGAAGATGGCCTTGAAGATATGCGTAAAATCGCTCGATATAATGGCGAACCCGCAGTTGGTCTGGGGATTGTTAAAACCAGTGGCGCAAATACCGTTGCCCTGGTGGACCGGATAAAAGAACGAGTTGAGAAAGAAATTATTCCGAGTCTGCCATCTGGAATGAAAATATCAGTTTCTTCAGATAATTCACTTAGCATCCGCGGTTCAATTGCGGCATTGAGTGAGCACTTAATACTCGGCACTCTATTTGCGGCACTAATGGTGCTTTTTTTTCTGAAGAGCATACGTTCCACTTTGATTATTGCCACCGCCATTCCCGTCTCGCTAATGGCGACTTTTGCAGCGATGTATTTTGCAGGCTTTACGCTTAACAAAATCACCCTGTTAGGGATGTTACTTCTCATTGGTGTGGTGGTGGACGATGCCATTGTGGTGTTAGAAAATATTTATCGTCATCAGGAGGAAGGACACGAAAGCCGTGAAATAGCAGCGAAGGCGGGTTCTAATCAAGTCGTATTTGCAGTACTTGCTTCCACTTTGACTCTGGTGTCGATATTTCTGCCCGTGGTTTTTATTAGCGGAATTCTTGGGAAATTTCTCAGCTCGTTCGCACTGGTTGTGGTCATTGGCGTGTTGGCTTCGCTGTGGGTATCACTCACATTAACCCCCATGTTATGCGCACGTTATCTCTCTATCCCTAAGCAACACGGCAAACTCTACACACAAATGGAAAAAGTGTTAACCGGGATCGATAACGTTTACCGTCGCGTATTGAATTTTGCCATTACTTATCGCTGGAGCATTATTATAATGACATTACTGATCGTCGTGTCCAGCAGTATGGTGTTCAAATATGTCGGTAAGACATTCATACCACAAGAAGATGAGAGTCAATTTATTATTCGTTTTGAAACACCCTTGGGTTCAAACTTCAGTTATACCGAAGGAAAACTACATGAACTCGAAACCTTACTGAATCAATATCCTTCTATTCGTGGTTATTTTTCTGCTATCGGACTGGGTGATATCGGGCAAGTTAACTCGGGCATAATATTCGTTAATATGTATTCCAAGCAACAACGAGAATTATCTCAGGGCGCAGTGATGCAGCAATTACGTCAAGAGCTTAATACAATTCCTGGTGTAACGGCATTCCCCGCCACAATTTCCCCCATTGGTGGACAACGTGGTGAACCATTACAGTTTGCGATCACCGGATCTGACGTTGAAGTGATTGATCGTTTGTCGGATAAAATGGTTGAAAAGCTCAGTGAGGTTTCCGGTATCGCTAAGTTAGACAAGGGTTTGAAACTCAATCTACCTGAAGTACAGTTGAGTCTGGATCGTGAGCGTGCAGCACAACTCGGGGTTAGTGCACAGGACATTGCTCAGACTTTAAGTATCATGACCGCTGGAATTGATGTTGCAGATTTCAAGGATCGCAGTCAACGTTACAAAATACGGTTGCAAATTAAGGATGATAAACGCAAGAACATTGATGACCTGAAAAAGGTTTATGTAAAAAATAAAGATGATGAATTGATTCGGCTTGATAGCCTGGTGAAGTTTGAGAAAGATCTCGGTCCAGCCGTCATTTCACGCCGTAACCGTAATTATGCTGGTTTTATCTACGGTGATCTGGAAGGTTTACCGTTAGGCGATGCGACTGATGCGGTGAATCGCATTGCGGCAGAAATTCTGCCGGCAGGTTACAGTATCGCCTATACCGGACAGGCTGAAGAATTTGCCAAAACCGGAGGCTATGTCATATTTGCCTTTGGCATGGCCTTGATCATGGTTTACATGGTACTGGCCAGTCAGTTTAACAAACTTATTCAACCATTAGTGGTTATGATTGCTCAACCTCTGGCGATTATCGGTGGAGTCACAGCATTATGGTTGTTTGGCGCGACATTAAACTTGTATTCCATGATCGGTATGATTCTGTTGATGGGACTGGTGGCAAAAAATGCTATTTTGTTGATCGATCTAACAAATCAGTTTCGAAATGAAGGCATGGATATCCAAAAGGCATTACGCGAAGCCTGTCCGCGTCGTCTTCGACCGATATTAATTACAACGCTTACCGTAATAGCAGCAATGTTGCCTGCCGCACTCGGGGTTGGTCCTGGTGTTGAGGCCAATCGCCCTCTGGCGTTGGTGATTATTGGCGGCATGATTTCTTCAACCTTATTAACATTGATCGTTGTACCTGCTAGCTATTCATTAGTAGAGGGCTGGCTATCACGGCACCAAAAGCAACATCAGGATATGGAGCCTTGATCATGAGATTGATAAAATCACTGCGCCAGAGCAGTTTCACTTTACTACTGACACTCTTTATCTGTGGTGAAGTCTTAGCTGCTAATTTACTTGATATTTATTCATTGGCCAAGACACAAGATCGCCAGTGGGCTGCAGCACAATCACATTACCAGGCTAGTATAGAAAAGGGTCCTCAGGGTGATGCGCTGCTGCGACCCTCAATCCATCTATCAGCTTTGTATGCCGAAAATCGGGACGCTACAAACACTTCACTCGGTAGCACTATCATTGATGATACGTTTAGTTATGATACCAATGGATACAGGTTGCAGTTAATTCAGCCGATTTATAACAAAGCATATTTTGCGGGTTATAAACAAGGTCAGATTTCAGTTGAGGAAGCTGAGTACGTTTTATCGATTTCCCGTGCCGAATTTATTTTTAAAACTGCCAGAGTTTATCTTGATGTTTTATCTTCTCAGGATGCGCTCAAAACTGCCAAAGCAGATGAACTTGCTGTGAAGAAGCAGTTGAACTTGATGCAGCGTAACTATCAAGTGGGCAGTGCAACCAGTATTGACGTACAAGATGCAAAAGCGCGTTATGATCTTAGCGTCTCGCAAGTACTTCTAGCACAGACTCTATTGAACAAAACCCGACAAGCTTTGCGGGTAGTTATAAATATTGAACCACCTCCCCTGGCTAAGGTTGTTGTAAACAGATCCCTGCCTGCACCGACAACAACTGGCATTGAACAGTTGGCCAAGACTGCCACGATAAATAATCTTCAAGTGCTGGCCACTGAACAACTTGTGGCTAATGCGGAGATGGAAGTCGAACGTAATCGAGGTGGACACTATCCAAGATTAGATCTTGTCGCATCACATTCGTATAACGATGCTGGTGGCAGTGTTTTTGGCTCGGCCAGTGAGGTCACCTCTAACCAACTCATGTTGCAATTTAGTTTGCCACTGTATCAAGGTGGTCGTGTGGATTCAAAGGTTCGGGAAGCACTGGCTCGGCGAAATGAATTACGTGACAATTTAGAACAACTGCGGCGCCAGGCAGGGCAACAAGCGCGAGAAATTGGACAAAGCTTAATTAACGAATTCACTCGTATAAAAAGACTACAAACAGCTGTCAACTCAAACAAGAAAGCTCTTCAGGCTACAATCCTCGGTTTTGAAAAAGGACTTCGCAGCGGACTGGATATATTGAACAGCCAACAACAATTAACACGTACCAGACTAGCACTCACCCAGGCACGGCATGGATATTTATTAAATCAACTTAGACTTAAAGTTGTACTTGGCATAATCAATGAACAGGATTTGGAAGAGATCAATCGATTACTAGGTTAATAATTTATGGTTGAGTTGTCTCTGATGTGTTTTCTAATGTTGCATTGCTAAATTGATGCACCTGATAGGAATTATGTATTGCAGAAAAAATGTATTTATATCTAAAGTATAAAAAAGTTTAGTCAATAACAGCAACAAACACACCAGGAGAAAAGCAAATGCATAAATTACAAAGCTACAGTCCTGTTAAGTTTAGCTGAATTTAGTTTTAACGCTAGCAAGCAGGAAATCAATGGAAAATAATATAACTGTTTTTTTATGCTTGGTTACCTTGTTACAACCAGTGATAGCTGTTGCAGAAGAATTGCCAGCTAATTCGGATAGCAAAGGGCATAGCAAAGAAATTTCAGCACTTGACCAGCGTATGCAAATCGAGAATAAAACTCGCTATCAGTCCTTTGTACTTACACCTCATAAACCTAATTACATAATGCCGTTAACGTACAATGAAAAACCAAATAATGCGCCTGTTGATATTTCTCGGGATGGCGAACTTGATAAGTCTGAAATTAAATTCCAGTTTAGTATGAAGTTTCCTATTGCTGAAGATCTGTTTGGTGAACAAGGTACGCTTTATTTTGCTTACACCAATCTGTCATTTTGGCAGGCTTATAACACTGACATATCAAGTCCATTTCGTGAGACTGTTCATGAGCCAGAGTTATTTATTTCATTTCCTGCTCGAGGAGAATATTTAGGCTTTAAAAATCGGCTGATACAATTTGGTCTTGTACATCAGTCAAATGGTCGTTCAGGTATACAATCGCGTGGTTGGAATCGAATCTATGCTGATTTTATTTTCCAACGAGGTAATTATTATCTAAGTCTTAAACCGTGGTACCGGATTGCAGGTGCTGAAATTGATGATAACCCTGATATAGAAAAGTATCTTGGTCATGGTGAAATTCGTGGAGTTTATACCGGAGGCAAACATACGGTTAGCATTATGTTACGTAATAATTTTCATAGTCCCAACTATGGTGCGTTTGAAATAAACTGGAGTTTTCCAATGAGTCGTCGTGTAAAGTGGTTTGCACAGTATTTTAACGGCTATGGAGAAAGCCTTATTGATTACAATGCTCGAGTAAATCGAATAGGTGTTGGGATTGCCTTTACTGATTGGTTATAGAGACATTCTGCATAATAAAAAAGCAGAATAAAAACTGTATAAGCGTAGAAGGACTCTTTATCTAAAACTGTGCAAATACAAAGGGAGATTTATAATGAAAATATTCAGCAAATATCATTTAGGAAATATTGAGTTAAACAACCGCTTGGTCATGGCCCCCATGACCCGCTCAAGAGCCAGCGACAACATACCTAACAGCACGTTCAGGCTTGGGGACGACGGCCAAGAGGAAGCGACAGAAACACTAAAGCAGACAATCATGGATCATGAGAACCCGGCACTTCAATTTTGGGTGCTTGATTTTGGTGAAGGGCGAGAAGTACCGCCTGCGCTAGACTAGAATTGCTAAGATGAAGGTAGTACGAATAGAGGAATTATGATGAAAAAAAAGTGGATATGGACTCCTGCGGTATTGATTGCAATTGCAGCAGGTTCTTATGGGTTGTTCATCATGCTGCTGCCACCGTTATTGCCAAAAGGTTTCTTATACGGTAACGGCCATATCGAGGGCACCGAAGTCATGATCAGTGCCGAGGCCACCGGGCGTGTACTTGAAAGCCATATGGTTGAAGGGCGTCATGTGGCTGCCGATGCGTTGCTGTTGCGTCTCGATGATGCGGGCCTGAAAACACACCTTGCGCAAGCAAAGGCGGAACAGTCGGCCATCGAAAACGAGCTTGCTGTACTTGATACCCAATTGCGTACATGGCGGCATCATTTGCGCACGGCGGGCTCGGATCTCAAGCGCCACCGAGAACTCAACAAATCAGGCAGCATCACATTGCAACGTCTCAATCAGGTGGAAGATGCCTTTCAAGAGGCTCGGGGAAAGGTCCAGGTATTGGAGGATCAATACAAGCAGACCGAAAACCGCCTTGAGGCAGCGCGTCAGCAGATGGTCCTGCTGCAACTACAACTGAACAAGACACAGATTCACGCACCTGTAGCTGGAACCGTGCTAGTCAAGAGTGTCGAAGTGGGTGAGTTGGTGGTTCCCGGCAAGGTGGTGGTCGTCCTGGTGGATATGTCGCGCCTGGAGATCAAGATTTATATCCCCGAGCGCGACATCGGAAAAGTGAAGCTGGGAGCGCTAGCTCGGGTCAGGGTGGATGCCTTTCCACAGCGGTACTTCGCGGCGAGCGTGTTAAGGGTCGATCAACGCGCGCAGTTTACGCCACGGGATATTCACATGCCGGAAGAGCGTGTGCGTATGGTATTTGGTGTCACCCTGTCCGTGGACAACGAAGAGGGTTATCTCAAACCGGGCATGCCAGCTGATGCCTGGCTGAAGGTGCAGGACGATCTTCTTTGGCCGGATCAACTGATCGTGCCGCGGTAATCATGCTCATGGCCAGTTTCGAGAGCAATTCCTGGATGATTGAAGCGCAAGGTATCGGGCGCCGGTTTGGCTTGCAAAAAGCGCTCACTGATATCAACCTGCAAATTGCTGAGGGTGAGATCTTTGGCCTGCTGGGACCCGACGGCGCCGGCAAGACTACCTTGATGCAAATACTTGCCGCAATTCTTGATCCCTCAGAAGGTGCATGCAGTGTACTCGGGTTCGATACAGTCAAACAAACGGCATCGATTACTTCGCGTATCGGTTATATGTCACAGGGTTTTACCCTCTATGACCGGCTGACCGTTGACGAAAACCTGGTCTTTTCCGCCAAAGTCCGAGGCATTGAAGGAAGCGTATATCAACAGCGACGCCAACGCCTGCTGGCGATGGCGGGTCTCACACAATTCAGTGGACGGCGGGCGGGGAATCTTTCCGGCGGCATGCGTAAGAAATTATCGCTGTGCACGAATTTGATCCACGAACCGCCGTTGTTGCTGCTGGACGAACTCAGCCTCGGGGTGGATCCCGTCTCACGGCGGGAACTATGGCAGATGTTGCGCGAGTTTCGCGAATCGGGGACGACTATAGTGGTGACCACGCCGTATATGGATGAGGCAGATTACTGTGACCGCCTGGCCCTGCTCGATCACGGACAGATTCTGGCGCTGGATTCGCCCGATGCAATGCGCCGACGTGGCGAAGGGAGTGTATTCGAACTGGAGACAAGTCGTGCCGAAGAGGTTCTGAAGGTGTTAGCGGATCGCCCCGAGCTCGGTGGTGTACAGTGGTTGGGCAATGTCTTGCACATCCTGCTCAGGCCAGCAGCCACTCTCCCCACTGATGTTTTACAAACGTTACAGAATCTGGGGGACCTGCATCCGGCCTCAGCCTCGCTGGAGGATGTGTTTGTACAGATGACCGCGCCGGAAACTGCTGTCCCGATACCCACATTCGTGCCTTCATCGCCAACTCCGGGTCGAGCTCCCGCACTTGATGTAGTTCGGCTCAAGGGTGTGACCTGCCGCTTCGGGGATTTTACCGCGGTCGATAATGTCATGCTGACAGTGCCGGCCGGGGAGGTGTTTGGATTCCTGGGCCCCAATGGTGCCGGTAAAACCACATTGATACGGGCCATGTGCGCCTTGCTGAAACCTGCCAGTGGTGAAATTCAGGTGGCTGGTGTTGATGTGGTGAAAGAACCCATGCGTCTGCGCAGCCGTATCGGTTACATGTCACAACGCTTTTCACTGTATACCGAGTTAACGGTGGCGGAAAATCTGAGCTTCTTTGCCGGGGTCTATGGCATTGATGGCTCCCCTCGGGTGGAGGCCATTGCCTGGGCCAGTGACGTGATCGGTCTGGGCGGTATGGAAGATCGCCAAGTGCAAGAAATATCCGGCGCCCTGCGCCAGCGCCTGGCGTTGGCGTGCAGTGTTCTGCATAAGCCTGCGGTGTTGTTTCTCGATGAACCAACCTCAGGCGTCGATCCGGTTTCGCGTCAGCGATTCTGGCAGTTGATCCAGTCCCTGGCCAGCACAGGCATGGCCGTATTTGTCACCACCCATTACCTCGAAGAGGCGACCTACTGCCATCGTCTGGGTCTGATGTACGAGGGTCGCCTGATTGCAGTGGGCAGCATCCCGGATTTGCGGTCGACCTTGTCCATGGAGGAATCTGCCAGTATGGAAGACATCTTCATGGCTTACATCGAACGGGAAAAAGAGTCTGAAGAAGTAACGGAGGCCATCCGATGAACTGGCGCCGATTGATGGCTGTGACGGCTAAGGAGACGGGCGAGATCATTCGTGATCCGATTACGATCGGGGTTTCCGTGCTGTTGCCGTTGGTAATGTTGTTTCTGTTCGGTTACGCGATATCTTTGGATGTGGAAAACGTTGCGCTGGGCGTGCTGGATCAGGATAAGAGTCCGGCCAGCCGGGCACTTACAGATAGTTTTGTGCAAAGCGGCTATTTCAGTCTGATCCGTGACTTCGAAACTGTTGAGGAAGTGGAGGCGTCCCTGCAACGGGGTAAGGTGAAACTGGTGCTGGTGATCCCGTCGCGCTTTCATACCGCCCTGATGCGCAATGAGAGTCCCGCGGTCCAGGTGCTGGTGGATGGGACGTACTCCGCCACGGCACTGGTCGCTGCTAATTACGCCCAGGCCATTGTGGCGAGTTTCCGACAACCGGCCCGACCGAGCGCCGTTCAGTTGGAGGCGCGGGTCTGGTACAACGCCCCCATGCGCAGTATCAACTTTGTGGTCCCGGGACTGTACGCGGTGATCCTGATGGCCTTTCCGCCCCTGCTGACGGCGCTGGCCCTAGTGCGTGAGAAAGAAAATGGTTCAATCCAGCAGATATTCGCCTCGCCGCTGACATCAAGCGAATATATCGTCGGCAAACTAATCCCCTATGGCCTGATCGCTTTTGCACAAATGATCATGGTGATCAGCATCGGTTTTTTCTGGTTCCAGGTCCCGTTCCAGGGCAACCTTGGGTTTCTGCTGGCGACCGCATTCATTTTCGTGTTTTGCACGGTCGGCATCGGACTGCTGGTCTCCACCATCACGCGCAGCCAACTGACCGCCATGCTGTTGGCCTTGATTATTACCCTGATGCCATCGTTTCTGTTTTCCGGCTTCCTGTTCCCGATCTTCACCATGCCTTATGTACTGCAGCTCTATACACGCATCTTTCCCGCCCGTTACTTTGTGGAATTATCACGGGGTATCGTACTCAAGGGCGGTGGCCTGGAAGAGTTGTGGTTGAATGTTGCCCTGTTGCTGCTGTATACCATCGCCGTGTTTTGGCTGGCGGCCTGGCGTTTTCGCAAGAAGGTGGCGTGACATGCGTCTGGCAAGCCTGTTAACCAAGGAAATCATCCAGTTTTCGCGTGACCGGGTCATCCTGTTCCTGATCCTGTGGCTGTATACCATCGAGGTGGTGATTTGCGCCTATGCCCTCAGCTTTGATGTAAAACATCTTCCCATGGCTGCCATTGACCTGGACCGCAGTGTCGCCAGTCGGAGCTTGCTGGAAAAGTTCAGCATCAGTGAGGCCTTTGACGTTGCCGGTTATCCACCCACCATGGTGGTGGCAGGTAACTGGCTGGATGGAGGTAAGGCCAGTCTGGTTATTGTGATCCCTGAGGGGTTTGATCGGGACCTGCGCCGCGGTACGGTTCCAGTTGTGCAACTTCTGCTGGACGGCAGTAACTCCAATACCGCGGCCATTGCCCGTGGTTATGCCGCACAGATCCTGGATCGTTTCCAGCAAGAGTGGCTACCGGATGGAGCGAGTGCCACCGTGCAGGTCGAACCGGTGGTTCGTGTCTGGTACAACCCCGACCAGACCTACACATCGTTTATGGTGTTGTCCATGATCGCGCTGGCTGCGCTCATGGTGGGAGTCATCCACCCGGCTGCGTCCATCGTGCGGGAAAAGGAGGTGGGCACCATCGAACAACTCATGGTAACCCCCATCCGTATTGGTGAATTGTTTTTGGCCAAGACCGCGCCGACCCTGGCAATGGGTTTGTTATCTGTTTTTCCCAGCCTGCTGATTGTCTGGTGGTTCGGTGTGCCGCTTCGTGGCAGCTTGCTGTTATTTCTGTTGCTTACCGCACTGTTTTTGCTCAGCGCCATTGGTATAGGCGTGCTGGTGGCTGCCGTCAGCAAGACCTTGCAACAGGCGCTGTTGCTTTCATTCTTTGGTCTGTTTCCGCTCATGTTTCTATCGGGCACCCTGGTGCCGGTGGAGAGCATGCCCGAGTTTCTGCAGACGCTTTCCTTAGTTAGTCCATTGCGATATTACATGGATGTGATTCTTGGCATATTTCTGAAAGGGGCAGGCATTGCAGAACTATGGCCGCAAGCTTTGGCCTTGTTTGTGATCGGTTCGCTGCTGTTTGGAATTGCTATCGGTGTTTTCCGGAGGCAGCTAGCATGAGACTACCCTCTACGAACGCTAGTGAGGAATGCGGGCGAGTCACGGATACCAGTGGTCACCTAAGTAATGATAGCAATGTGACAGATGCCCAGCAGACGGCAATTAAAGTGGAGAACAACCTGGATCTTGATAAATCGGCTTTCAATCGTCTTCTGGGCAGGCCACTGAACGAGATAGTTACATTGGCTGGATGAAATGGAGAGTGTCATGAAAAGCCTTAACATTAAAAACTGGATTGTCGGCGGGCTGGTATTAGGTGTCATGATTGCCATCAAGGTTATGACCTTATTGATGCAGTTTGTGAAGCAGGCGCAATACGATTACGGCCTATTTTACTAACGACTTTAGCAATCGCATTAGGAACCGCAATCATGGTACCCGATGCTGTTTTTGGAGGGCTGGCGATAGCTCTTATTTCCGGCTCCATTAGTTCTGCAATATTTGCAGTTTTTATTATTCCTCTATTGTATCAACGTATGATGAAAAACTGATTAACATTATTTTTATAATGTAGAAATTTAATTAAACGTAAGAATCGAATTGTATTTAAAGGGAGAAAGACAATGAGTAAAGAAAATAAAAGTGAGATTGATACAGAAATAGTGAAAGAAGTCGCACGTACAGCAATCGAACGAGGTGATGATATTCGTAATGATGTCCGTTCTGTAACATTACAAGCTCTCAGTGATGGGCATCTTGATACAAAAAAAATTAATAAAGTAATTCATGCTGTCATGGAAGGTGTCAGTATTGGTGCAGAAGATAAGGGTGAACAAGCTAAAGATGCACTATCGGATGCCATGTCAGGTATGGACGAAGCATTGGCGAAATCCGCTGAAGCATCTAAACTCGCTGTTGAAGAAGCAGCTGGACATATTAAAGATTTCAGCAGCCAAGATTTAAAACGAGCAATGGATGATTTATTGGGTTTAGAAGAATTATTTTTTGACACCGTGCATGATGTTGCAAAAGGTACTAATGAAACGGTTAAAGAGACGTTGAGTGATCTTGTAAAACATGCAAAACAAAATGGAACAAATGTAGGCAAGACAACTTCAGAAGCCACCTCTACACTGAGTCAGAAATTAGGTAATACACTGAAAGATACGGCATCTGCTAGTATTCAATCTACTGCTGATGTTCTCGCACATATTGCAAATGCTTCTGCGGGAATACTTGAAGGCATTGCAGATACGTTGCAGAAGGAAAATAAAAACAAATCTGACAAGGAGTAATTAACTATCATGTTTTGGGAGGGACTCAGTGCTGCACGTGATTTAGGGCGATTGCATGATATCGCTTCAATCCTGATTCGTTATGGTTTTGGTGATGCCGTAAGACGAGTTGGATTAAGTACCGCTTTGGAAAAAGCGGGTAAAGCAC
>Ga0316209_1001037_pt1 | contig 34099 bp, 24 predicted proteins | sample 6monopyrite_MG_FD_204945 | JGI IMG/M metagenome (GOLD analysis project Ga0316209, IMG submission 204945) | Microbial mat bacterial communities from mineral coupon in-situ incubated in ocean water Damariscotta River, Maine, United States -... | ecosystem: Environmental > Aquatic > Marine >...
CCAGGCCAGCACGTCTGCAAATTCTCCCTGAAGTTCCTGCTTCTTGCCGCAGCGTAATGCGCTCGCTAATTCACCCACTTCTTCCATAAACCACATATACGTTCCATCGATTCCGCGCTGCTGATCTTTGTGACCGAACATTTCCTGAATCATCTGCTGTAAGTCTTGCAGGCTTAACGGTTCGCTCGTTGATGGTGTTTGTTGAGTTGGCATTGTAACCTCAAAAATGACTGCGTTTATTTATTATGGATGGTGACGTTGCACTGAGCCCCACTCTAAAACATGCTGCTGCACACTACGAACTTACTTGCTGGAAAGAAAGGTAATGGAGTCTCTACAGAAGAATTTGTGGGTGAAATTTGGTTCGAGGAAGTTGCCGAGGGGCTTGGCTGAGGCAGACTTTTTGAATTATTCAAGCTGCTGTCTCGACAAGGACTTGTAGAAAATAGTATTCATTCCAGCCGCAGATTCCGCGTTTTATCACTTGAGTTTATCTTGAGGAATGTTGCTTGATCAACGAAAATGTAATACAAATCAACCAGACGAAATTCTTTCACAATGGATTTCGGATATCAGAAAAAATAATCCCATGCCAACAATTCATATTCTTGAAAAAACGCCCTGGTATGTTTCTGGATTACGTCGAGCGTTTCCGGAAAACGCGGAGACTATTGTTTATTGTGATAATGCTCAGGACTTTATCGAACTGAAAAACAGTTCCCCCAACGCATTGGCGGTTATTGATTTAGACTCTTTGCCCGAAGAAGGAATCTTCCTTGTTTGTGCATTATCCGCTTCTGAGCAAAATCAACAGGTTATTTTACTGGTGAATCGGTCCCAAAAGGCAATAATATGGGAAGTGATGCAGGCAGGATGCCTTTGTTACCTTGAGAAACCTGTCTCAATGCGCATACTAAGTCAGTTATGTCAGCGAATTTCTACCCGAAACGAGTTGGCATAAATTTATCGCTCATGTAAATTTGCCCGTGAAATTGTTTTCGGGCTATTAGATACGAATTAAAAAAAATGCCCGCACAAATACCGTCCGATTTATTGAACTCACTGCCACTGCCCGGTTTTGAACGAACACTCGGTGAGCTGAATCTTGTTAAGGAAATCTCACTGGATGACCGTGGCAATTGTAATGTGAAAATTGAACTACCTGTTCCCGGTTATCCTCATCAAGTGAAGCTGGAACAATCAATTCGGGAAAAAATCGAATCCGTTGATGAGCCACCTGCTGAAGTTTCTGTTACCTATTCACTAAATGTAAGAGGGGCGGAATCTGGGGCAACTGTTGGTTTGCGGGTGAAAAATGTGATCGCAGTTGGAAGCGGCAAGGGGGGCGTTGGGAAAAGTACGGTCGCTGCTTCGCTGGCTTACGGTTTGAAATCGATGGGGGCAAAAGTGGGTCTGCTCGATGCGGACGTGTACGGGCCGAGTATTCCGCACATGTTGGGAGCAACGGGAAAGCCGGAAGTTCGAGAACATTTGAACCCGGATGGTTCGGTCATTCAGCGAATTCACCCGGTTCAGCACGATGGGCTGGCGGTAATGTCAATCGGCTTTCTTGTTGCTGAAGATAACGCAGTCATCTGGCGGGGACCGATGTTGCATAAACTGCTCACGCAATTCATTTCAGAAACCGAGTGGGGAGAACTCGATTATTTAATTGTCGATATGCCCCCCGGCACAGGCGATGTCGCGCTGACGCTTTCACAAATGATGTCACTCGCAGGAGCAATTGTGGTTTGCACGCCTCAGAAAATCGCACTGCTGGATGCCGTTAAGGCGATCGCGATGTATCAACAGGTGAAGATTCCCATTTTGGGCATGGTAGAAAACATGACAGGCGACCTGTTCGGAAGAGGCGGTGCCAAGCAAACAGCCAGCGAAAAAGGAATTCCATTTCTGGGAGAAATTACATCCGATCCAGCCATCCGCATTCAAGGCGATGAAAGTAGCCTGGGGCAGATTTTTGAACAAGAGTCAGCAGCACGAAATAATCTGGAAGAAATTTGCACCAACGTCGCGATGGAAATCGCCCGGCAATATCTTGTCAAACCACAAGCCCCGACGTTGGAGATTCTGCAATAGTATCTTATTAATGAAATGCTACGCAAAAGTGGTAGGATATTATTATCCACGAAAAAGAAAGACATGAACCACGGAGACACAGAGAACACCGAGGCAAAACAAAAAGAATGCTCTCATTTTAGAAAAAATGAATTTCAAGCAAAGACACGGCGACGCAAAGAAAAGGATAAAAGAAGAAAATTTTCAAGTAGATTAAATGAGCAGTTTGAAATCCAATTTATTGCAGACGATGCGAGAAATTCTTTGCGCCACCTCGTCTTTGCGTCAGTTTTTTCCTCTGTGACCTCTGCGTCTCTGTGGTTAATTTTCTTGTTTGGTTGCGGCCTCTGCCCGCGCTAGGGTATTCGTAGGTTGGATTGTTACATCTGTTTTTTAATAAATACTGTTAGATCTGTTATGATAGACCGTTTAAGAGAAGAACCAGTGACATTGAGCAGCCTTGAAGAAATTATCGATGAGTTTGACTTCCTTGACGATTCGGAAGATCAGATCGAATACTTGATCGACCTCGGACTCGATCTGCCTGCGATTGATCAGTCACTCAAGACCGAACAATTTCTTGTGCATGGGTGTCAGAGTAATGTCTGGCTCGATGTTGAATTCGTCGGCAATCCTGCTTTGATGTTAGTAAAAGCAGAAAGTGACGCGATGATCGTCAACGGATTGGTAGCATTATTGATGGCGATTTTCAATGGAAAAACGGCTGAGGAAGCTCTTGAAATTAACGTCCGGGAAATTTTTGACCGCCTCGGCCTGGATCGACACCTGAGCCCGCAACGAAAAAATGGCCTCAACGGAATGGTACAAAGAATTAAAGTAGCGGCACGGCTGCAACTTACATAATCAGAGAGCAATATCACACATGGCATCGCTGTCTCTTCCTACGGTCGAATCGATTCGCGAACAGTTTCCGATTCTTCAGCAACCCGATTCGCATGGTCGTGATATTGTTTATCTCGATAACGGAGCCTCCACGCAAAAGCCGCGGTGTGTGATTGATAAAGAGGTCGAAGTCTACACCAAATATTACGCTAATGCTTACCGCGGCGTATATGAATTCGGTCAACGTATTGATGACGAAGTCGAACTGTCGCGCGAATCTGTGCGTGGTTTGATCGGTGCAGCATCGAAAGAGGAAATCATCTTCACCGCAGGGACAACGATGTCTTTGAACCTGCTGGCTTATGCCTGGGGGAGTCATGTCCTGAAACCGGGAGATGAAATTATCCTCAGCCGCATGGAGCATCATGCGAATATTGTTCCCTGGCAGTTGGTCGCTCAAAAAACAGGGGCGACGATTCGCTATGTCCCGCTTGATGACCAATACCGGTTTGATGGGCAGGCTTTTGAGCAGATATTAAATTCGCGAACAAAGATTGTCAGTTTAACAGGAATGTCGAACGTTCTTGGAGCAACGATCCCTGTCCAGCAAGTTGCAGAGGCGGCTCATTCAGTCGGAGCAGTTTTTATTCTCGATGCGGCTCAGTCTATTTTGCATCAGCCAACCGATGTGATGAAGCAGGGAATCGATTTCCTCGCATTTTCCGGTCACAAAATATACGGTCCTTCCGGTGTCGGTGTTCTCTACGGCAAACAAGAACTGCTGGAACAGATGCCACCGTTTTTGGGCGGCGGACACATGATTGATCAAGTCTTTGATGATCATTCCACCTGGGCGGCTGCCCCTGCCAAATTTGAAGCAGGGACGTTGCCGATTGCTCAGGCGATTGCGCTGCGACCTGCCATCGAATTAATCATAGAAGTTGGTTTCGACTGGATCGAAAAGCACGAAAAACAATTACTGATTCAAGCCACCGAGCAGCTTCAGAAAATCCCCGGCCTGAAAATTTATGGACCTGCGGTTTCCGAAAAAGGAGCGATGGTCAGCTTCACTCTCGAAGGAGCCCATCCGCAAGATTTGGCGTTTTTGCTCAATCGGCATGGTGTTTGCGTTCGACATGGGCATCACTGTGCGATGCCTTTACACAAAATACTCGATGTTTCTGCAACCGTCCGTGCCAGCTTTGGTCTCTACAATACTCATCAAGAAGTTGATAAACTGACCGAAGCGATCCATCAGGCCCGCAAAAAATTGCGACTCACATAAAAAGACTTCCGTTGAGTTTGCAGAATTGAGGGCATGAAAGAAAAGAACGTAATCACGATGAACCTCAAACAATCAATTTCTTTAATCATGCTTCTGTGTTGCTTAACCAGAACCGGCATCGCGGAGGACTGGTTGACATATCAGCATGATAATCGCAGAAGTGCGGTCACAAGCGAGAATTTGAAATTACCGTTGAAGCAATCCTGGGTCTATCAGCCAGCTCAATCGCCTCAGCCAGCCTGGGCGCGACCAGCCAAGTGGGATGCTTATGCGGAAGTCAAAGAACTCAAGGCGATGCGAAATTACGATCATGCCTATTATGTGATCGCGGTCGGCGATTCGATCTGGTTCGGGTCTTCGGTCGATGATGCCGTCCATTGCTTCGATGCCAATACCGGAAAAGAACGCTGGTCTTACATTACTGAAGGAGCGATTCGCGTCACGCCCACCTGGCACAATCACAACGTTTATTTCGGTTCGGATGATGGTTGTGCTTACTGCCTGGATGCAAAAACGGGGAAGCTTATCTGGAAAGTGAAACCAGCCGAGAATGATCGGTTGATTCCCAACAATGGCAAGTTGATTTCGTTTTGGCCGTGCAGAACAGGCGTGCTGGTGCAAAATAACAAAGCCTACTTTGCCGCTTCGCTGCTTCCGTGGAAAGAATCCTGGCTTTGTGCAGTCAATGCGGAAACGGGAGAGTTTCAAGGGAAAGGAACGTATCGGCAGACTCTTTATAAAATGACATTGGAAGCTCCGCTGCTGGCCTCTGCAACAACGCTTTACGCTTTGCAGGGACGCAGTTTCCCAGCCTTGTTTCAGATAGAGAATGGAAAACCGAAAGGCGTCTCCGGGGACGGTCGGCAAGGAGGAGGCGTTTATGCTTTTTTAACCGAAGATGACAATTTTATTTCCGGGCAAGGTTCTTTGCGTGGGGCGTTGGTACTACATAAAAACGAGGCGAGCAATGAACTGGTCATTTTGAATGGAGCGCAGCGAATCGTTACCGCTGGAAAATATGCTTATCTGCAATCAGCAAAGGAGATTGCCCAGTTAGATCAAGCTCGTTATTTTTCATTGCAGCGGCAAAATGTTGCGATGCAGGAACAGCAATCAAAATTAAAATCAAAACTGAGAAAATTGGATAAGAAGAAAATAGATGAGATAAAAAAACTGACGGAGCAAATCGAAACACTGAAAAAAGAGCAGAAGCAAGTAAACCAGTCACTGGCAGATTGTTTGAAATGGCAAGTCCCCTGCTCGCAATCACTCTCTCTTATTTTGGCAGGCGATCTCCTGTTTGCAGGAGGCGAAAATAGTGTCGCTGCGATTGATACCACCAACGGCAAACAACTTTGGGCCGCGCCAGTTAAAGGCAAAGCTCTTGGTTTAACGGTCGCCAATAAACATCTTTTCGTCAGCAGCGATACGGGTGCTATTTATTGCTTTGAGGTTAAATAGTTGCAAAAGAGTGACAATTCTGCTTCCGTTTCGAGGAATCAACAGTTTCTGGCAAAATAACCTCTCGGTCGATTAACTCTCCAGGGAAAAGTCAGTATGGTACGAGCCTTCACGTAAGTGCTTGTCATGTTGTCATTGTTTGGAAGGAAATATTTGTGAGTCTTGAAGTAATCAAAGGGCATCTATACGACTTCCCGGAATACTACGATCTGGTTTTCGGATCCGACTGGGAAGATGAGTTCGTTTTTCTGCAGGAGTGCTTCAAGCAATTGGCAACACGTTCAGTGAAACGCATCTTTGAACCAGCGTGTGGCACCGGGCGTTTAATGTACAAATTAGCTGATGCTGGCTTTGAGGTGGCCGGGAATGATCTGAATGAAAAAGCGGTCGATTTTTGCAACAAACGCCTGAGTGATTTGGAACACCCGCCTACTGCTTTTGTGGGCGACATGGCTGATTTCACGGTCGAGATAAAATTCGATGCCGCCTTCAATATGATCAACAGTTTCAGGCATCTGCAAACAGAACAAGAAGCGGTTAACCATTTCAAATGTATTGCACAGGCGGTGGAAGAAGGGGGGCTATTCATTCTGGGTTTACATTTGAACCCCGAAGATGTTGGCGATGACTACGAAGCCGAAGAAGAATGGTCTGCAAAAGAGGAAGGGCTGGAAGTCAAAACAAAATTATGGACGATGGACTACGAACCCAAAACCAGAATCGAAAAAATCGGTTTTCAGTACGATGTCTTCACGCCGGAAAAAGAATTTCGTATTGAAGACGTCACCATCTTTCGCTGCTACACACGAACAGATATGGAAAACCTGATTCAAAAATCACCCGAATGGGAGCTGGTCGACACCTACGATTTTTATTACGATATTGAAGATCCCATTGTGGTTGATGGAGATACCGAAGATGTCGTTTATGTCCTGCGACGAAAATAGAGGTTCTCTTAAAGAACCACGAAAGAGACGAAAAGCACGAAAAAAGAAGAAAATAGTTTAACGGCAAGCCGAAGGCGACTGCGCCAACAGGTTTGCTTGATTGGAACGTTTCGAACCGCGAATAAACGTGAATTTTAGCGAATCAATTTCAGTCATCCTCAGTTATTTTTCTTCTACCAGCGTGATCACCTTTCCGGATTTTTCCAGGCTGGCGGTCAGTTTTTTGATCGTCCACTTTGTTTCGTTGAGCGATGCTTTGACGAACAGTCGAGCCGAACCTTTCGGGCCGGAAATCGGAATCACGCAATCTGCATGCCCTTGCTCCCCTGCATCATTAATTTCAATGACGCCCTCGGTGACTAAGCCTCCTTCAATCGGGCTACCCAATTCCTGGGCAATCGCTTCGTTTTCGCGTGCCAGATCAACCGACTGTTTATGAAGGGGATCCTTGCGGATCGTGTTCAGCCCGCTGATGTAAGCCATCGCAAAGCAACCGCCACAAACTGAAACCATCAGCGTGAAAACAATTGGAAGCATCAACAACTTGTGCTGGAATGCCCAATCCATAAAAGAAGGTTGACGGACCGGTGGGGTATTTTCAGACAATGATTAAACTCCGCTGCATGATGTTAATTCAGGATCGCAAGCCGAAACAAAACGATCTCAGTCGCCAGTGCGAATGCTACCATTTGCATCCCTGATATGCAAAAGCACGATCAGCAGCAATTTCGGCAGAGTTTTAAAATAATCGATTTTTCTCTTGACGCCTGCGGACCTCCGTGGTAGTGTACTATCTAAATAGAACACTAGGCGTTTTGATATCTCATTAGATTAGATCGCGGTTTCATGTTTCCTTCGATTGATCCACAAAATGGAATTCCGATTTTCGAGCAGGTTTGCCGGCAGGTGAAATTTGCGATCGCGCAAGGCGCGTATCATTCCGGAGAGATGCTCCCTTCGGTACGGGAGATGGCTCAGAAGATGGCGGTCAATCCGAATACCGTTGCGCGATCTTATCGGGAACTGCAACGTGAACAGATTATCGAAGCGGTCCGTGGCACCGGGATGCAAATCACCCCCAACGCAACTGCTTTGTGTAAAAAAGAGCGAAAACGATTGATCCAGGAGAGAATCTCATCCGTTTTGCAGGAAGCGTATGCGAGTCAGGTTTCGAAAAGCGATATTCTTGGTTGGCTGGAAAAGGAAGTGCAACGATTATGGAAATAGCAACAGTCGCGATGAATAATTGTAGGTTAGGCTTTCCAGCCTGACACAATATGGCACAACACTAATGAATGGAACAGTGAGGTCACTGGCGTTTCATGAGATCGTCTTGATGGAAACCACATTTGTCAGGCTGGAAAGCCTAACCTACGACAATATCAACATAAAAGGCAACAAGAATGAGTGATTCTATTTTTGAATTGAAAAACGTCACCAAGCGTTTTCGTGATATAACGGCGCTGGATGATGTTTCTTTCCAGGGGACCGCGGGCAAGGTGATTGCGATACTCGGCGAGAATGGAGCAGGCAAAACGACGGCGATCAATGTCATGCTTGGCATGTTAAAGCCCGATTCCGGTTCATCTTCCGTTCTGGGAATGAACAGCCAGACGCATGGGCTGGAAATACGTAAAATGGTCGGCTATGTCCCGGATAAACTCGCCTTTTATGACTGGATGACGGTCGATGAACTCGGCTGGTTCGCTTCCGGTTTCTATACGGCTGGTTACCACGAACGATACAAATCGATCATGGCGAATTTTCATGTGCCACTCGATAAAAAAGTGAAAACATTATCGAAAGGGATGCAGGCAAAAGTTTCACTCGCCCTTTCTTTGGCTCATGAACCGAAGTTACTCATTCTGGATGAGCCAACTTCCGGGCTGGATCCGCTTGTCCGTCGGGAATTTCTGGAAAGCATGGTCGATGTCGCGGCTCAAAATCGAACCGTGTTGTTATCGAGTCATCAAATCAGCGAAGTCGAGCGAGTGGCGGATATTGTTGTGATTATGATCAAGGGCAAAATCGTCATCCATGCCCCGTTAGAAGAACTCAAAAATTCCGCTTGCGATGTCGTATTAACCGGCGAATCAATTTCGGTTTCTCACGACGCGATGCCGGGGCGTGTGGTGCATCAGGAAGTCAGCGGGCATCAACAGCAGTTAATGATTCTCGATGTCGATCAAAAAGAACTCGCCGCCCATTTTAATCAGCAGACAGAAGTCAGTTACGAATTTCGACAATCATCGCTGGAAGAAATTCTTTTGCGGTTATTGAAAACATCACGTGAAGAGGACGTCAAACAGAGCATGTAGGGTCCGCTGTGCGGACCATTATACGGGTGGCAATTACGGCCCGCACAGCGGACCCTACGCATACTAGCCGCCGGTTAATCAGCGAACGAACAGAATCAGAATCAGTTAGGCAGAATGATGAATCAGGAACTTCGGCAGATTATCTGGAAAGAGAGCTACCTCGTTAAGCGGCTCGTTGCGGTGCTGGTCGCATTGGGAATGCTTGGCATTACCGGGTTTGCGTTTGAAGCGGATTCCGCAATTCGAATAAGCGGGATGCTGACATTTGCGAACGTCCTGACCATCGTCATTGCGTTTGCCATCGGGGCGACCATGTTTGCGGGGGAAACCGAATACGATACCGATCGCTTACTCCAACGCTTCGGCGTTTCGCCTTATTCTGTATGGCAAGGGAAATTTCTGGTTGGACTTTGCGGATTAATTGTACTTTGGATCAGCCTTGCTCTCTTCTCAACGTTGATGGATTCGATCGTAAGACTATCAACATCAACACCTCTGACGTCTATCTTTCATGAAGTGAAACCACGCGAATCCTGGGGAGTACTCGGGTTTGCAATGGAAGCGTTGTTATGCGGCGTGCTTTGTTCCTGCTGGTTCAAACGAGTGTTGACTGCGTTGGTTTGTGCCGTGGCTTTGTTCTTTATCAGTCTGTTTCTGATAAAATATAGTCTTGATGGATTTCAATTTCGCAGTTCTCGAAGTGATGAAATTGCTTCGTCGCTGACGCATGTTTCACTAATTCTGCTGCTACTTATTGCCAACTGGTATTCCATCTTTCGCTGGTTTGCGGGGAACCGTCGTGGCTTTTCCTTCTCGATTTCGTTGCCGCGGTTTCGGACCGGTATCACGTCGCGTTTTCACGAATGCTCACCACAAAAACGGTTCGTCACCCGCATTATCTGGTACGAACTTCGGCAACATGCATTGATCTGGCTGGCTGTCGCCCTCTTTTTGATTCTTTCTCTTTTCGTCTTTCCCTACGGTTCTCCCTTTGTGGTTTGTTATATCGTTCCCTTACTGATGGGGCTTATCTCCTGCTACAGCGAACAAAACCGGGACCGCGCCCGCTTCTGGTATCAACGGGGGGCTTCAACAACAACCTACTGGTGGAGTAAAAATATCGTTTGGTTGAGTCTGTTGGGGGGGCTTCTCTTCTTACTATCAACCTTGTTAAATCTTCCTTCTATCATGAATGAATTTGTTCGGCAAAATGGTAGGAACCACTACACTAATTTTGGCATGGATTTGTCAGATGCCACCGTTCCGCAACTGACAGACTTCCCGTCGAATCTCTGGTTCTATGTGCTGCTGCTTTATTTTATCGGGCAATGGGCGATTGTGCGGGTGCCTCATGCGATTCTGGCTGCAATTTGTGCGGTGGCCGGTTCTCTTGCCGGCATTGCCATTATGAACTTGTGCCAGGTTGCTTATGTCCCGCTATGGCTGGTGTTGACGCCGATTATTGTTGCATTGGCGTTATCGAGTTACTGGGCGTGCGAGAACATGCTGCGAGACCTGCCCGATCCCGGCAATCGGCATCGTCGGCGTGCGGTCCTGTTTCCGATCACAATGATGCTTTGCTTCGTCCTGTTCTGTGGCTACCGTACTCGCGGTGTTGTCACGATGCTCTTGTATGCCCCAAACTATCTCTACGAAGAATCATACACGCCAGAAAAAATCCTGGCTTCCCCGGACGAAGCGTATTCCGATCAATATTTCGAACTCGTCCGGTCTTTCCCAAGCTACTATGAAATCAGCCAGCGTGCCAAAGAAATTGTGAGTCGTGATAAAAATGTGTATCAACTGCAAGGCGGGCTCAATGAAGCAACAAATGCCGAATTCAATAAACTCTACAAAGTAGAAATCAAGAATCAGGAAAAAACAATACTCGAACTGGGACACCTGCTTGAATCCCGCTACCAATCAAATCAACCGATGCGTATTGACCTGTTGACAGAGTGGCGGTCGAAACCAGATTTCCAAAAAGCTAATCCTTTCACTGAGCAGTACATTTCTGATTATAATTTTTCTATGATGCTCCGAGAAGGATTGAATCAAGAGGAATGGTTACTCCCCTTAACGAACAAGGAAATGATTCGCCTGCTTTGGAATCTGGGGGAAGCACACGCTCACCTGACCGGTAGTCAACATGGGTCTATTGCGACGCCTGTTGCGACCAATATTTTTCTCGGCTCACTCTATTCAGAGAAGAACCGGCAACGATTGTATGACCAGGAAGATGCCGCGAGCCTGCGGGATTTGGTTGAGGAATCGATCCAGCGGGAATCGCGAATTACTTCCATGTCGCAAATTGTAAAGTTGTGGTTTGCGTATGCGAATTATCAGCTTGATCACGATGATGAATACGTCTGGGAATACCTGCGCGGCATCCCCTGGAACGGAGCAGACAAAACCGAGCAGGAGCACGAACAATACCTCATCGAAAAGATAATCTATCCGCCCCGTTGGACTATTCTTCCGACAGAAAAGTTTCGCGCCAAAACATTACTCTATGATGTAAACGGCATTTATATGAAGCAGGCACATATATACGACAGACTGCTTCAGTACCAGGTCGCCCTTAATACTGCTTCAGATCGAATTGAAAACCAGCGTAAGGAGTGGCTGCAATCGGGAGAGACGCAGCGATTGTTTGAATCAACATGGGCGGTCTACGATTTCTCACGGACTTGGAGCATGGAACGTTATTTTGACCAGTACGTTAATATTTATGCCAATCATCGCAAACACACAACCATGTTTGCCTTGCTTGCGTATGCAAAAGAGAAGAATCGCTATCCGGAAAAACTGGAAGAATTAGTGCCGGACTATCTGGAAAAACTCCCTGTTAATCCCAGGACCGGAAAGCCATTCGGATATATCAGCCCAAGCTTTGTCGGGATAATAGATTTACCCAACAGAGGCGAAAAAGAATTGACGTCTCCCTTCCTGTGGACAACGAGCAGTTGGGAAGACAGGCCCCGAGAAGTGGAACTGGTTGAAACAGCCGAAAAATCGCAACCGCAGCACTACATTTTCGCCAGTCGCGAACAATACCGCGACCTTGTTCTTGCTGACGATAACGCTACTGCCTTTGGGACTTTTGAAGAAAAAGCCAGGCAGTTCGAAGTCAATGGCGTCAGAGTATTAGAACTACCGAAATTATCGGATGATGGCGATAAGGAATAGTTCTGAGGTAACTTCACGTATTGCTTTTGGCCTCCGCTGAATACCACGACTCTGTGAGCCGTGTGGGCGATATCTCAAGCTATCCTTTGCATCAAATCCAAGCATCAGGCAAACAGTACTGTCGTTTCTATGCACTCGGCACTCGGCAGGCTTTAGGATCGCTCGAACAATAACTGTCGTATCCTTGATGTTATATTTTCTTGGCTGAAGGCCAAAAAAATAGATGAAACCAGACAGTAATTGTTCGAGCAATACTTAGCAATCGCCTTGCCGCTTACAATACAGTGAAATCGGTTGGACTGCTCTTGTTGTTTGCTCAGATTCCATGCCCGTCTTTGATTATATCACGCTGTTCGTTTATGATCGAACACGAATTGGACGAGGGATTCGTATTTACTCGATCGAAAAACAGGCAGGAGTCATTCTTCTCCTGATACCGCGAGCCAGGTTCTGATTACGTTGGCTGGGCATGAGACTGTTCTATGGATGACTTCAGCGATAATTGGAATCCTGTGTTGGTGCGGGAAGTTCGTCGAATGCTCAAGAGTCGGGTTTTCGGCGGAACATTTCTGCTGCTGCTTTTCAGTTGCTGGGCCAGTTGCATTTATCTGGTTGCCGAAAATCTGGCGGTGCTCCATCTTCTTGAGCGAGGTCGCGAATTCTGCACGATCTATTTTTTCATTCTGCTGATACCGATTTGTATTGTGGTGCCTCTGACAATATTTTCCGTCAGTTCCCAGGAACGCCTTGGTCAAACATTGGAAAACATCGCGATGACCAAACTGAAACCCGCACAGGTTTTGCAAGGCTATTTGTGGTGTGGAGCGATGCAGGCCGGCTTGTATTACTCAGCGATATTGCCGTTTATCAGTTTTGGATATCTGTTTCGCGGGATTGGTATTATTCAGATCTTGGTTGGAATAATGGTCTCTCTCTTTTTTGGCTGCGCATCCTGGGTCTGGAGTTTGCTGATGGGGACAACCGTGCGAGGCTCTGTTTCTCAGACAGTATGCCTGATCTTCAGTTTGCTCGGGGGATTGCTTGCCTTTGGTGTTTCTTTATCATTCCTTTTAATGCTGTTTACAACTGAAATGGGCATGGGGGCAGTCTTCGGTTTTTTCTGCCTGGGGGTTCCCACATTGATGATGATCTCCTTCTTTTACGGGATCGCCCACGAGCGAGTCCGCATCATCAACCGCACGGCTCGGCCTTATCAGGTGATTCTGGATAATGAAGGAAACATCCTCCGATTCAAACCTGATCCCAACAGTATGTATCACGAAGTTCCGCAATGGCACGAACGGACAAATTCTGAGGTAAGAAATCAGTAGACCTTGATCTTGTTTCATAGTAGAATTGCCTGCTATGAAAATGATCCCGGTACTGGATATTCTGGATGGTGTCGCCGTGCGAGCCGTCGGTGGGGTTCGCAACGAATACCGACCGCTGCAATCAATCGGCTGCCAATCTTCTGATCCGATTGAAATCGCACACTCGATTCGAGCTCGCTTCGGGTTCAACCAATGGTACATCGCCGATCTGGATGGCATCGTCCATCGTCAGTGGAATTGCGATTTAATCGAAGAACTTGTGGAACAGGGATTTTCGCTGCATGTTGATCTGGGAATCAGATCGATTGAAGACTTGTATCAGATTGGGATGCTACTAGAAAAAACAGACCTCATTCTCGCCAGCGAAGCCCTTGCCGATTGCACGACTCTTGATTTAATCACCAGCATGATCAATCCTGAACAATTAACTTTCAGTCTCGATTTAATTGAAGGGAGTATGATTTGCCCGGAAGGAGCCTGGGGAAATTGTTCGATTGAAGAGGTCATCGATTATGTCCAGCAGCGCGGCTTGCAGAAAATCATCGTTCTCGATTTAGCGTATATCGGTTGTACCAAAGGGATCGGCACACTGGAAATATGCAGACAGTTGAAACGGAAATTTCCTGAGTTGGAAATTATCACAGGGGGTGGTGTTCGCACGATGGAACAGATTTCATCGTTAGAGCAAGCCGGTATTCACACAGCAATCCTCGGCACCGCGTTACACAACGGTCAACTCAATCCGCGAGACCTAACCCGGCGTAGCCGGAACCAAATAAGTTTTACCCAGGGAACCACGAAAGAAACGAAAAACACGAAATGAAGAGACAAACATTCGTTTAACGGCAAGGCGACTGCGTCAACAGGTTAGCTTGACGGGAAGGTGGCGAATCGCGAACAAACATGAATTTTCGCGAATTATTTTCAATCACAGTATCTTTTTTTTCCTTTTCTTTGCGTCGTCGCCTCTTTGCGTGAAACTTTTTTTCTAAAATTATTTTCTTCTTTTTGTTTTTCCTCAGTGTTCTCGGTGCCTCAGTGGTTCACTTCTTTGTGTTAAAAATATCCTGCCACTTTTACGCAGCATTTTGTTAATAAGATCCTCATCACATACCGCACTTTCGAAATCGACCAGTAGGCTGGCGTTGAATTTAGTGTATAGGACAGCTTAAATATCCAATCTATGTTTTACAGAATTGAGGATTGAAATGCAGAAACTGGTATTACTCTTATTGCTTGTTGTTCTCGGGTCGGTTCCTGTCATTGCAGAGGAAAATTTCAAGTATGAAAAGAAAATTGAAAAGCTTGTTGAGCCTTACCTGAAACATAACAAAATTAATGCCGTTTCGGTTGGCGTGATTTCAAAGGGACAGATCTGGAAGAAACATTTTGGCACATTAGATGGAAAAGGAACTCCCGCCCCGAACGATAAAACGCTGTATGAAATCGGTTCGATCTCCAAAGTATTCACGTCGCTACTTTTGGCAGATGCCGTCGTTTCAAAGCAACTGAAACTGGATGATCCAATCAGCACGATCATGAAAGAATTAGCGAAGAAAAACCCGAAACTGGGCAATCAAATTACCTTCCTGCAACTCTCGCATCATACATCTGGTTTTCCTAAGATGCCGCCCAATATTAAACCTGCCGATTCAGCCAATCCGTTTGCCGGTTATGATCGCCAGATGCTGACAAGTTATTTGCTCAACGCAAAGCTGAAACAAAAACCGGGCGAAGGGTACGAATACTCAAACCTTGGCGTCGGACTTCTCGGTGATTTACTATCACGTCAAGCAGGAGTGAGTTACGAAACATTACTGAAACAGAAACTGACCGGTCCCCTGAAAATGACCGATACATCGCTTACTCTTTCCCCCCAGCAACTTGCCCGCTTCGCTGCTCCACACAATGCGGCGATGTTTGCTGATAAAGCATGGGACTTCGATGCACTTGCTGGCTGTGGTGCGATTCGCAGTAATGTGGATGACATGCTGTTATTCGCCGAAGCGTCGCTAAATCCTCCAGAAGGAAAACTGGGCAAAACGATTCAACTCGCCTGGAAACAGCACAAGCCGGCGAGTGGCAAGAACCGAGCAATGGGATTGGGATGGATGATCGCAGGAGATCGCACAACACGATGGCACAACGGTCAAACCGGCGGGTACCAAAGTATGATCCTGGTCAACCGACCGCTGAAAAGTGCAACAGTGCTACTGTGTAATACCGCTGGTTCTAATGCCGATACTTTGGCTGAGCAGATATTTCAGACAATCGTCGGGATGAACGTCCAGCCAAGATCCTTTGACAAAGAGAATCGGATAGATCCCAAGGTAGCAAAACGCCTTGAAGGAAAATATCAGCTTGCTCCCACGGTAGTGATGACGATCAAGGTAAAAAACGGTCGCATGATGGCTCAACTAACAGGCCAGCAATTTCTCGCCGTAATCCCTCAAAGTGAAACCGAATGGAAGTATCAAGCTGTTGATGCGACATTAAAATTCGAACTCCCCAAAACAGGTAACAGCCCGAAAGTAACACTGCATCAGTCTGGTCGAGTGATTCCCTTTACCAGAGTAAACAAGTAAAGATCGCTCAAATAATAATCGCCGCATCCTTGATGTTCTGTTTTCTTAGCATTGACCAAACAATAACTGTCACATTTGAGTTCGTTTTTTAACAGGATGGCGTGCTTGCACCCATCTTCGCGTGCCGGATTGCGTTCCATTACAGAAAAGAGTTGGAACAGTTGTGGTCCAACGTTGGATTCACCGGCATGAAACCAATGAAGCTGGAGACCACATTTGATGGGTGCAAGCACGCCATCCTACGGGGCATAGATACGACAGTAATTGTTTGATCAAGACTAAGCGTCTCAGTCACTTTACAAAAGTTGTCTTCCTTCAAAGCCGGCGTCAAGTTCATGCCAGTGAGCAATATTCTGTTCGCCAAGTTTCCAGCAAAGAAATATTTCTCGTCCCTCTTGCAAAGAATAGAAATCGATCAAGCCGGTTTCGGGATCTTTCATCTCGATCCCGATTTCTGTTAATTCTGCGATAAACGATTTTAACTTTTCGATATCTTTGTAGATAGAAGATTCAACCGCTTCGAGTTCCTCGCTGTAAACCTCGTCACGCTCTGCATTGCTATACTCATTTTTAGCAATCGCAGAAAGCCGGTCTCGCCGATCACGCACATCGGCATAAAGTTCTACAATATCGCGAACAATTAATTTGACCAAAGGAAGGGTCGAATTTGCTTCTTCCACAGTAAATAACTTACGAGCCGTATCAGGCTCAGGAATTGTCGTATTCATGATGATGCACCTGCGAAAAAAAAGAGAAAGAAAAACAGGAGATGAACACCGCAATTATACGCCGGGCAACCTCAGATGAACAGTCTACAATTTCCAAAGCTGTTTTTTGAACGAATTTTATTCAGGAATTTCGCTTTTTAATTGATAAATCTGGTAATAAGCATTTTTGAAAACAGGAGAAATCTCCAGCGATTCCAAGTGGTCGGCGATTAAAAAGCTGGCTTTGGTTTGCCTGGCAAGCCTGGCTGTTTCTTCTCGATCATAGACGCGATCAGCAAAGCTATTTCGTTTCCATAAACGCAGTTGCGTCAACCGACCGTGCCACTCAATAATTCCGGGGGCATCCTGCGGGCAATCTTTTTGTGTCACATATTCAGCCCGCTGAGCGTACCACTTAAATGCCCAGCTCTTTTTCGGGGTGATAACAACGCAGTCTTCTGGCGTATTCAGTTTGATCCACTGACAGACTTCCAGCCAACTCTCTTTATTTCCAGGAGACATTCTTGAGGGATTATAGTCAACAAACGGAATCGCAAGGCTGATCACGAACAAACTGATCCAGCTAAAATGCAATAACCACTCGCGTTCAATAAGGCGATCCCCAAGCACGCGGCTATCAGAACGAACCGGCGATGCTGAGTTTTTCGTTGCCGTAATCACCGCGACAAAAAAGATTGATCCGACCAAGGGAGTTAATAAATCGAACAAACGGAATGGGTAAAATTTCAAAAGGCCAATACGCCATTTCAGCCCGATCATTTCTCCCGGTTCTGAAAGACGGAACCCAATGAGAACTCCCGCAAACGCGATCAACAAACTTGCGCAAAGAACACTGAATAAAATTCGAACCTTCGGTGAAACTTCGTTGGGAAGTTTGATCAATCTCTTAAAGCAGAACAACACGACAAGAAACATGAATCCGTAACTGAGGTATCGCCACGTTTCGAATTCCATCGGATCGAGGTGATGCTTCAATCGATAATAAATTTGAAGGAAGTTTCCTGCAAATTTTGTCTTGGCATCCGTGGGAGAAAAAAGGAGCAGCAGCGAGGGAAGCAATCCGGGTAACGAACAGAGAACCCAAATCGATATTTCTCGCCAAGACTGCAAAAAAGTTGCCAGGAATTGTTGTGGAAATTGAAAATATATTTTCCGTTGCCGCCAAACATAATCGAGCAAAATCGAGATCGTCAGCCAGCAACCAACAAGAGAATGGAACGAGACTGCCAGGCCAAGTAACATCGCCGTTTTGCAGCTTTTGTTTTCCTGCCAGGTTCCCAGCGCCCAGAAACCAAATCCGTAAGAAAATATTTTCGCCTCTGCTCCCCCGACAAGCCATTCTCCCGAAAAATTGACCACCGCCTGCAAGAAGAGAAACAGACTCAACGCCAAACATTGTTGGCTGACAGTACGCAGCAATGGCGCTGTCATTTTAGCCCAGCCCCATGCCAGTAGCATAAAGCCGAGAATTCTGGCGATGACCGCCGTCTGCTCCAGCGATGCAAATTGCGTGATTGGTCCAAAGCAGCAATAGAAAATAAAATGTGGATTCGAAGAAGCCAGGAAAAAATCGTTCGCGCACCACAAAGGATTCCAGAAATGTTTTGCCTTGCAAAAATAGTGAGGCTCGTTAACGGCTGGAATGGGCGTTCGCAAAAATGACCAGGCAAGCAGCATTCCAAGTATGGGGAGAAAACTACTTGGAACAAAGCGTAAAACCCCGGCGACATCGCTTGGTTGCTCTGCTGGGGAATCGTGAGTATTTGCTGCTTTGCCTTGCATCAAGGCTACTTTTTCCTTTTCTTGCTGACCGCTTTCTTCTTATTGGTAGTGGCTTTCTTAGCGACCTTTTTCTTGGCAGGTGATTTTTTAGCGACCTTTTTCTTAGTGGAAGACTTTGCCTGTGCTGCTTTCGTCGTCACTTTTTTTGAGGCTTTTTTAGCCACCGTTTTTTTCTTTTTCTTTGGTTTGGCTTCACCGGATCCAAAAATCTGATCCCAGCCTTTAGAGAATTCTGGAGAAGCCCCAGTTCTGACAATCGGTCCACTCATCTTCTTTTCTTCCTGTCTTCAAACGATAAATTCCTGAGTACAATCAGGAATGATAAAAAAAATCAATAACAATAGGGGAACTCGGAAAATATTATTCAATATTCCCGGCTCCATTCCAAATGGATACGAACTATTCCAATCACAAGCGATTTTGTCAACCTTGAACCTAATCTGTCCCCTCCACTGGAAATGATTCAACGATGAAGCGAGGCTTGTCAGTCTTGAAAATAATGGACTGCATTTTCAAATATTTTCAGACCTTCTCCCTGTTCCGGTGAATCACGGCGTGTCCATTGAGGATGCTGGGTCGGTTTGATAAAGCGTTCAGGATGAGGCATCAATCCGAGCACGCGTCCTGTGGGGTCACTCAGCCCTGCAATGTTGGCGATGGAACCGTTTGGGTTAATTGATTCTGAAAGAACGGTATCGCTGAGGGTTCCTGTTTTGTCACAGTAACGCATTCCGATTTGCCCAGATGCCGTCCAGCTGGCTGGCAAAGATTGATCACTGACGCATATTTTCCCTTCCGCATGGGCAATGGGCAATTCGATGGTATCAATCCCTTTTAGAAAATGGCTTCGTGAATGATCGCAAACCAGATGAACCCAGCGCGCGGTGTATTTGCCGTTATCGTTCCAGGTAAGTGTGACTTGCCCTTCCTGCTGCGTGTGTGATCCGCTTGCTTGTTCGTTTCCAGGAAGTATGCCTGCTTTCATCAAAACCTGAAAGCCATTACAAATGCCAAGTGTTAAGGTATCTCGCGATAGAAATTCATGCAGCATGTCATCGAGCTGCCTGCGAATTTGCCCCGCAAAAATGACACCTGCCCCGATATCGTCTCCGTAACTGAAACCGCCGGGGATGCAGAGGATTTGGTAATCTTTAAGTCGCTCGGGCTGCTTGGCTAGTTCAAACAGATGCACATTATCGGCTTGTGTACCAGCCAGTTCAAAAGCATGGCAAGTTTCCAGGTCGCAATTTGTACCTGGCGCTCTTAAAACACATACACGGGGAGAAGTCATGATTTCAAAGTTTCGATAAATAAAGTAGCGAACCTCGCCAGAGTTTGGTCGTGGTTCTCAAAACCTGTTGTCTGTTTGCATAAGATAGCAATCTTTTGCAGTAATTACAGCGATCATCCGTATCATTCTTTCCAAACGGCACTCGAATTATTTCTCTCATAATCGCTAGTTTGAGAAGAATCAACGTATTGTGAAATACTCGGTCTGCCCCTGTGCCTTAATGCCGATTTGATAGAAAAGAACCTCTATTAATTCAAAAAGGAGTACAGACATTCCTGTCTGTCGTGTTTGCGCATCCAGCATTCAAGGCAGACAAGAATGTCTGCCCTCCGTTTAATACCTTTTTTTAAATTAACAGAGGTTTCCAGAAGTACGTCTTTCACTACGGTTTCTATCATTGAGCGGAAATATGTTCAGAGACTTGTCTGTACTATCGCGATACTCTGCTATTGCAAGATCGCTTGTGATAACAGTGCTGCTGGTCGCGCAGTTATTGCTCTCACAAGGGGTTGCAGCATCGCGCGATGATTACGACTCTCCGGATGCAGGAGCATTCGACATTTATCAAGGAGCCATTCCGATTCAGGAATACTCTTTCGAGGTCCATGAAGATCTCGATTACGACCGCCAGCCGGACGATTGGGTCAGACGTCAAGGGACTGAATTTCGCAAATATGTTCTGGCTGAAATTGACTATTCCCATGCAGCTACCGGCAAACGAAGTTTGCGGATTGATATCAATGGCAGCGGTGCAGTTTACTATTCTCCTGCTCTTCAAATAGATTCAAAACATTCTTATATCATGCAGGCTTCCATCCTGACACAGGGAATGAAGTATGATGCAGCGGTTGTTTCTTTTTCTTTTTTAAACCACCGTAAACAACGTATCAGGCGTGTGGTAACTGCCCCTGTATCTGGCACGCATAAAGAATGGGTGCCATTGAATTTGCCGCCGATTGTTCCTGATCCGGAAGTGAAATATGTCGTTGTCGGTTGCCACATTATTCATAGCGAAAATATGGATATCAGCGGTTCAGCCTGGTTTGATAATATCACGATCGGAAAATTGCCTCGACTCAGTCTGGTGAGTAACTTTGAAACTCACTTCCGGCAAGCCCGTTCCAAAGTCACCATTCGCAGCAGTGCAACGGGATTGGATCGTTCTCTTGGAAAAGAACTCTATCAATACGAATTACGAATGCATTCGGAAGATGTCAACGGGAAAATTCTCGATAAAACTTCTTACCAGTTCAATACAAAAGTGGATCAGGATAAGCCGGACGAAACCAGTTGGGATCTGGAAGTTTATCCCCCTGGATATTATCGTGTCCGGGCCTCTCTGTGGAGAAACGGCGAAATTATCGTCCGTAAAAGAACATCCTTTGCCGTCTTGAATTTAGTGGGAGAAGCACCCAAACAAGGAGAATTTGGCTGGAATCTTTCTGGAACAAGAAATCGTATTCCGAATGCTGATTTGCTTGCCATTACAAGAGAGTCCGGTATCAACTGGGTCAAAACACCTGTCTGGCGAGATGCCTTTTCTCTGCACTCAAGTGAATCGGGCCATTTATTAACGGGCTTGCGTAATCAGTCAATTATTCCCATTGGGATGCTTGTTAATCCGCCAGAAAAAATCAGAAAAAAATATGCCGAACAATGGACAGGCATCAGCGAGTTATTTACCTCTCCACCCATTGTCTGGAGACAGGACGTTAACCAGGTGATGGCACTTTATTCTCCGACGGTTACCCGCTGGCAATTAGGGGACGATCAGGATTCCAGTTTTGTCGGGATGCCCGGCTTCAGCGACACGATGGAAAAAATTCGCAAAGAATTACAACGCATCGGACAAATCAGGCAATTAGGGGTTCGCTGGAATGTCGGTTCCCCTGTCGATTCAAAACGATCATTGAATCGCAATTTTCTTTCCGTTGTTTTTGATGAAACTCAAACGATCGAATCGATCACAAAATCAGTACAGGATATTCATGCGGCAAACTATGAAGCCTGGATTATCGTCAAAGCAGACAAAGCAGAAGCAGACAGCGATCCCGATAAACGCGCCAACAGCCTGGTTAAACGGTTGATCGGTGCCAAGCGATGTGGGGCGGACCTCATCTTTTCTTATGCTGTTTTTGATAAACAGTACGGTCTATTAAAACCTGATGGCTCCCCTTCCGAATTGTTCCTTCCCTGGCGAAGCATTGCGCTGGCACTTAATGGAAGTCAGTATGCAGGATCAATTCAGTTACCGAACGACAGCACAAATCATGTTTTTTTGCGAGATGAAGATGCTGTCATGGTGATCTGGAATAAAGATCGCACAGAAGAAGAAATTTATCTGGGGGATGAAGTTGTTCTTAAAACAATCTGGGGAGATGAATCGCGTATCATGGGATCCCCGAAGAACGGTCGACTGAAAATCGTTGCCAGCAATGTCCCGCAAATTCTTACCGGGTGTTCCCGAGAACTCGCCTTGTGGAGAATGGGAATCCATTTCGAAAAAGGACGCATCGCCAGTTCTTCTGCAGAGCATGAAGACAATATCGTGATACGTAACTCGTTCCCTTGGAATGTGCAGGGAAAAGTTCATGTCCACCCGGCTGAGGGTTGGGAAATTCAACCGCGTGAATTCCCAATTTCAGCGTTAAAAGATACAGAAGTGTCGTTGCCGATTTCGATCAAACTTCCCTCACAAACAGGTGTCGGCGAACAAATGCTTTCGATTGAATTCGATTTGGGGGGGGCCGGGGTTAGTTATCCATTTCGAGTTTACCGCAACTACCTGGTCGGACTCGGAGACGTGCACATGGCGGTTCAATTGACAAAACTTGAAAATGGAAGTTTGCTGGTTGAACAGACCATAACCAACAAGACAAAAGACCCGCCAGAAAGTCTCGATTTACGTTGTCATTTATTAATTCGCGGACGCCGGCAGCAAACCAAAAATAAAGATGGCGTCCTCAGCGGACAGACCGCCAAAAATATCTATCTGATTCCGAATTACGATCAACTCAAAGAAAAAGATATCTGGCTCAAGGCGATACAGAAAAATGGCCAGCGTTCTCTCAACGAAATCCTCAATGAAGAACAAATCAATAAACTCCTGAAAAGAAAAAAAGAGAAAACAGACAGAGAAGCAAGAAGAGAGAAATTTAAAACAGAAAAACTATCCCAAAATAAACGTACGTTTATCCTTTCCAAATTCAAAGCGAAACAAAAGTAGCAGTGTAGGTTAGGCTTTCTAGCCTGACAAATGTAGTTTCCTTAATAATCACTCTCTGATTGACCACTGAACTCTGTATGACGAATTGAAAGATCAGTACAATTCGTCTCAGGCTGGAAAGCCTAACCTACTTTTCCCTAACGCCTACTCCCTAACGCCTATCTCCTTGTTTGGTTCCGGCTACGCCGGGTCAGGTTGATGAAATGGAATCTCTATTTGATGGTTGCAGGCCGATGGTTCCGGTTAGTTGATTGAGATAGTCATTGGATTGCATTTGGCGAATCTGTTTTTCGACCCACTCTCGTCTTTCGCAAAGCCCAAGCCTTTCTGCTTCCTGCTCGCTGTTTGGTAAGCTTTCCCAATGGTCGATGTACGCCAGATGCTTTTGCATCAGTTCTAAATCTGCATCATGCTTTGCGATAAGTCGTTGATGGTACCAGTCGCTTTGCAGCAGATTATCTTTTGTAAACATCTGCCTGATTTCCGGGTGAGATATATCGCGGCCGTTATCGTTTCCGTTTGCCATGATGTTGACCAGTGATTGAAGAGGCGGACAGAGATCCTCGTACGTGCCATCTTCCAGATACCGCAAAGCCACTTTTTTATGAGCCGCGCAAATATATTGAATCCCCTCATAAAACGCGGCTTCATCCTGGGTTTCCGGCTTGAGCATCTGGTCATCGAAAACGCTCAGCGGATGATCAAAGACTCGACCGAAATAATTGCGAATAAACTTTTGAGTAATACGATACCCCAGCCGAGAAACTGAAACAGGTTTTCCCTCAAATTCGCGATCTTCCAGTTTCTCGAGGCTTCCCTCTTTGATGAGGTAATCGGGGTCACGTTCGTGAGATTCGAGCCTGCACCAGATTTCCGGAACCAATAATGAAATATCGTGATCGACTTGCACATTCGGTCCGATATGCCCGGCTGAAGTCGAAAAGACTTTCAAATCTGTCAGCAGGTAACTGACCAAAGCGGCGTTGAGATCAGCCGCCGATTGAATCGCATTAAACGGACCTTTCGTCAACGCCCCTTCAGAACCGAACCCGGTTGTTGAAGGACTTTTTCCGGTCAACGAGCAGATGAAGTCCATGAACAATTCAGGAAGTTCCTGATAATGAATGGGATTATAAACGGCCAGCGATGGGATGCCTGCTTTTTTATCTGGCGGATTATTACGGCGTCCCATCAAAACGGAATGCACGGGGATATTTAACGGTTGATTGAACGGAATTTTGCGAGATAATCGCATCGCCCGTTCAGAAACATACCGAGTAAACGGACTGACTATATCAGGGCGAGCCTGAAGATATCGCGGATTTTTACTCGGCTTTCCATTAACTTTTCTCGGGTTGGCAGAACAGGCCACATACTGACTCTGTTCATCAGCCAGCATCGAGCGGAGTAAGTTTTGCATCGGCAAGCTGAAGGCATCGAAATCAGCAACGTATTCCGCCATCCGCTTGACATCATTTTTAGTCAGCGGTTCAAAGTTGGAAATAAAATTGGCTGGTCCTGCCAGGTCCGCTTCCGCCTGTTTATCAAAACCACGGTGAATCGCTTCGTCAGGTCGTTGGAACAAACGGTATTCACAGTTGATCACAAATTTGAGACTCCCCTTGTTTTCCGAGTCGGTCAAATGAGAAACCTGCGCGGCGGGAATAACTCTTGATGCAGAAATATCATCTTCGGTTTGAATTTTTACCGAGGCCGAAAAGTCCTGCCGCAATTTGAACGTTCGCCATTTGCGCGGACCGATAAAACCAACCCTCAAATACGTTCCGACCAACTGCCGTTCACGATACTTCAATTCATGCCCCGGCTCGCCATTCACAATATCGACACCAAATAACTGCTGCCAGTTTTCGTCCCAGTTCTCTTCTTCAAATCGCTTGATGATAAACAACATCGAAAGCAGATAACCGGGAATCGATTCGAGCCAGTCGTTGTATTCATCGTTGTATTCAGCCGAAGGATTCAGTAATTTTATGACCGACCCCAACGAACGCTGCCAGCCGAAAATAGGACGAGACTTCGGCTTGGAGCTATAATCAGGAGAATTTTTGTAGCCTTTTCTCCAGCGAAGATGGTAATCATCTTTCTGAATAATCTTTTCGATACGGGCAAAATCGTCTTCCAGGTTAGAAACAAAAAGTGGGCCGTAGTGCATGTAATCGACAAGCGACTTACTGATTTCGCTTTTTCCGCCGCCGCTGACCGTGCACGGCTTATGACAAAATGTCCCTTCAGAAGAGGTTCCGATAAGCCGCCAGCTTGGCGCACTTGGGTGCTTCTCCATACGAATCTGGTATCCACTGGGCGACATATAAACCTTGCCGGGCAGCAGAGGAATTTCCTGCGATTCACTATTGCGAACCCAGCGAATACGCTGCTCCCGAAGGACCGCTTCTGCATTTTCCGGCAAGTAGATTAAATCGGGGAAAACAGCGTCGCTGCCATGCCCTTCGGGATGAACTTTGATTGCTCCCTGGGAAAGCTTGATGACATCGTCAAAATTCAAACCGTTATCTTCGGAATGATCGGCCTGGAATTTATCGCCTAAATTATAACTGCGAAACGCAATCGCACCGCCGGCATGTTCTTCTTCTGCGTTGCCAAATAAATTCGCAGAAAAACTGAGTTGCGTTTTCACTTCTTTCTTGCAGTAACCAAAATAGTTATCTGCAATCAGCGTGATAATAACGCCGCTTTCATCTCGGCAGGTAATTTTGAAGGGCAACCCATCGTTGTAAATTTCGTTTTTTTCTTTCCAGCACATACTGTCGCGTTGCTGTCTGGATGTTGCCTGGTCCCAGTGAGGCAGCCCCAGTTCTTTCTTCGTAAAGTTGAGCATTTGCGGAGCCAGGATGACTGCGCCAGTATGTCCGGTCCAATGTTTCACATCGAGTGCGGCATCGTTATCGGGAATGAGTGGATCGCCAGCGTTTCCGAAAATGGATTCCACAAAATCAAGATTACTGACCAGCGAACCAGGTGCAAAAAAACGAATCTCCATGCTTTTATGCGGCGAGACGCCCGTAATTTCCGGGGAAACAATCGGTCGCAAAAACAAAGAAACAAACGTGCTGGCTTTCGTTTCACATTGCGAAGTAAAAGGCAACTCCAGATATTCAGCCGGTGGATTCATCGCGATTTGAAACAGCTTCGCAAACACATGCTTCGGGACCACCAGCTTATCATCCGCAATAGGCAATCCCCCCTCGGTCACATGAAAGGTTCCTTTTGTCGTTCTGCGGTCATGTTTCGGATTATGTAGTACGCCGTTTTTTACACGATACGAACTGACCAGTTCATTGCGATATTCATCCCCATCAGCAGGCAACGATAAGACTCGCCCCAACCCGTGCCGATCCAATGTCACCATTTGATCCGGCAATTGCAGAGGCTGTTCCAATTTTAATGAATCGAAATAGCGTTCCAGAAATTTTTCGATTCGCCTATCAACAGCCGTGGGAGATTCCTGAAGCAGCCTGCTTTTTTCCCGATAGTTCACCAGCAATGATTCTGCAATATCCTGAAGACCAGAATCTTCCTGACCACAAGCCGCGGGTAACCCAGCCGCCAGTAACTGTAAATTCGCATGAAAAACAAGCCGTTTTTCAGCTTCTTGCCGTGTTTCGTTATCTTCGTAGAAACCAAGTGCCAGTTGTTGATTCTGCAACCCGAATGTTTTGACAGTAGCGTTACGCGGAGATGTCATATTGCTTTGTAAATTAACCTAAAAGAGGTAAAGGAAAAGTCCCAGCAGAGAAGCTTTCCAACCTGAGAAGTCACTGCAAATATTTTGAGAATAATACAATGTTCGAAGCTAAACCGGAAGATAGTTCCACTGAATACCACATTCCTCAGGCAGAAAATCTCCGCGTGGCTGATTTATTATGAGTCATACACCACTACGGGACTTATATAAATAGGCGTGTACAGCAAGTCTGTTAGCATCGTTCAAACAATAACTGTCGTACCTTCGATGCTCTGTTTTCTTGGCTGAAGGCCAAACAAAAAAATGGTAATACCCGACAGTAATTGTTTGACCGATGCTAACAGGGAATCTGAAAACAAATCGGTACAGGTTGCGGGCGTTATTTGTTGTCAATAACGATAGCGTCTTCCAACAAGTAAAGTTGTAGCCATTCGCCGTCGATGTAGATCGGGTCGATGCGTAAGGTGCCGATGACATCGAAAGGGCGACCTTGAATGTAATCGGTTGCTTCCCCTTTTTTAAGAACGGTACTGATACGGTCGTAGATTTTGGGCGTGCGACCAAAACAGCATATTTCGTTATCTCGCACAAATTGAAAATAGGTGATTCCTTTTTGAGACATCGTTGGGAACATAAATCCGCGAATCCGGACCCGCTTGCCGTCTAATCCGCTGAGCCAATCGGGAAACATTTTGGTCGCATCTTCAGGAACCGGTTCCATGTTCAGGACTTTGAGTAAGTCGATATCATCAAAAGAAACACGAATCGCTCCTTGCTTCCCCTCCTTACGGAATTTCTTTTCCGGGATTAATAATTTGGGATCCCGCTTTTCGATTTTCCCCGGCAAGTCTCCAGGAAGCGTGCCGCGTGGTCGCATCAGGCCCGGTTGCAATGGGCTGGGGCGGCTAGTGTTAGAGTTTAAGCTGTTCTTTGCAATCAAAGCAGTGCCGTTTTTTTCAGAAGCCATTGCGGCAATATTTCTGCTTCCACCAGGCTTCTCTTCATTGCCATTGTTTGGATTATCTTTTGGATTATTTGCTGCTGTGGTAATTCCTGTTTTTTCTGACTGCATCTTATTGGGAGATTTGGGAGCAGGAGCCGTTTTTTCATCAGGTTGATTTGTTATTGTCGCAGTCTCTGTTTTTTCAGGCTCAGGCGATTCCTGCTGTTCAGGCTGTTGTTTTGAAGTTGATTCCGGCGGCGATGTTGAACCTGCTTCTTCCGCCTGTAATTTGGCAAGGTCTTGCTGCGTCATTTCGTGATACGCAGCATCATCGGCGGGGGCGCATCCCGAAAGCAAACTGAGCAACACGAGAACGCACAAGCAAAATATGCCTGGGACCAATTCTCGAAAGTTGAACCGGGGATGTGCTAAAAGGCTGATCTTGATCGTTCGCAACGTATTGCTTCCAGTGCGTAAATTGGTTGAAGACCTTCCGGAGTTCTATCTTTGGTGATCCGTAGCGTCCCTGCCACTGCAACGCGACCGGTACGGTAGTTGGCCCCTTTTTCATTTTGCATTTTGACCAGAATCATGTCGGTCGGTTTTGGCTGCCCTCCGAAACAACACTCGCCAGTATCCTTCAAAAGCAGGAACTGTTGCAATCCCTTTTTCTGTGCTTGAGGATACATGTACCCTTTCAGGAAAATATTCTTGTCGATTAATGCAGCGACATCGGGATGCAAAGTCGCCCGACCTTCTTGGATTGGGAAACCTTTAGCGGAAATTTCACGAGCAAAACTGACCCGGCGGTATCCTTCGGGCACTTCCGTTTTGAACGCATAAATTTGCGAGGCAATTCCCAGGGAACCAAACGAAATTGAAAGGACCAGAGCAATGAACGCCATGATTCGTCCACTATACATCCCATCCGCCCGGGCGATTACCACCAAAGCACTAATGCTAAGAATAGCTGCAATAATTGCAATAAAAACACCCACGATCCCCAGTAACGCAGAACTGGAGACAACAGCCAGGGCAAGGCTTATCGGCACAAGAACAGGCATGGGGCGGTAATCGAATTCGTTGGACCGCAAATCCTGCGGCACTACTGTATCTTGCATGGTCACTGTAGACATCTCACCCTCTGTTTATCACACCTGAATTTTGAAGACTGCCAGTAGAAAAAGCAGAACACAATTTTACCATTAACTCAATCATACACATTCTATCTCGAAACGCACTTTTTTTCTGCCTTCTGCTCTCTTTCTTTACGCAGAAACCACAGCTACTGTTGGAATGAATCCCAAGATCATCACATCCGAACACTTCCAACAGTGGTAATCGTTCGCCTGAAACCATCTGTGCCGACTCTACCGGATTGACCATTTTTACGGATTATACCGCTTGATGGAGATGTTTCAATAACCCGGATTGATCCTTCTGAATCGCTAAAAACGATTATTTCAGATGCTCTGCCGGTAGCAGAAAAGGCATCATTCCCCCTTGTCTATCGCCGAATTTCAAAAAGAGAGACCGTACGCACGGTTTTCTTGTGGGGGGAATATGCCTCAACAGAAAACGGATCATCGGACACTTCAATTCTGACCAATTCGATCTGCATGATCAGAAATTTGTGCCTAAAGGGAGTAAGCAGAAGAGTTTCTTCTCTTCGCTGTTCGCCGACATTTTTTTTGCAAATTCCTCCTGAATCAGACCTAAGCTTTCATGGCTTTTTTGCGTGCGTCAATACAACAGAATTTGATAAATGGAGGATCGGTATGAATCAATCTAAAGAGGTTCGCTTCATTCATAAAGTTCTTCGTTTGTTGATGGCAAAGAGAAAACGGAATCTGTCTTCTTTTCTGCCCTGGCGTGAAGTGAAGGCAAGAACTTCATCTCGTTGCCTCACGAACTCTTCTGCGCAAGTTGGTTCGTTGGAATCTCTTGAACAACGCATGTTGCTTTCAGGAAGCTCCCTATCTCAAGAACCTATATTGCATGAAATGCCTGTTGCCACCCAGCAGGCACAGCAAACTCCTACTGCTCTTGAGGGACTCACAGTCAATGCTCCGCTGAACGATACATTTTCGCTTAGTAGTAATGCGAACGCAAAGAAAACAATTTATCTCGACTTCACTGGAAATGTCACTTCGGGAACGTATTGGAATTATGGACGAAGTGCCAATCTGGTGACGGATGCTTTCAGTATCGATAACGATGCTGCTTTCAGCGATGCCGAATTGCAGCGCATTCAAAACATCTGGCAACGTGTGGCAGAAGATTTTATTGGTTTCGATGTGAATGTGACCACAGCAGAACCGCCACAAAGCGATTTAATAAAAAGCGGGGGATCAGATGATCGCTGGGGCATCCGCGTGGCGATTGGTGGCAGCTATCAAGATTGGTATGGCGGTAGTGCAGGGGGAGTGGCTTATCTGAATTCGTTCAACTGGTCGACCGATACGGCTGCCTTTGTCTTTTCTGAAACATTGTACAACAGCGAAAAGTATGTTGCAGAAGCAATTACACATGAAGTGGGACATACGCTTAACCTGAGCCACGACGGAACCTCATCACTTGGTTATTACACCGGACAAGGAAGCGGTGCGACCGGTTGGGCACCGATTATGGGGGTCGGCTACTATCGCGAATTAACACAATGGAGCAAGGGAGAATATAACGATGCCAATCAATTCCAGGATGATTTAAGTATCATCACGACCAACAATGGCTTCGGCTACAGAGCGGATGATTATGGCAATTCGCTGAACGATGCAACCGAATTAACGCTGGGGCAAAATAACACCATCACTGCCCAGGAAGGAATTATCGAACGCAATACAGATACCGACTGGTTCTCATTCACGACAACCGGGGGAGCAATCAACCTTTCGATCGATCCATTTTTGCTCAGTCCCAACCTGGATATCCTGGCTGAACTCTACAACGAAGCCGGGCAACTTGTTTTAAGCAGTAACCCAGCATCCCTTCTGGATGCAACACTCGCTACAACACTGACAGCCGGGACCTACTATGTAAAAATTGATGGCATCGGTAAAGGGGCGCCCTCCACGGGGTATTCCGATTACGGTTCGCTGGGACAGTACACTATTTCAGGGACAATCGAAGGAGTGCCGATTGATCTGGGAACGGATGCAAAAATTGTTGGATTTGAAAATGGAAACTGGTGGGTCAGTACACTCAATTCCGGAACGTGGCAAACCAGTTACCTGGGGCAATTCCCGGTGACCACTCTCAAAGCGACTCTTACAGGCGACTTCAATGGCGATGGAGTGATTGATGTCGCAGGTTGGGCAACCAACGGGACTTGGTATCTTGGTATCACCCAGCCGAATAACACACTTGTGGTGACTCAATGGACCGGATGGCTCAACAACGATGCAACCGAAGTTCACGTAGGCGACTTCAACGGCGATGGTCAAGATGATTTACTGGCGATGGATTCAAACGGCTTCTGGTGGGTTGCCGAATCGCAGGGAAATACGTTTACCACCAAAACCTGGACCAAGTGGAAAGCAACCGCCAATTGGAAAGACGTTCAAATTGCCGATTTCAACAACGATGGGCGAGACGATCTCATCGGTCGTGCTCAATCCGGGCGATTAACTGTTGCGCTTTCCACCGGAACTCGATTCACAAATTCCAATTGGGGACAATGGAGCAAAGCCGTTACCTGGCAAGATGTTTCAGTCGGCGATTTTAACGGAGACGGCTTCGCAGATATTACCGGACGGGCGAATTCTGGAATCTGGAGAACGAGCCTGTCGCAGGGAAATTCTTTTTCTACCTCTTCCTGGAAGAAGTGGACAACTTCGGGGAGTTGGAATGATGTTGTCGTCGGCGATTTCAACGGAGACGGCAAAGATGATATTGCAGGCCGCAGAGGAAGCGGGAAGTGGTGGACTGCCCTGTCGCAGGGGAACAAATTCAATACCGGTTACTGGGGCAAGTGGAGTGCAGCAGGCAACTGGAATGATGTCGTCGTCAGCGACTTCAACGGAGATGGCATCGACGATATTGCAGGACGCGACGATGCAGGACAATGGTTAAATTCTCTATCGCAAGGAAGCAATTTCCAGAACCAAACGGGTGCACAGTGGGACGCCAACCTTAACTGGGTCGCGATGACGGTGGAAGTTAACAGTGCACCTGCAACCCCTGAATCAACTCAACCAATAGCCTCTGTTTCAACTCCCGCCAGTAGCCTCAATCAAACAGGCCCCTCGCTTGTTTATCTTGCTGAGAACTCTTCTGATAACCAGTCAACAAGCAAGAATCACTCCACTAAGAATCACTCCACCGAAACAGAACAAGACAAACCAACCCCCACCTCGCCAGTTGGTAAAACAGAATCGGCAATTGACGAATTCTTCGGAGATGCAAACCTGCTCGACCTGCTCCATCAAATCTAACCAGCCTCGTTGACATCGGTGTCTCGTAGTCTCGCAGGGCGTGCTGTGCACACCAATTGTGACACGCAACTTATAGACAATATTGCTATTGTAGCATATTCAAATCTACTATTTTGGCACGCACGGCGTACTCTACCCGGGTGACACCTTTTTGATGTCCGGTATCGAACTATTTACCATCAGGCGTCGGCGTGATGAGTTGCCTCTTTATCGTTTTGAGGGCATTGGTCTTCTCCCACGCTCTCACCCTAATTCGAGCTTGATCGAAAATGCGTTCGTTTTTGCCCTTAAGCATTAGTTGTTGAGTCTTGTGCTTCAATTTCTCGAACAAGGGGGCGTATATGTTGTAAGGTTCCAGGTATTGTTCCTGAGATTTGGGAGCCACAACATCGGTACCAAATAGAAATCGCTCGGGATAACGGTCAATCAGATTAGCCGTTGCCTGAATAAATTCAGGCGTTGCCAGGAGATACTTGGCCGTTTCATCCCACGAGATATCAAAGTAGACATGTTTTGCATTGGGGCTACTCAAAACACGTTCCACCATGGCAAGTTGATTTTCAACCGGTCGAACCACACGCCCCAACCCAACATGTACCCAAATGATTGTTGTCTTTGAGTGCCGTAAGAATAATTCTTTCAGTTTTGCAACCAGGTAAGGGGCTTGGTTTGGTTGTGGAAAAGGCATGTCAATATCGCAATGAAAGACAACGGGAAGACCAACTTCGCCTGCAAATTCGAAGATGCGTTCCAATGCTTTGTTTTCAACAGTTGCTACCTCACCTGCTATTTTTGAAGAAACAAATTCCTTGTGGATTGAGAATTCTCCAATGCCCGAAAACACACCAGGAAATATCATCAGTACACGTCGAATATGATCGGCTGCATACATGTCAGTTGGATTGAAGCCTGTGATCATGAGATCAAAACGCAGTTGATCCGCGGGTGTTAACGATTGGTAAGCCATGGCGATGTGCGCATCGGTAAATGAGTAATAGTAGAGAGGAGCATCTGTTTGTGTGTGGTAGGTAGGTGCAATATTACCAGTGCTTGCGTGCATCCATTGCTGCTGTAAAGGGATGCCGCACAGCGGGGTAGCCGACCGCTTCTAGCGGTTGGGTTGCGTAGCAACAAGACGTACGCGTCATGCGGGTTCCATCGTAACTATTCAGCGAAGTAAATCAGTTTTGTTGATTCACTCTTTAGCCTATTATTTGCCTCAACAATCTTTCTCGCAGGCTGATCTCTCGAAAGTCTACAGCTTCACTTTACGGCGTTCCACTCAGAGAAAAGACAAAAAAGAAGCAAAAAAAAAGTTTCACGCCAAGACGCGGAGACGCAAAGAAATATAAAAAAGAGAAGAAGAAAAGAGAAGAAGAAAAGTTTTTCAAAGTGGCTTCATTCGTTCATTCGAGGCTCAATTATTTTAGAACGCAATGTGGAAAACTCTTTTTGAAAACAGATTATTAATTATAATCAACCCACAAAAACTTCTTCCTTTTGTTTTTCTTTCCTTCTCTGCGTCTTGGCGTCTTTGCGTGAAATACTTTTTTTATCAGCTTTGGCAAACTACAATCAAGCGTGCATTGCTTTGCTCTATATGGCAGTCCGCAATCACAGACTTCGCACATGAATTCAAATTTCAGCCAAAGACCAATTACCGCTCAATAGTTACGTTCCATCTTGATTGGAAGCACAAATGAAATGGGATGCACATGGCGCGTTCATCTTGTGCCTGACGGCACCCAACCACTAAAAGTGGTCGGGCCACCCGCGGCTTGGAGGAATTCTGCAATTTTTTAGAAAGTCGTGATTCCAGCTGAGTCACCCGTGATTATCGAACACGATGGAATCTGAATTTTGCGTGGGAGCGTTGGAAGAGGCTCTTGGAAAAAGTCGTCCAGAAATCTTCAATACGGATCAGGGTTCGCAGTTTA
>Ga0316209_1001038_pt1 | contig 34076 bp, 30 predicted proteins | sample 6monopyrite_MG_FD_204945 | JGI IMG/M metagenome (GOLD analysis project Ga0316209, IMG submission 204945) | Microbial mat bacterial communities from mineral coupon in-situ incubated in ocean water Damariscotta River, Maine, United States -... | ecosystem: Environmental > Aquatic > Marine >...
TATAGAATGTATACATAAAGAGCTTACGATACCGATTATATATGTCAGCCATGATATAAAAGAAGTGCTTCGCCTGGCAGATTATATTGTTGTTATGAACCAGGGAAAGGTAATAGACAAAGGTGAATTAGCGGAGCTTTGTATAAGTCAGCCGTTATTAACACAGGCAGAAGGTGCTAGTTTTATTTTGCAGGGTGTAGTTGAAAAAATATTTTCTGATGAAATGTTGTTGCAAATTAATTGTGAAAATCAATTCTTATATATCACAGCCAAAGATGTTGAGTTGAATGATACGTTACGAATTTTAATTCATGCAAAAGATGTAAGTTTGTGCTTATCTCCAGCAGAAGATAGCAGTATATTAAATTGTATACCGGTGGTAGTGGAAAGCATGAAAGATAAATTAAACGGTAAATATGAAGTAAGCGTTAAATTAGGTGAGCAACTGATCGTTGCGATGATTAGTTATCGCTCGGCTAAGGCCTTAGAGCTGGAGAAAGGCAAGTCGGTATTCGCACAATTTAAAGCCACCGCAATGATTAAATGAAGTTCTCTATAATTAATTTATGTGCTTTGTTTCTAATTGTTTTCCAACAAGGATCATTTGCGCAACAAAATAAACAATGGCGGCAAGTAACAAATGATAAAGGCATACAGGTTTATACAATTGATATACCCAATACAGATATTGTAAAAGCAAAAGCCATTGCTGAGATAAAAGTTCCTTTAATAAGAGTCCGCGATGAACTAGACGATATTGCTAATCGTCATCAGTGGGTTCCGTTTCTTAAACAATCTAAACTTATTGTTATGAATTCAGCAACGAAGCGAATTGAATACAGTTTGTTTGCTGCGCCCTGGCCCGCATCTAATCGTGATTTTGTATATAGCCTGGAGCTGGTAAAAGAATCGAGCGATCAATTAGTATTTAAAATGCATTCGGTAAAAACACATATGATGCCTGAAAATAAAAAACACATTCGGGGCGAAATATTTGAAAGTATTTATACCTTAACAAAAATTAATGAAAATTTAACCCGCGTAGAACTGAGTTATCATGCCGATCCTAAAGGCTGGTTACCGAGCTGGATAGTGAATATTATTCAGCGTGTATTGCCATATAAGATTTTAAGAAATTTAAGGCAGAGATTGGAACATCATATTACATAGATGTGGGGTGCTTAATTTATTTGTAATTATGGTAATTGGCCTGCCTGTAATAATTTCGCATAAAGGGTATTCGGAGAAATCCAAATTAAAATGTCATCAAACTCCTGGCCTTCTATCTCACGCCTGCTTGCAGCATAAAAAAACGTGTCATTAGCGATGGCATAGTTAGCAAGTCCGCAGGTACTGCCAGTGTTAGCTTCACCTGCATTTTCATCTTCTTGAGCATTAGATGTAGAACGGGGCTTCCCTAAAGAATAAATAACAGCCACGGCGTTACTACTTACGCGATCAGTAGCTGCACTGGCAGCACAATCTACAGTAAGATCTCTGCAGATCCATAAATCGGGATTTAAGTTTGCAATACCGACTACAGACGTTTCATTTGCAACAATAAAATCACCTGCGCCATTTCCTCCAACATCTGTATTTGTAATGCTATATCGCAAAGGTTGTCCCCAGGCATCTAATAACAATCCATCACAATTAACACTACCACTAATGCCCAAAGTGCTTGATGGGACAAAACCATGATAAGTAGCGCAAGCAGCGGCGGGATTTTCAGGTTGAGATACGCCTCCGTTGCCAGGTGTTGTTGGGCAGGGTAAGCGATCCTGTGCAATAGCAAAGCCATATATTGCTTGTTGTATTTCATTAAGTTGCACTTTAGTACTAGCAATATGTGCAGATTCTCTTTGTGCTGTGAGAGGGTAAATAGAAGCGGCTAATAATGCAGCTAATATTGTAAAGACAATCGCAACCTCAATAAGCGTAAAGCCCTGGGAAGATTTCATAGTTCTGCCTAATTGCATACAGGATCATTGGTTAAATTATAAGTATAGCCTTGTGTCACACCAGCACTCGTGATTTTTATACAATAGATACGATCATTAACGCTAGTTCGATCTGCAGGTGTTAATGCCGAGTAATCACCAAATATCAATGAAGTATTTGCTGTTGATGATGTGGCATTAGTCCCTTCCAGATAATTATCTAATTCCGTTTTTAAATTTCCTGCAGTGGGAAAGCCTTCAACGTAAGGGTCTTGTCTAAGTTGATCAAAAGGAACTGGGGTTAGTCGGCTATCAGAAAATATTAGTAGAGATGCATAACTATTACCATTAACGGTTAAGCAGTTCACACCAGCACAAACGGTGGAATTTTGTGTTGAGGATGTACCGGGTAAATAGTCGGTATGCGTGATGTAAAACCAGTGGTCTTTCCAGTGTTGCCATAATAATCGATATTCATCATTAACCGTGCTCAGGCTACATGCAGGATCTGAGGTGATATCTTGTGAGGAGGCTGGTGTGTTAGATAAAGGCGTTGTGAGTGGAAGGCGGCCCAGTGTATCTGCAACAGCATTTGAATCTGCATAATTAGCATCTGTTCTAAAGTCACCACCTACATCGATAGGTGCTGGCCAGGGTAGATTAAAAGCAGTGGTGGAAGGTGTGCCACCAGTACTAGAACAAGTTGATGTGCAGGTGGCTCGGCATGCCGCTCGATCACGTTGGCATTGAGCTCGGCCAGGTCCACTAGGTGAGGAGAGTATGCACAAGTTACGTACAGCATCACAGTCGTCTCTACAATCGTCAAGGCATGTAGAAGATGGAGCGCCACCACCTCCACTCCCACTGCTCGTTTGAAATGCATCATTACTATTGTTTGCATAATTGGCTAAACAAGTAACAAAAGTATCAGCAAGAGTATTTATCTTAAGTTTATATTGAGCATTATTTTTCTTGATGGCATTAAATATATCACTTGTAGTAATTGTAATTATTTGATCATTTAGAGCTGGATTTTGTTTTAAGCCATTAGACTTAATAAAGTCGTCAACCTGATCGAAATTAACGGTGTCGACGGTGGTATTACTAATACCTAGATAGTTATCTAAGTAATCCGAGGCAGAGACAGTGTCTCGAGATACTTTGCAGGGTAAATCGCCAGCATCTAATCGGCTTTGATTTTGTAGTGGTAAGCCAGGAGCAATTACAACGGCAACTACCCTGTCTTCCGGTGTTGCGCCTTTTTCAAGCACAGCTTGTTCGTTATAAATCTCAAACATACCGGCTGTGTCGGCATTGGTCATGAGTGACCTGGGGCTATTAAAAAATCCACCGGATACGGCATACCATAAACACTCGCCAGTCGCATCTTTGAGGGGAGGGATATCCAGTGATTTCCAGGGTAAGCGTCCCATACTGTTTGTATGACGAGTTCCACATTGGTTAGCCTGAACGCCTTCGCCAGTACCTGGGCCAGTGTTTGTTGTTTCAGGACAAGGTAATAACCCGTGAATACCCGGGTTGTTTAGGTAGTAGTTCACAGCATGAGATATTAGTGCATCTTTAGCTTGTGCTAAGGATTCGGTAGTCGAATTCTGGCTAGTGAGGCGGTTATTATCGTTACTTAATGTTGATAATAGAAAAACAGCTCCAGCGGCAAGTACCGCGGAAAAAAATATGATGAGGCTAATGCCTTGTTGGTTGTTTATTTTTGACATATTAATATTTGTTAATTGTCGCTTTCAGACATGCTACTTAATTATCGCTGATTTAACTAAATCAGCCACTCCATCTGGCTTGTCTTTGGTCTGCTTTATCCGATATGTGTCTTCAACTTTCTTACTCGACTCATCCCATTGCTGCCCCGGTTTTAAAGTAACGCCTTGCTGGTTAACCCTTACAGGTATTTTATAGCCCTGTTTTTTAATCTTGTGATCTCTTACGGTAACGTCATTACTCAGGTGGTGCGTCTTTAGAGTATTTTCATTATTTACGAATACGACGGGTGTTTTTCCGTCACGTATAACAATGCCCTGCATTTTAACTTTTGCAGGCTCGCGTAATATAGATGCATTGTTCGTATTATTAGAGTATTTACCTGAAGAGCGCTGGCTATCTAATTGGGTGCGTATTTGTTTGGTGGTGAAAAACGTTCGTAAGTTATCGACGGGGGCAATCTCGGCATAGCTAAATACTGGAAACAATAAGCACAAAACGGCAATCTTAAACATTGTTATTTCTCCGTGTAGGCAGAGATCTTGTTTTCTTTTGCATGGTATACCAGTTAAGTACACAGACTGAGGCAAAGTTCGTATCAGTATTTTTTTCGGTTAAGGACGAATTTTCAACTGAGTTACTTAATATTGAGCAGCTTTGTATATCGAATAAGCCCTTCGCAGATTTATCCAAATTATTAAGGATAGTATACAGGTCACCCTCATGAAGTAACTGCATATTAAGCGTCATCGTCGATTTAAAAATATCGATATCTGGATAACGATTGTTTAATTTATTAGATTTAATTTTTTCCTGTTTATTAATTGAATATTTAAGATGAGGAATCTTATAATCAAGCGCGATGTTCGAGATAGTATCAACCCAATTTATGCGATCTTCATTGTTAGCTATACCGGCTTTTTTTAATGCAATATATCTATCTTCAAATTTTTCTAGTATTTGACGTCTTTGTATAGCGGTGTAATACCTTTGTTTAGTGTTCTCAAGAGATGTTTCCTGAGTTTTTTTATTTTCCAGGGCAGTTTCTAATACGCTGTGAGAAATCACAATTATTGACGTCGCAATTATAATGCTGAGTAAGAAAACAGTGAGTTCTTTTTTCATTGAGTTAAAAAAATTAGCTATCATGATTTACTACCTAGCATAATCAACTCGATTTCAAACTGTCCATTTTGTTTGTCAGTAGAATTATTGAGTTTTTCAGGCTTTTGTACTTCCATATTAATACTGGCTTCAGGGCGAGCGTCAATTGGTAAGCGCTTGATATTAGTTTTTAAAATAAGTTGATGATCTTCTAGCTTCTGTACTAATAAATTAACTTTAGCGACTGATTTTTTTAAGCCATATTTTGATACGGATATGTAGCCACTAATCGTTGCAAGCTGATTGATGGCTGACTCTTTTCCATAATCAATTTTTTGCTTAGAGGATTTACGCTTATTTTTCACAGGAAATTTTTGCGATTGATTTTGCTTCCAGGATAATGCTGTAATTTCTATGGTTCGCATATCAGGATGTCTCATGATACGGCTTATATAAGTCATGAAGCTGAGAGGTGATACGTCACGGCTTGATTTTATATTTTCAACTAATAAAACTGTAGACTGCATGCTCTCTGCTAGTTTTAAGCGCGGTTCCATCGAAGCGAGTTTCTTTTGATAGTTGTTATCAATAACTTCGGCCTGCTTGCGCAGTGTAAGTGATTCTTCATCCTGTATGATGGATTCTGATACAAACGAAAATGATAAAATTGTAGCGGATAGTAATAATATAACACTAAGAACGTATAGCGCTTTTGAGCTTAACTGCTCGTAGTATTTTATGAAGGTTTCTTTATTACCATAGTCACCGATGGGTACTATCTGGTTTGCGCATACATAGGAATAAATGCCATTGGTATATTCGGCAGATTGTATATTGCAATTTAGGTGTTTTTCTAATTCTTTTAATTCATGGTAATGAAATACACGTAAACTGGTATCAATACATTTGGATTGAATTTCGGCAATATCTGCCTTTCTACACAGGATGTGAATTTCTATTTGTTCATCAAAACCAATATGACGTTGATTAGATAAAAAACGGATTGTTTGTTCTACCTCTGTAGATATATATTCACCGATGCTGGCATCTTCTAAATTTACGACTGCGGATCGGCTGCTTTCAAACTTGCCATTTTTAATAAAGGTTTGGCGAAGATTGCTAGGCACTTGTTGAGATACCAGCAAAACATTGTTTGATTTTATTTTTAAGTTATTAAATAACTTAGGCGTTAAGAGTGGCAGTGACCATATGCCAGAAACAGCTATACCTACATCGTTAATGCGGGCTAACCATGGATCGAGAATTTCGGGATTACTTAAAACACTATAGAGAATAATGTCATCTTTACGCCCCGACTTTTCGCGATCAACAACTTTAAAGGTAGCGAAGTCTGTATTTTTTCTGTATTGGCGATCTATTATTCTACTAACGATAGCTTTTCTATCGGCGGTGCCAACGTGAGGGATGCTTTCTTTTTTAAAATCTTCTTCAATGAGATCTACAAGAATTCGTACAGGGGTATTTTCAGTGGAACGCAAATACGTACTGAATTTATCCAGGCCTTCTTCCCCTGGATTAAATGAATAGCTGGCGATGCATTCATTGTGTTGCCAATGAAATACGGTAAGTCTGTAACCTGAGTAGTAGAATATGCGTTTCACGATATTATTGTATTTTGCTTAGTGAGTCGTAAATAGGGCCAAGTACAGCGGACATAATCCATAACATAATACCGCCAAGAATAATGGTGAGTACGGGTGTCATTGCCGCTTCCATTTTATCTACATTTTCCTTTACTTCACGATTATAAAAATAACTAATGTTTAAAAGCGCTTCATCAAGATTTCCGGTGTTCTCGCCTACTTTTAGCATACGAATAACTAATGGTGGATATACATCAACTGCATCGAAGCTCTCTGATATTTGGCCGCCATCGGCAATGCGTTCTCTTACGTCGCGAATGGATTGAGTTAGTACGGCATTGTTAACTAGCATCTCAGAAATTTTTAGGCCGTCCAGTACGGTAATGCCCGATGCATACATCATGGCAAAGTAATTGGCGAAACGCGCAAGATTAGTTTTAAGTATCAGAGGGCCAAAAATATACAGTCTAAGCTTTAGTTTATCGATAAGCATTCGCACTTTTGGTTTTCTTTTAGCGAGCTGTGTAGTTAATATAAATAAAGTAATAGGTAGGCCAAAAACCAGGTACCAGTAATTTCCCAGAAATGATGAGGTTGCTAATAATGCACGAGTATGTATGGGAATTTCACCACCAAGATCCTCTATAAAGGGTATAAGCTCTGGAACTAAAGCGATCATTAAATATGAAACAACGCCAATAATGACAACGGTCACTATTGCGGGATAGATCATGATTTTTTTGGTATGCGCAATAAGCTCATCATGCCACTTTAACGTTTCTGCCATATCATGCAGTACTTCAGAGATGCGACCACTCTCCTCGCCCACCTGAACCAGAGTAATATAAACGCTATCAAATATTTCAGGAAACTCTGCTAATGCGCCAGAAAATGTTTTACCGCCCTGAATTTCATCAGAAAGACCCATTAACATTTCTTTCATTCTACCTTCAGGAACTGAATCCTTAAGGTCACCAAGGCCATCTAAAATACTTACACCCGACTTCGTAAGTTGTTGCATCTGAAATGTAAAATTAATTAAATCTTTACGGGTTATACCCTTCGATTTAAAGTTAATAAGACTGGGTTTTTTCTGTTGATAATTTATTAAATCCAGTCCCATACCACTGAGACGCTTTTCTAAATCTAATAAATTATCAGCCTCAATTCTGTCGTTACGAATTTTACCGTTGCTGTCGATGGCTTTGTATTTATATAAAACAGACATGTGTGCTACCTATAGCCTGTCCGTTAAGTCAATCACGCGACTAACTTCATCGAGTGTAGTAGTGCCTTCAATCACTCGACGTGCGGCATCATCAGCGAGTGCCTGGAAACCATTGCTCTTAAGATGTTTTTTAATCTTACCGAGAGTGACATTTTCAGCGATCATCTCATCTAGCTCGGCATCGACTCTTAATACTTCTAGTATAGCGACGCGACCCTTATAACCGATGTCTTCGCAGTGCTCACAGCCGATCGCATCATACAGTTGTAGTGATGTTGTTGACTCAATCCCTAAAAGTGTTTTTTCGATATCAGAGGCATCGTGGGGTGTTTTGCAATGAGGGCAAAGCTTACGTACCAAACGTTGACCAATGATGCCGATGATATTGCCCGACATAATATCCGACTTAACGCCAATATCTAATAAGCGCGGGATAGAGCCAATAGCAGAGTTTGTATGTAACGTAGAATAAACCTGGTGCCCGGTCATGGCTGCGCGAAAGGCCATTTCAGCGGTGTCAGAATCACGTATTTCACCCACCAGAATAATATCTGGATCTTGTCGCATTAAAGATCGAATGCCATTTGCGAAGTCCATGCGTAGAACTTCATTAATTGATGTTTGACGTATCATGTCCATCGGGTATTCCACAGGATCTTCAAGCGTCATGATGTTGACCTGTTCAGAGCGTACATAGCCCAGCATGGAATAGAGTGTTGTTGTTTTACCACTACCCGTGGGGCCAGTAACAAGCACAATACCCTCCGGGCGAGCCATTATCAGTTTTAGTTGAGACAGTACATCTTCATTTAAGCCCAGCTTATCGATGGGCACGATACCCTTTGCTCTATCAAGTACACGCAGTACAACATTCTCGCCATGAGTCGTGGGCTGTGATGAAACACGGAAATCAATTTGATGGCCGCGAATATTTAAGCTGATGCGTCCATCCTGTGGTGCGCGAGTTTCAGCAATATTCATGTTCGACATAACCTTGAGTCGAACCACAATCGCAGACCAGTAATCTTTATGTAAGCTGCGCACTTGTCGAAGTACACCATCAATTCTATATCTTAAACGTAAAAAACCCTGTTCTGGTTCAAAGTGAATATCGGATGAGCCATGTTTAACCGCATCGGCAAGAATCGCATCAACCAGGCGCACAAGTGGCTGGCTATAGGCATCGCCTTCCGCATCTAAACTATCGTAATCAACTTCACCGGTTTCTATTTCATTTAAAATACCATCGACAGAAAGTTCATAGCCATAAAATTGATCGATGGCATCGGATATTTGGCTTTCGCTTGCAAGTAAAGGTATTAGCTCTATACGATTACCAATAATGGCACGCAAGCGATCAAGAATAACCAGGTTATAAATGTCAGTCATCGCAACGGACAAGGTGCCCTCTTCGTTATCGAGACTGACGGGGATAATATTAAAACGTACAGAAAGATCTTTAGGAATTAAGTTTATCGCTTCGTTGTCGGGCACAATACTGGAGAGATCTATACTTTCTCTACCGAGCATGACACTTAAGGCATCACGCAATACGCCTTCAGTTACAAAACCTAAAGAAACCAGTGCTTCACCCAAAGGCTTGCCGGTTTTTTTCTGTTCTTTTAAGGCAATGCTAACCTGGTCATTAGTTACCAGGCTTTGTGCAATTAACTCTTCACCTAAGCGTTTCTTTTTTGCTCTTAGTGCGGAGCCTAAATCTGAAATGGATTCTTGTGAAGCCGAACTCATTCGTTATTCTCTTTTAAAGTACGTGTTCTTTGTAAAACATTTTCAGTAGAAAAATTTCCACTTGATGCCTGTTTTAGTTTAATGCTTAGTTCGTAAAAACTCAGTGCCTGATCGCGTTTATCTAAGTGATCAAGACTAACGGCAAGATTGTATGCGTAATCGGAATTTTTATTATCAGCAGACCATGCGCTAAAATATGCTGACTGGGCCTCGGGCCATTTTTTATGTGAAGAATATAAAGTGCCGAGCGCAAAATGCAGATGTGCGGAATCTGGTTTTTCTTTCAGCATAAATTTAAGCTGGCTTTCATTTAATTGTGGATCAGTGTCATTTTTAATGCTGTTGATACCAGCAATTGCAATGCTGTCCTTAGGGTTTAGACGGAGTAAATATTGATACTTTTGTCGAGCAAACTCATAACGCTGTTGTTTTACAGCAATAGCAGAAAGTCCAAGTAAGGCATCTCTATTTTTAGGTTCACGTGATAGCACCTGATTGTAAAGCTTGTTTGCCTGTTTGTAGTTTTTTAGATGAAACTGGTTATAAGCTTCTAAGATAAGGGTGTTAACAGGGTCTTCTTTTTGTGTATGGACAACATGTATTGGTTTGGTTTTTTTTGTAACTTTCCTGACAATAGTTTGCTTAGGAGGTGCAGTGTTTTTTATAGCTGTGATAGTTTTAACCGCAACAGGAGGATTGGCCTTTGGTTTAATTTCTACTGCTCTATTAACGGGCGCCTGATTATTGTTAGCAATAAATATTTCCTGACTTGCTGTATCCATTTTTATATAAAAAAACAAAGCGGATCCGATAAGTAAGAGAGTGACTAGTATTGCGATAGTAATAGTTTGTTTCAATTGAACTTTTTTGCTGTGCTGGTTGCTTTTATTAATAAGGGCCAATAATGCTTTTTCATTTTCAATGTTCTTACTGAAGCCGCTGTTATTAGTAATGGCTGAATTGTTTGTTTCAGCTGAGTTTTCATCAGCAGCTGATTTAAGTTCAGGCGGCATGCTTTTGACCGCGGTAATGGCTTCTACCGATGTTTCTGGTTCATTAAGAGCATTACTATCGTTTGTTCCTACAGCGTCTGTTTCTAAATCTTTTTCAACTAGATCTGTAGTATCTGTTAGATCAGTTTCTTCAGAGAGAGTGTTGTTGTTTATATTGTCTGTTTTATCTTTATGTTCTGTAGACGCTATTTCAGTAGTTGGTTTTTGAATAGATGTTTCATCAACTTGCGGAAAATCATCAGCAACAGATGTTTTATTCGCTATATCTGAGTCAAAATTTAAATCTAACTCTAAGCTCTCATGATTATCGTTAGGTGAGTTTTCAGCCTTGTCATTGACAAGATTTTTTTTCTTGTCATCTGCGGCTTTTTTTAATGCGTCTAATAGTAAGCTCATATAAATGTCTTCTAGTTAGAAGAATTTTTCTGCGTAGTATCAGAGGGCGGAGTGGGTAAATATTTTTTAAATTCTGATAAATCGCTGGTTAAGCTGGCATGATCAATAACCATTGGTCGAATAAAAATAATTAGCTCGGATTTTTCTCTTTTATCATTTTCATATTTAAAGAAATTTCCTAATATAGGAAGGGTCGATAAAAAAGGCACGCCGGTAGATTTGTCATTTACGGTGTCTTGCATAAGCCCGCCAATAACAGCAGTGTCGCCACTATTAACGGTTAATATAGATTCTATTTCGCGTACTTGAATAACCGGGACTGACGAAATAACATTTGCATTTCTAAAGGCAGGATTTGGGTCTTCAATAGAATCGATTACACGAGAAATAGTTGGACGAATATTTAGTGTAACAACATTGTGCTCGTTAATGTATGGCGTTACAGCCATTACGAAACCAACAGGCACGGTTTTTATTTCTGTTTCAAACGTTGTTAAAGCACTGGCATTAACAGTATTGGAAACGAGGGTGTTTACTTCCATTTCAAAATACACAAGATTATCTACAACTTTCAAAATGGCAGGTTGATTATTAATGGCCATAACTTTTGGGCTGGATAAAACAGTAACGTCACCGAAGACTTCTAATGCGCGAAGTGCAACACTAACATTGTCACCGCCAGATGTGTTGCTGAGCGTTAGAGAGGAGAATGGCGATGTTACTAAATTGTCGCCAGTAAAGTTAGATAAAATATTTAAATTAGTATCTGAATTATTTGAAACCATCGACCAGTCAACGCCGGTTTGATAACTATCGCTTAATTTAATTTCTGCGATGGTTGCTTCTATCATTACCTGACGTTTTGAATTGCTTAATACGTGATCTATAAATTTTTGAACTTCCAGGTGTTTTTTATATGTAGCACGAACAACAATAATCCCTGCTTCACGGTTCACAATAACATCATTGTTGCTATCCTGTTTTCCGCCAGTTGATTGAGATGATATTGCGCTGGTATTTAATATTTTGCCAATGTTGCCAGTTAGTGTGCTCCAGAATGTGTTATTAGACTTAATAGTGACTTCGGTTAAAGAACTATTGTTTTCTGAATCGTTTCCATCTTCGGAATCACCAATTTCACCCTGACCAGTAGAGCCTATATTGGTAGCAACTCTTACGATGCCTTTGGATTCGCGTGAAATATTGACATAGTCAACCTTATAGGTACTTAAGTAAGGTATATCAGCTCTAACACGAAGAGTGTTATCTTCCAGGGAATAACGAACAGCTACTTGCTCGGCAATACGGTCTAGAATTTGTTCAAGCGTTTGATCTATAGCATTTAAGGTAACGGTGCCCTCTATATCATCGTGAATATCTAAATTAATTTTTGCATCACGCGCCATAGAAAATAAAAGATCTCTGGCTGAAACCCCACTGACGACAACAGTATAAGTCTCTAGCTTTGGGCGAAATTTTGGTGGCGGTAATAATGTAGTTTGCGCGATTGGCGCGGGAATATCGGTTTGCTTTTCAGCGACCTTTGAAATATGCCCCGTGGAATGTTCTATTGGACGAGTTGGACCACAAGAAACTACGGCTGTGCTTAAAGCAAGTGTAAGACTTAAATGAATAAGTTGTTTAAAGCGTAGAAAGATCAAAGTGGTGCCTCATTTGTATGAAGTTTATGTTGTAAATTAGTTTTGCGTATATCGGCTTTAATGCCTTTTATTGTGCGCAAATAAGGTGCATTTTGCCTGATATTGTCTGGCAGTTGTCTTAGTTGTTGAGTAGCCAAACTGCGTTCAGGGTATTCATTATATAGCACACTGTATACCATTCTCCCACGGATTGAGGCTTGATAGATAAAAAGCCTGTTGGAGTCGAGTGACTGACTGGCCTGGTGCAGGTAATTTTTGACTTCACTCCTGGCCCATAAGTCGAGCAAAATTAACTGAATCGTAAAATTATTATTGCTCGCAGATTCTAACCACTCATGCGTTTGTTGAATGCGTTGTTCTATGGATGGTGCTATGTCACTCTCCATCGGCGTAGTTGTTTCAGTGGCTAAAACTGCTTGAGTTGAGCTGGGCTCTGAGGTGCTATTTTTAATGGGTGCGAGCAGGCCTGGTGTCGACGATACTGCTGGGGTAGCTTGTACATTCGGCTCTGCTGGAAACAGGCTGGGTAATAAGGAGCCTATCCACACAGAAGTAATAATGATCGCAATGCTGGTAACGATTTTTATAGCTGGCTGCCATTTTTGTTCTTGCCCAAAGTCACTGTCTTTTGCCGCAAGGCTAATATGCCGGCTTTCGATATTATGCCCGCCATCAGAAAAAGCCGCGAGCAAGGCTTTGTCAGCCAATATGTTAATACGACGAGTTAATCCACTGGATTTGCGCTCAATATTATTTGCTGTTTTCTGTGAAAAAAGATCCGGTCCACGATAGCCAACGGCACGCATTCTAAAATTTAAATATTCATACACATCTGCAGCAGGGAAAGGCTCCAGATAAAAATTTTGTGTAATGCGCTCTTTTAGCTGACGAATTGCAGGCTGACGCAATGTATCGTCTAGCTCTGGCTGGCCGAATAAAACCATTTGTAACAATTTGTTGTCATTGGTTTCCAGATTACTTAACAGTCGAATTTCTTCCAGTGTCTCAATCGGCATGCTCTGTGCCTCTTCAACAAACACGACTACTTGTTTGTTATGAGCATGCTTATCTAGTAGATAAGTTTGAAGTGCCTGCATTACTTCAAGCTTACTGGATTCAGATGTGATATTTAGTTTTAGCTCGAATGCGATGACATGGAGAATATTTTCCGGCGACAGGCTGGGATTGGCGATATAAACAACTTCGACGGTTTCATCGAGTTCAATTTCTAGCATGCGGCACAGCATTGTTTTTCCTGCGCCTACCTCACCTACTACTTTAATGATGCCTTCGCCAGAAAGTATTGCATATTTAAGTGCTTCTAAGGCAGCACCACGTTTGTTACCAGTATAAAACATACTGGTATCCGGTGTTATCTTAAAAGGCTGTCGTTGTAGACCAAAATGCTCTAAATACATGCGTTACCTATAGTATTAATTACGCTTATTTCTGTTCATTCTTTTGCATCCGGCTATAAAGAGTGGTTCTATTTATTTGTAATGACTTGGCTACTTTGCTGAGGTTACCATTATATAGCTGCATGGCCTGCTGAATAACAAAGTCTTCTAATTCTTTTAATTTATTATTAAGGTTTAACTCACCATTTGATAACTGCTGCTGTATCAGCTGGCTACTGAACATTTCCTGCCTCGTATCGGCAATGCCATCGGTTGGTAGTTGCTGTTCGAATTCCTGATATAACTGTTCAGCAGTAATTGTTTGTTGCGGAAACCTGGTGCAAAGACGAATCACAATATTGCGTAATTCACGAACATTGCCTGGAAACTCATAAGTCGACCAGATCTTTTTTGCTTGATCATTAAGTTGTATAGGGCGTAATGACTCGGCGTAAAAGTCCATAAAATGCTGCAGTAATAATATGCTATCACCTTCTCTCTCGCGAACAGCGGGCATTTGGATTTTAAGAATACTCAGGCGATGAAACAGGTCTGAGCGAAAATGCCCCTGTGTTACTTCCTGATGTAGTGATTTATTGGTTGCTGCGACTATACGCGCATGTGATTTTATACAACGTGTTTCACCAACGCGATAAAACTCTCCACTTTCCAGTACGCGTAGCAGCTTGGCCTGAAGTTCGTAGGCCATCTCACCAATTTCATCAAGGAATAAGGTGCCATCAGCGACCTCTTCAAAGAAGCCCTTACGTGCCTTATCGGCACCTGTGAATGCACCCCTGGCATGGCCAAACAACTGAGCTTCAAGTAATTCTGGAGCTATTGCGGCACAGTTAATCACGAGATAGGGTTTATTTGCACGCTCACTCTGCTGATGTATTGCCTGGGCAACGAGTTCTTTACCTGTTCCGGATTCACCCTGGATGAGCACGGGGAAAATGGAGTTTGTGAATTGAGCAATTTGTTCACGTAAAGCGGCTATAGAGCTGCTTGCGCCAATAATGTTTGAGACCTGCTGAGATGCCTGTTGTTTAGTTTCAACCTGCCTAAGCATTAAATGATGTTTAAGGCGTGCTTGCAGGAGTACTGGATCAGCGGGTTTTGGAATAAAGTCGACAGCCCCTAAAGTTAAAGCGTGATGCATATTCGCTTCGTCGCTTTGGCCCGAAAGTACAAGAATTTTTATATGGGAGTCATATGCCAGCAAATCTTCGATCAGGGCAAAACCCTCATCCGGTGCGTGGGGGAACGGGGGCAACCCCAGGTCGACAAGTGCTATTTCAGGTTTAGCGGATAAGTTGGCGAGCAAGGCCTTGGCCTCACTCCTGGATTCAGCTGTAACCACTTGATATTGTTGACTTAATATGAAAGCGAGGCTTTCAGTAATTAATGGGTCGTCGTCAATGAGTAATACAGTTGGCTTTTGCATAGTTTGATGAATTTCACCACTAAGCGCATCGCTCATGGCTGAGATCCCTTGTTATAGTTAGCTTATGCAGGGTTTTTGGACTTAAATTATAAATTATGCCCAAAAATAATATACACTAATTTATGTATTACATAAATAAACCATATTAACCAACTGAAAATAAAGATATTTAATGCTTAATATTGTCTTATACCAACCCGAAATACCCCCCAATACAGGGAACATCATACGGTTATCTGCGAATACGGGAACTCAATTACACTTAATAGAGCCGCTAGGCTTTGAGTTAGATGATAAAAAGCTTCGTAGAGCCGGGCTAGATTATGCCGAATTTACTCAGCTTAAGGTATGGGAAAACTTAGATTCCTGCATAGAAGCGAATAGCTTTAATAGAATTTTTGCCTGTTCTACAAAAGGCACCAAAAATTATAGTGAGGTTAGGTATGAAGATGGCGATGCACTCATATTTGGCCCAGAAACACGCGGCTTACCCGCTGAATATCTTAAGAGTCTGCCTGCAGAGCAAGTTATTCGAATTCCAATGCTGGCTGAGAGCCGGAGTATGAATTTATCCAATTCCGTTTCCGTTATTGTGTATGAGGCATGGCGACAATTGGGCTTTCCCGGCGCGAAGTAATAATAGGTTTAAACTTGGAATAAAAAAATAATATTAAAGATACTTAATAGGTTTAATAGTGGTCGTTATCTAGTATGTGGTTAAACAATATTTTACATAAAGTCCGTGGACATAATGCCATCGTTCCGCTGGTGAGTATTGCGTTTATTAGCTTCATGCTGATCATTATTTTTATAGCTATAAATTATGCGCATTTTTTGCAGGACCTTGAAAAAGTAGCCATTGAAGAAGAGTTGGAAAGTAGAAAAATGCGTATCAATAGCGAGCTAATGGAAATAGCACGTGCGCGTACTCATATGACAGCCAAAATAATTAATACTGACGATCCGTTTGAGCAGGATGAAATAAATCTTGAGCTCGAAGTGTTTGCAAATAGATTTGTTAATATAAGAAATGAATTTATTAAACTTGATTTAACAGATGAAGAAAAGGATAGATTAGAACAACATGGAAATATTGTTTCCAGAATTTTGCCCAAACAGAGAGAAGCTGTAATTTTAGCAATGAGCGAAAATGAAAGTGATAAAAAACGTGCTAGCAAAATACTCTATGAGACAGTAATTCCAGGGCAAGAGGAGTTAATAAAATCATTTGGTGAGATGGTTGTTGCGGAACAGGAGCGAATTTCTGAACTAACCACGCAATCAAAAAGTGCAATGCAAAATATGATTCATAAAAATTATAATGTAGCTGCATTTTTTGTTTTTATAATGTCTGTTCTTTCATTTGTAATAATAATACGAATACGACGTATACAGCATGCACTAATAACATCACATGACTCATTGGAGAAAACAGTTTTACAACGTACAAAAGAACTGTCACGCACAAAGGGAATGTTACAAAGTGTCCTAGATAACATACCAGTACGTGTTTATTGGAAAGATAAAAAGAGCCAATATTTGGGGGGCAATAAATTGTTTTTACAAGATGCAAATATTAAAAACAATGATGAGCTGATTGGTTGTAGCGATGAGGATATGCCCTGGAAAAAAGAGGCCGTTATTTATAAGCATCAGGATGAGCTTGTGGTACAAGAAGGTAAGGCTATATTAAATAGGTTAGATAGAAAAGAGAGTTCGTTAGGTAAAATAACCTGGCTTGAAAGTAGTCAACTACCTTTGCTGGACGAAAATGCAAAATGTATAGGCACTCTAGGCACCTATGACGACATCACTGAGCGTAAAAAAGTTGAAGAAAGTCTAAAAAATGCAATGCGAGAAGCAGAAGCGGCGAATATAGCAAAAAGTGATTTCTTAGCAAATATGAGTCATGAAATTCGTACGCCAATGAATGGTGTCATTGGCTTAAGCGCTCTTGCTTTGCGAACTGAATTGAATGATACCCAGCGTGGGTATATTGAGAGCGTGTATCAATCTGCAGAACACCTATTGACTATAATTAATGATATTTTAGATTTTTCAAAAATTGAAGCAAATCATTTGCAGCTTGAAGAGGTTCCATTTGATCTGAGAGAAATATTTTCCACTATAGAGAATATGATACGGCTAAAGAGCGATGAAAAAGGTCTGGAATTTAAATTTGATATTAAAAATGCACCAGATATATTGCTGGGTGACCCTGTAAGAATAAAGCAAATTTTAATAAATATTATTAATAATGCAGTTAAGTTTACAGATGAGGGGGTAGTTTCTGTAGATGTTGATTGTATAGAGAAAACCAATAAGAATGTTCGAGTCTTATTTGCTATTCGTGATACTGGTATAGGTATTAGTTCTGAACAGGCGGAAAACCTCTTCTCGCCTTTTATTCAGGCGGACACATCAACAACAAGAAAATATGGAGGAACAGGTTTAGGCTTGTCTATTTGTAAAAAATTAATAGATTTAATGCATGGTTCGATTAGGGTTGAGAGTGAAATAAACGAAGGAAGTTGTTTTTTTGTAGAGCTTGTATTTGATGTTTCCGATAGTGAAAAAGGAATAAAAAATATACCTGCAGATAAAAAAGGCAAAGAAGAAAACTCGAACATTAAAAAAGCTAAAATATTATTGGTAGAAGATAATGCAGTCAATCAAGATATCGTCATTGGTCTTTTAAAAGAAGAAGTGGCTTCATTGGATGTTGTAGAAAATGGTGAAGAAGCATTAAATATATTGGATGAAAAAGTTTTTGATCTGATATTGATGGATTGTCAAATGCCAGTAATGGATGGCTACAAGGCAACAACACTGATACGAAAGCAAGAGAAGTTTGTTGATCTACCCATCATTGCAATGACAGCGAATGTGATGAGGGAGGATGTCGATAAAGCATTAAGTGTGGGCATGAATGACCATATAGGCAAGCCGATAGATTTTGATCTGGTATTGTTTACATTATCTAAATGGTTGACAAAAAATGATCAGAAAAATGATCCAATTGAGGAGCAGCCGACTGATGTTGCAGAGTCAATTAAAGATAATGACAATTGGTCTGATTTTTCTGAGTTGGATGTAAAAAATGCGATCAAGAGAATAAATAATAATGAGAACTTATATGCTGATGTACTTAAGGCATATGCGGAAACACAGGTAAATTTTGCCAATATTTTTTATCAGGCTGTGAATGATGGTGATATGGAATTGGCTGAACGAACAATCCATAGCCTGAGAGGCGGATCTGCGACAATTGGTGCATTAGAAATATATGAACGAGCGGATGAAATTGAAGTTGCAATACGTAATGAGGAGGACATGCAAAGTATAAAACTACGTGTCCAATCTTTAGATGAATTACAAACTAGACTATGTGAAAAAATAATGCGGGTTATTATTTAAAGATAATATATGAGTTTGTTATTTTATTCGGATGTTGCCTGGCGTCCAAGTAAATCATGAACTGCTTCTCTGGGAGATTTTTCTTCATACAAAACACGGTAAGTTTGTTCAATAATTGGCATTTCAACATGATATTTCTGTGCGAGCTGCCAGGCTTCTCGGGCAGTTTTAACGCCTTCAACTGCCTGCCCAATTTGTTCTCTTGCCTGTTCAATTGTAGAGCCATCGGCTAAAGCCAGTCCCATGCGACGATTGCGTGACTGGTTATCGGTACAGGTCAGTACTAAATCACCTAATCCTGCTAAACCCATAAAGGTTTCCGATTGAGCGCCCATTGCCAGACCGAGACGCATAATTTCATTGAGTCCACGGGTGATTAGAGCAGCGCGAGTGTTGGAGCCAAAACCCAGGCCATCGGCAATACCAGCGGCTATTGCAAGTACATTTTTAAGTGAGCCACCGAGTTCTACGCCGAGCATATCTTCAGATGTGTAAACACGAAAATTCCCATAATGTAAAAAACTCGCGACATCTTTGGCGATTGCATGACTGCTGGCCGCGACTGTAACCGCAGTGGGTAAATCTTTGGCAACTTCAACCGCAAATGTAGGCCCTGAGACAACGGCGGTGTTTTTACAGTCTGGAAGTTCTTCAGCAACAACCTGATGAACTAATTTAGCGCTATTTTCTTCCAGGCCTTTGGTGGCCCAAACAATGTGTTGCTCGGGTTGAATCCAGCGGCGATTTTTTTGGAGAAAACTCCTTACCGCGTGACTCGGTATTGCAATTAGAATTGTATTGGCCTGATCAAGCGTTTGTTCTAGCTGGTCACTGAGCTGCAGGTTCTGGGGTAATGAAATACCAGGTAGATACTGCTCATTGCTATGGTTTTTTTGCATTGCGCTGATGTGTTCAGGGCTAATGTCCCACAGCGTGACGTTATGTTTCGCTCTGGCCACTTGAATTGCAAGGGCAGTTCCCCAGGAACCGCCACCAAGAACAGCAATTTTTCTACTTTTCGATTCAGCCATGAATGGATCTAGTGTGCCGTATCTGTTGCTGCTTGTGCTTGCTGCTGCTGGTGCTGCATATACAGAGCATTAAAGTTAACGGGTGAAAGTAGTAACTGAGGGAAGCCGCCCTTAGTGACAAGGTCTGAAATAGCTTCACGGGCATAAGGGAATAAGGTTTCAGGGCAATAAGCACCTAGCATGCCACCCATTTGCTCTGCCTCAAAACCCGCTAGCTGGAATAAACCTGCCTGCTTAATTTCAACCAGAAAAGCGGTCTTCTCTTGTTGTTTAGCGGTTACCGTAACGGTAAGTGTTACTTCATGAAGGTCGTTACCGCTTGATTTAACTTCGGTATTGATTTGCACATTCATTTCCGGCTTCCATTCGCTTTCTGTGAAAACACCGGGTGCATTTGGGGACTCGAAAGATACGTCTTTCAGATAAATCTTTTGTATAGAAAACTGTTGCTGATTTTGTTCTTCACTCATTTTAAAAACCTAAATCGATTATATATTTTGATTAATCCAGGCCAATAGGCTGCTCTGGTCTAATGCACCGGAGACTCTGGCTACTTCTTTACCCGCCGAGAATACCATTAATGTTGGAATGCTGCGAATTTGATATCGGGCAGCTAAAGCCTGCTCAGCCTCAGTGTCTACTTTTAGTAGACGGGCGCGGGGCTCTATTTGTTGGGCGGTTTGTTCGAAAATTGGTGCCATCATTTTGCATGGGCCGCACCATTCAGCCCAAAAATCGACAACCAGGGGCGTGTCAGATTTACTTAGCATACGCTCAAACATAGCCTGTGAAACAGGTAATGCCTGAGCAGTAAACAGGGCAAGGTGGCACTTGCCGCACTTAGCCTGCGCAGGTGGGCGGTTATCAGAAATGCGGTTTAAAGCCGCGCAATGAGGGCAAACCAGCTGCATATTTAGCCTGCGGCAATAAGCGAGTCTAGCTCGCCTTTATCGTCCATTTCAGCCATATCATCGTAGCCACCAACGTGGGTTTCACCGATAAATATTTGTGGAACGCTGGTGCGACCAGAGCGTTGTTCCATTTCCTGGCGTATTTCAGTTGCATCGTTAACATTAACCATATTGAATTCGACATTTTTACTTTTTAGTAATTGCTTAGCCCAACCGCAATAGGGGCAAAATGGTGCATAGTAAACGGTAATTTCAGCTTGCGACATATTGATACTTCGTAAAGTTATTTTTTAGAAAGGGGTAGATTGGCAGCAGACCAGCTGATTATGCCACCAGCCATGTTGTTGACGTTTTCGAAGCCTTGCTTGCTCAAGGTGCGGCAAGCTGTATTAGAGCGGTTGCCTGAACGACAGTAGGCCAATATTTTTTTGTTTTTGAACTTATCCAGCTCGCTAATTCGCTTAGCGAGTGAACCAATCGGGATATGAATAGAATCTCGTACATGGCCGGAACTGTATTCGCTGCTTTCTCGTACATCGAGAACAACAACATCATCGTCATTCATTAAGCGTACAGCATCATTTACATTGAGCTGTGGGACGTTATTAAGCTTAAGGCCGATTTCCATTTTTAAAATCAGCGTTAAAATTACTAGTAGCGCGGCAACCAAAATTAGATTGTTGCCAGCAAACTCAATAAGTTGAGCCATTATTTTCTCCGAACTATAAACCATGAAGCCTCCGATCAGAGTATGATCGGAGGCTCGTATTATACTAAATTAATGACCGATTAGATGGCCATTAATTAAATTTTATTCGCCGTATCCACGAGGCTGAGAGCAGAATACTTCCTGCATCATGCTAATTAAGCGAAGTGTGCGTGCATCGCCCACTCTGTAGAATACACGATTGGCATCCTTGCGAGAGGCCAGTATGCCTTTGTCGCGTAAAATAGCTAAATGCTGTGAAATATTACTTTGTGAAGTGCCGACATTGTCTACGATATCCTGCACACTCACTTCCTGATCCTGTAGAGTGCATAATATTTTAAGGCGTAAGGGGTGAGACATTGCTTTTAATGAACGAGAAGCACGATCAATATCCTCTTCTCGCGTCATTAATTGAGTTTCTTCTACATTTGCAACCATTGTTATTCCATCCTGCTGAATTTAAGCTCACTTATATTAGTAAACTATCATAAAATGATAGATACTATTTAACTGAAATAATTCTTCATATCCAGTGTTTTATTATATAAATTTGGTTTAGCAGATAATCTGCCGAACCAGTAAACACCAAAAGCTAGTAGTATTCAACAATATGTTCAAACATTATTATGTAAAAATACTCCTGATTACTGTTCTTCTAATGGCAGCACCACTGGCTGTAACCGCAGAATCAGCTGAAGAATATCAAGCAAAACTTGATTCAATCAGAGATAAAATTAGCGGCGTATTATCGGACCTTGGTAAAAATAAAGATAAGCGCGACTCTGTTCGAACAGAACTTAAAAAACTAGAAATAAAAATCGCAAAATCGTCTAAGGAACTGAGAAAAATACAGGGGAAGTATAAAAAATCAGACCAAAAATTGAAAAGAACCCGCTCAGAGCTCAAAAAGCTAAAGCGAGATTTAAATAAACAACGTAAATTGCTAGCTGCACAAATTCGCTCGGCCTACTCCATGGGGCAGCAGCCACAGTTAAAAATGCTTTTAAATCAACAAGATCCATCAGAAATGGGTCGTGCCATGGTGTACTACACATATTTAAATCAGGCCAGAGGCGAAGAAATAAAGAGCTTTATAAGTAGTATTGAAAAAGAAAAAATGCTGCAGGCAAAAGTCATTAACGTTAGTAAAGAGCTGAAGACTTTACTGGGTAAAAAGCGCAGCAGTAAAAAGAAACTGGACAAGCACAGAAATAACCGCAAGACGTTACTCGCGAGACTGGAAAAGGATATAGATAACCAGCAAATCACATTAGAAGGATTGGAGTCTAGTCGAGGCCGGATTGAAACCTTGCTGGAATCGCTGGGTGAATTACTAGCGGATATACCGGCAAATCCTCTTAATCAGAAACCGTTTGGTGCTTTAAAAGGTAAACTACCCTGGCCAGTCAAAGGTAAATTTAGGGCAAGCTTTGGTAGTACGCGAAGTCAGGGTGACCTTAAATGGAATGGTGTGGTTATTCGTTCTGATTATGATACGCCAATAAGGGCGGTGAGTAATGGCCGCATAGCTTTTGCAGATTGGTTACAGGGATATGGTTTTATCACGATTATTGATCATAACGATGGTTACATGAGCCTGTACGGATATTCTCAGGAGCTCTATAAGCAAGTTGGTGACTGGGTGGAATCCGGTGAAGTAATAGCCAGCGTGGGCGATAGTGGCGGTCAGTCTCAGCCCGGCTTATATTTTGAGATACGTAAACAGGGTAAACCTATTAATCCCAAAAAATGGTGTTCTAGTAGCGTGAGGCATGTAGCTTTACGTGATATTTAATAGAAGCACGCTCTATAATATATTTAATTAACATGAAATTATTTCATGTTCACAGATGTCAGAGTTATTGCTAAGACGTATAAATAGTCATGGCTTAATGTGATTTTGTGTTTAAACAGGAGTTAACCATGACAAGAGCACGGGCAATATCTGCCGCTTTTATATTCATTGTAAGTATTTTAAGCAGTCTGTTTTCTACCTTGAGTTATGCTGCATCATCGGACATAGAAAATGGAGCCAGGCCATCTGAACAGGGGTTACCTCTTGATCAGCTACGAAATTTCTCCGATATTTTTGCACGCATTAAATCTGATTATGTCGAAGAAGTGAGTGATAAGGAATTATTAGAAAGCGCCATACGCGGCATGCTTTCAGGTTTAGATCCACATTCAACATATCTCGATCCAGAAGAATATAAAGAATTAAAAATTGGTACAACCGGGCAATTTGGCGGCTTGGGTATTCAGGTAGGCATGGAAAATGGTTACGTAAAAGTCATTTCCCCCATAGATGATACGCCTGCGTATAAAGCCGGTTTAAAAGCTGGCGATTTAATTATTGATTTAGGTGGTAAGCCAGTAAAAGATATGAGCTTGAATGACGCTGTTAAAGTTATGCGCGGTAAGCCAGGCACTAAAATAAAATTAAGTGTCATGCGCGAAGGCACAGAAGCACCAATAAAGTTTGAACTTGAGCGCGCCATTATCAAAGTTAAAAGCGTTAAGAGTTATTTGATGGAGCCAGGTTTTGGTTATGTACGAATTAGTACCTTTCAATCTAAAACGGCAAAACATTTAAAGAGTGCAATAAAAAATTTAATGAAAGAAGCGCCATTGAATGGCTTGATTGTCGATTTAAGAAATAATCCCGGTGGTGTTTTAAATGCAGCAGCAGATGTTGCTGATTTATTTATTGAGAAAGGCAAGCTGGTATACACACAAGGCAGAGTGAGTAATTCATATTTTGAATTTAATGCCAAGTCAGGCGATGTTTTGAATAATGCACCGATAGTTGTTTTAATTAATGCGGGATCAGCGTCAGCATCAGAAATAGTCGCAGGAGCTTTACAGGATCATAAAAGAGCGGTGATTATGGGTGAAAAATCTTTTGGTAAAGGGTCGGTGCAAACCATTCAGGAATTACGTAATGGTAGTGCGGTAAAATTCACCACGGCGCGTTATTTTACACCTGGTGGCCGATCAATCCAGGCTGAAGGTATAGAGCCGGATATTAAAATTAAGAATATGCGATTAACTGCAGAGATAAATAATGGCATATCTAAAATAAAAGAAGCCGACTTGTCGAATCACCTAAGTAACCCCGACGACAATGATGAAAAAAATATTGACACTAAAGATGAAAATAATACTGAGTTAGACGACATCGTTAAAAAATTACACAGTGACTATAAAATTCATGAAGCGCTAAATCTGCTTAAAGGTATGTATATTTTATCTTCTACACTAGACAAAACTGAAGGAGAATGAAATGACAACTGTTCTAGTGCCACTAGCGCAGGGTTGTGAGGAATTGGAAGCAATTACCATAACAGACTTATTAGTGCGTGCTGGAATTAAGGTGACAACCGCAGGCTTAGATGAATCACCGGTAGTTGCGGCAAGAGGAACTAAAATAATACCAGATACGCAAATTCAGAAAGTGCAAAACCTGCAGTTTGATATGGTTGTATTGCCCGGGGGTATGCCTGGATCTGATCACTTACGAGATAATGCAATAATACAGGATATATTAAAGAAGCATGCTCATGCGGATAAATATGTGGCAGCAATATGTGCTGCGCCTAAAGCATTAGCGCAGGCAGGTTTATTAGAAAACAAGGTTGCTACTAGTTATTCCGGAGTGTTAGAGTCTTTAGCTTTAAAAAATACTCAAGTTAAGAATACAGCTATAGAAGTAGATGGGAAAATAATCACCTCACGTTCTGTAGGTACTGCAATGGATTTTTCTCTTAAGTTAATCGAGCTACTGGAAGGCATAGAAAAAAGAAGTGAAATAGAAAAAAGCCTTGCAAGATAGTACTGATAATTTTTAAATTTTTTTCAAATAAGTTTGGACTACTTTCAGCTAATCAACATCATGAAAGTAAGCGATACATTTTTTTATAGACTGTATTGCTGTATTGTTCAGATTTTCATATTCAATTCCATGCATTATATAGTCACCCTGTTTAGATGCCCAAACAACTCGAGCATCTACCGTTAGTGGATGTTGGTTGCCATATGCAGTTAAGTCGTCATGCGGAACAAATATTTGTAATTGAAAAGTCTCATCACTTGATAAAGTTTCGGATAGCCTGAGTTTCATTCCTGTCATACTGAAGTCCATACAGGTACCACCACTCAATGTGTCATTTTGTAAGGCCTCAACTCTTAAACGATATCCTACACGAGGAGCGCGACGCGTTTCATCGCCAGCAAAGCTTGCATCAAGTTCTTTTTTATCAAATGTGAATTCAGATAGCATATGTTGCAGGCTTTCGGTTACGTGGTATAAGTCATCTGAAATGCCCGCAGTTGTTTCAACTTTGGCATGATTTTCTTTATTGATTTCAAATAAACGTTGCAGGCTTTGCTGTAAGTCATCTAGTCGCTGTGTTTGTTCGTCACTTACAGCAGCAATACTTAAATTGCTCTCGGCAGTTTTAGAAATTTCATTTGCCATAGACTCCATAATAGTGCCAATTTCACGCGAATTGTTTTGTGTGACGGTGGCACTATCTACAACTGTGTTCATAGTGTCAGAGACACGGGTAACTTTCTCATAGAGTTGTTCGATAATATTACTAATTTTATCGGTTGACTGTGTTGTGCGGTTGGCAAGTGCGCGTACTTCATCTGCGACCACAGCAAAGCCGCGGCCCTGCTCACCTGCTCTTGCCGCTTCAATAGCAGCATTTAAGGCAAGTAGATTTGTCTGTTCTGCAATATCATGAATACTTTTAACAACATCAACAATTTCTTTTGCAGAATTATTAAGTTCAACCATTTGAGCGGCAGCAGTATCTACCTCAAGTGACATGTGTTCCATGGTGGATATACTTGTCGAAACATGCGTAATGCTTTGTCTGGCAGTGTCTTCTGTATTATTTGAAATGGTGCTGACATCTGCGGCCATTTTATTAACTTCTGTAAGGCTCTGTTGTAGGTCTGACATAGCTTGCATAACATCATTAGCGCGCTCATGTTCTCTACCTTCAACTTGAGATATTTCGTGTGAAATGGCAGAAACCTGAAAAGCAGAGTTAGTCATTTGTTTGCTGCTGGCATCAAGATTCCGCATGATTTCATTTAGATGAGTTCTCATCGCGTTGAAGCGTTTTTCAAGAATGCCTACTTCATCACCTGATGTGATTTCTAGCTCCCGAGTTAAGTTGCCATGCTCAACTGAATCCAGGGCGTCACAAAGCGCAAGTATAGGTTTTACAAGAAAGCCGGATAAAATACTAATAATTAAAAATAGAACGATAAATTCTATAGATGATTGCCAAATAGTGTCTTGAATATAAACCGTTAGCCTTTGTTCTAATAGCTGTATAACAGCTGGGTCAATGTTGTGATCACGGGTAATATTAATGAGGGTTTCAATTTCACCATAACCAACCCAACGATTGATAATAATAGTAATCATGGTGACAAGGAAAAAGCTGAATTGCAGTTTCCAGCGCATACTTATCGAGGAAAATAATTGAAATAGTGAGTTCATGAAAAGGCCTTAAAAAAACAATACAATAATATACTTCACTTAAATGAGATTCTTCTATATTAGTCAAAAATATGAGGCTTGTTAATAGAGAGGTCGAATTGATTGCTGACGGCGCCACTCATATAAAAACACACTTAATGCATGGCTAACATTCATCGAACCATTGGTGCCGTACATAGGTAAATGAATAGCTTTGTTACAATAGCTGAGCAATTTGGGTCTAATGCCCAAAGACTCATGGCCAATAACAATTCCGTCACAGCGACTAATGTCTGTCTCGAAAATATTTTTAGACTGCGTAGTTATTTCCAGAGCGTATAGGGTTTTAATTTCTTCTCGTTTTTGTTCAAAACAGGACAGTGTTAGATGTTCTATATTTAAGTGCCGATCTACGCTTCTAGCTAATTTAGATAGTTTTTTACTTTTTAGATCGAGGTCGCTATCTAGTAGCCAGATATCTTTACTTCCAGTGGCGTCTGCTACGCGCAAAATGGAACCAAAGTTTTCAGGTGTCTGGATACCATCGCATATTATGACTGGTCCGTTAATATTTTTATTTAGTTGTTGACGTAAAAATAAGTCCTGGCCTTTGATTTGATCTCCGCTGGACATTTAATTTTCCTCAGCAGCATCATTTTTTTCCCAGCTCTGTAGTTTTCGCCACAATGTAGATTTATTAATACCAAGTAAAGAAGCTGTTTGTTCTTTGTTGCCATTACAGTTGTTAAGTGTTTTTAAGATGTAGCGTTTCTCGAGTATGTCTAAGCTTGGTGAGTCTGCATCAATACCATCGTTATTTTTTCCAGCCAATAAATTCTGTTCAATATTTAAAATAGGGCCATCTGCCAGTGCAATATTACGCTCAACTAAATTACGTAGTTCACGAATGTTACCAGGCCAGCTATAGCTTTTTAGTTTTTGCATAGATGTGTTGTCAAAGCCCTTTATATCTCGCTGATAGCGTTCTTTAAATTCATTGATGAAGTGCCCAATTAATAGCTCAAGATCTTCTTCACGCTCTCGCAATGGCGGCATGGTTACTTTTACGACATTGAGCCGATGATATAGGTCATGCCTGAACTGGCCAGCAGCAATCATCTCTTCGATGTTTCGATTTGTTGCAACGACAAATCGCACATCAATTTCGATAGGTGTAATGCCGCCGACACGAGTAATGGTTTGTGCTTGAACAGCACGCATTAGTTTCATTTGCATGTTGTCAGAAATGTTACAAATTTCATCAAGAAAAATAGTTCCACCACTAGCGACTTCTAATAAACCGTGTTTGGTGTGTGTGGCGCCGGTAAATGCCCCCTTCTCATGACCAAATAATTCACTCTCCAACAAAGTGTCTGTGAGAGAGCCGCAATCAATAACTATAAAGGGCTGGTCGGAAAACTCGGAATGATTATGTAGTGCATGGGCAACCAGTTCTTTGCCTGTGCCCGACTCCCCTTCAATAATAACATTGCAACGTATGTCTGAGATTTTATCAATGATGTCATAAATTTTTGTTAAGGCAGTTGATTGTCCGATCATACCAAATTGATCTTGTTTGTCTTTTACGCTTGGACGATTAGCCTTTACCTGTTTACGGCACTCTGATTTTTCAAGGGTATCATCAACCTGAGAAAGTAGTTTCTCAACATCATACGGTTTTTTAATAAAATCTGTTGCACCTAGACGTAATGCCTTAATGGCATTGTCTTCTGTGGAGAATCCTGTAATCATTATTACGGCAAGTTCAATATCTGTTTGTCTTACGGCTTCTAATAAATCGAGACCGGACATGCCGGGCATGCTTAAATCTGTAATAACGAGGCTGCTGCCATTTTCTCGAATGTCTTTTAGTGCGGCCAATGGGTCTTTATAAACGCTAACGTTGTACTCCTTGTCGCGAGCAAAACGACGGAATAAATCTCCAGCAGTTGGGTCGTCGTCAATAAAGTGTATGCGCTTATCTGTCATGTTTATTATTCTATAAGTTTAAGGGTGAACGGCGTGTAGTGGTAATTTCATAGTAGCATTAACGCCGCCATTTGGATTGTTGTCAAGGGTAAGCGAGCCATTATGAAATTGCATAATGCCAATGCTAATAGATAAACCTAGCCCACTGCCCTCGCCCACATTTTTTGTAGTAAAAAATGGATCAAATATTTTATCTTTATTTTCCGGATTAATGCCGGGTCCCTGATCTTCAATAACTATATTAAAATAGTCTGCACTCGTTGAAGTACGTACATGAATTGAATCGCCCGGTTTGCTGACCTGTATGGCGTTCATTAGCAAGTTAATTAGCACTTGTTGTAATTGATTGCGGTCGCCATGAACAAGTAAATTATGTGTGTCATGAAGCATGATTTTAACATTGTATTTCTGTGCTTGAGAATAAGTTAATAACAAAGTGTCTTTAAGCCATGTATGTAAATCAAATTCAGTGTATTCGGGTGGTACCTGACGAGCAAAATTTAATATGCCTTTAACAATTTTTCCCGCGCGTTTTGCTTCATTACGCAGGCCTTGAATGTCTTGTTGTAAATCCTCTTTATTTTCGGGCAAATCACGTTCAATTAAAGCCGCATAAGATAAAATATTATTCAGAGGGTTATTAATTTCATGGCCAATACCGGCTGCCATTTCACCGATACTGGCAAGTTTGGCATTTTGCAGCATCATTTTTTGAGCGCTATCACGCTCTTGCTCTGTTTTTTCAAGTGTATCAACTAAATAATGAAAAGAATGATCGAGTTGCTTTAGTTCATCTGCACCTTTCGATGTATGTTCAGAGAATTTTGATTCGCCATCAGCATAACGTTTTAAAATGCCCGCAAAATGTGTAATAGGTTGTGCAATATTTCGCGCACCAATGTTGGCGAGTAGTAAACTAATAACAAGAGCGAGGCCAGCAAAAGCTAATAAGCCAAAACGAATGCGCTGGAAAGGCGCTGCTATTTCATTGTTGTCCAGGTGCAATACAATGATCCAGCTGACTAACTGATTACTGTATGGCTGGAACTCTCTAAAATAATAACGCCTGTTTGTTTCATTGTGCGTGTATGTGCCAAAACGTTTGTTTTCAATCGTCTGCCAAATATCCTGACTAGTGTGTTTATTAAGTTTTGTCTCAGGTGTGAGTAGCTGAGAGAATTTTATATTCAAATCATCGCTATAGAGCATCATACCGTGACGCTGTGGTGAATCAGGATTGAGTTCGGCAATATTTATTTTAATATTGTTGGTGCGCGGTAGAGATTCCAGAATGTGGTCAAACTGGTCGCCCACCGCACGTGCCGTGAGGAAACCAATAATTTCCTTGTTCTCAACGGAAATGGGTACGATGGCGTTCATTAAGGACAGCTCGTGTCCACTGATAAAATCTCGCTTACTTAAAGGCAGGTTACCGTATACCAGTTTATGTGGCGGGAGTTGCCACATCCAGCTTAAAAAACCTGCATCGACCAGCTCTTCTTCAGCCAGCGGCAAGTCCGCAAAACCTTCAAAATCAGCGGGAATTTGTTTTCCAAAACGCACCTTTATTAAGGCGTGGCCATCAATATCAAGCACTCGAACGGTATCCAGGCCGGGTACGGAGTGTTGAAATCCAGCTAAAAAATCATTGAGGCGTTCAGTTTCTTCAAAATAGTTAATATGAAGATCACCTTCCGCAGCGGTGCGTAATATGGGAGCAAACTGCTTCATTGCCGGCGAATTGGCCAAAGAAAGGATAACTTCACGTTCATAACTTAAGCGAAACTCAAGCTCTTTAGCGATATTTTCCATATTGCGGTAAACGTCATTATCAATATTTTTACGGTATAACTGCTCGCTATACGCCGTTATGCCTAATATTAAAGCCGTGAGTGGCAAAATAGTGGCAAAAGAAACCCAAAGAAAAATGCTGCTTTTTAGACGCATAAAGTAAGATAATGTGTACTTTGTAATTTTGACACCAGAGTATAGCAATGGCTTGGATACGAATCAGTGCATTATTTTTAATGATGCTATTTATTACAGGCACAACCGCCTGCGGTAAAATGGGCGCGCTGTATTTGCCCGATGAGCCAGTACAGCAAAAAAACAAATAACCCCGAGCAACTTTACCTATTAGTTTTATTTTATGGATTACTTCGAATATAAAGAAAATCAGCTATTCGCTGAAGATGTGAAACTGAGCGAGATCGCCAGGCAGCATGGTACACCCGCCTATGTTTATTCGCGTGCGACGTTTGAACGCCATTGGCATGCGTTTGATAAAGCCTTTGGCTCACAACGCCACTTAATTTGCTACGCCGTTAAGGCCAACTCCAATATTGCGATTTTGAACGTACTGGCTCGGTTAGGCTCGGGTTTCGATATTGTCTCTATAGGTGAGCTTGAGCGTGTTCTAAAGGCCGGTGGTAAAGCGGGTAATATTGTATTTTCCGGAGTCGGTAAAAAAGCCAGTGAAATACGTCGAGCCCTGGAAGCAGGCATTCGCTGCTTTAATGTGGAATCGCAGGCGGAGCTACTGGTGATTGATAAAATTGCGGGTGAAATGGCTAAGGTCGCACCGATTTCATTGCGGGTAAATCCCAATGTTGATGCACAAACGCACCCGTATATTTCTACAGGCTTAAAAGAGAATAAGTTTGGCATAGCCCATGATCAGGCGCTGCAGGTTTACCAGCAGGCAAGCTCATTGAGCAATATTGAAGTGCATGGTATTGATTGCCACATCGGCTCGCAGTTAACGCAAATTACTCCCTTTGTAGATGCGCTAAAACGGGTGTTAGAGCTGGTTGATAAGCTGAAAGAGCATGGCATTGAATTGCAGCACCTTGATTTGGGCGGTGGATTGGGTATTCGCTATCAGGATGAGACACCGCCTGAACCCGCGGAACAAATAGCCGCCCTACTCGCCGAATTGGGCGATAGAGATGTGGAGATCTTAATTGAACCGGGACGTGCCATTGCGGGTAATGCGGGGGTTTTACTCACAGAAGTCCTCTACCTTAAGCATACAGATGAGAAAAACTTTGCGATTATTGATGCCGCAATGAATGATTTGATGCGCCCCGCTCTCTATGGTGCCTGGCAGGAAATTATTGCTCTGCAACCAAAATCCGGCGATATGAAAACCTATGACCTGGTTGGCCCGGTATGCGAAACCGGTGATTTTTTAGGTAAAGATCGCAAGCTTAATCTGGCTGCAGGTGATTATTTGGCGGTTAAGTCAGCCGGTGCCTATGGGTTTACCATGAGCTCTAACTACAACACTCGTCCCCGAGCGGTAGAAATTATGGTGGATGGTGAGTGCTCTCATGTGATTCGTCAGCGAGAAAGTCTGGAGCAGATGCTTGAGGGCGAGTCCATATTGCCTGAATAGTCGCTATTATTAATTGATAGCTCTTCATCTTTGTTGTGTGATGTTGAAGCCGCTGTGTCAGGGACGGAGATGATGTTTGTTGTTCATGTCTCTCGCCGCGTGCCTCCCTTCCCTCTGCGTTGCATCATATCTGGCATAGAAAGCTGCGGATGAATAAGCGCGAGGTGTTCTTTGTGGTTTTTGTTTGTTTATACCTTATTTAGTGAAATTTGCTAGATACACTTTGTATTTCAGGGTGTTATGCTTCTCTTATGCAAATATCTTTTACTAAAATGCACGGTCTGGGTAATGACTTTGTCGTTATTGATGGCATTCATCAGCGTGTGAATTTAACAACTGAGCAAGTGCGCCTGTTAGCGGACAGACGATTTGGTGTGGGTTGCGATCAGCTACTGCTGGTAGAAAAGCCACAGGGTAATGAAGCCGAATTTAGGTATCGTATTTACAATGCGGATGGTGGCGAGGTACAGCAGTGTGGCAATGGCGCACGCTGTTTTGCGCGCTTTGTAGTGGAGCAGGGCTTAACCACGAGTAAAGAAATTCCCGTAGAAACAGCCGGTGGCTTAATAATTCTGACATTAGAATCAGATGACCAGGTTACTGTAAATATGGGTATCCCGAATCTTGCGCCAGATAGCCTGCCTTTTGTGGCTGAGCAACAGGCGATAACTTATAGCTTACAAACCAGTGCGGGCGAGCTCGAAATTGCCGCGCTATCGATGGGAAACCCGCATGCAGTGCTGATTGTTGATGATGTTGACACGGCTGACGTTGAAACCCTGGGGCCAGAAATTGAAAGACACCAGCGCTTCCCGGAAAGGGTAAACGTAGGCTTTATGCAGATTACCTCTGCGGACAATATCCGCTTACGTGTGTACGAACGCGGTGCGGCAGAAACATTGGCCTGTGGCACAGGTGCATGTGCTGCAGTTGTGGCTGGGCGTTTGCAGGACAAGCTGGCTGAAAGCGTAAAAGTGAGTTTACCCGGCGGCGAGCTTGTTATACGCTGGCGTGGACCCAATGAACCCTTATTTATGACTGGGCCCGCAACGCGGGTTTTTGAAGGAAGTATAACGCTGTGACAAATCAGGCCAATAACTCGGCAGAAACACCAGAAGACGTGACTCTAGCAGAAGAATCGCAGGTCGTAGATTATCTAATTAGTAACCCCGACTTCTTTTTAGAGCATGCGACATTACTCAACGACCTCAGGCTTCAGCATGAGTCGGGTAAGGCGATTTCATTAATCGAACGACAAGTTTCGGTATTGCGTGAGAAGAACCAGTACTTTGAAGCCAAGCTCGGTGAAATGGTTGATGCAGTGCATGATAACCAGCGATTGCATGTGAGCATGCAGCGCTTGGCGATAAACTTGTTTGCAGCTGATAGCCTGGACGATGTATTAGGTATTGTGGATGATGAACTCAGGCATAAGCTGGGCGCAGATTTTGTCGCGTTTCGATTGGCGACCGATGAGTCTCATGCATCTGCAGGCTCCCATCAATCTAGCTATGTGGCGCAGGATGACGTGATATTACACGACTTTGCATCATTAATTGAGAGCAAAAAAATACAATGCGGACGACTCAGTGATGCACAATTAGCGGCATTGTTTGGCGATGAAGCCGCTGCGGTAAAATCAGCGGCAGTCATTGCGGTTTCTGATGCGGGCATACGCGGTGTGATTGCACTGGGTAGCGGTGATGATCAGCGTTACCATCCGGGAATGGGTACCGATTTTCTTAGTAGCCTGGCGGATTTAATTAGTGCCGCTTTGATCTCTCAGTTACCTAAATGATCTAAATGGAACCGCTCTCAGATGCTAATCAGTCGGTATTTGCCACTGACCTGG
>Ga0316209_1001039_pt1 | contig 34069 bp, 35 predicted proteins | sample 6monopyrite_MG_FD_204945 | JGI IMG/M metagenome (GOLD analysis project Ga0316209, IMG submission 204945) | Microbial mat bacterial communities from mineral coupon in-situ incubated in ocean water Damariscotta River, Maine, United States -... | ecosystem: Environmental > Aquatic > Marine >...
CCCATCGCGCTTAACATTTGGGATTACTCCCGCCTGCCCGATGCTTACTATCTGGTGGCTGACCAGCCTTACCAGAGCGGGACACCCTCCCGCTGGAATTATCGACCTAGCTCGGCCGCACACTGTCTTGTATTCTTTTCGTATTCTTCCGTTCAATTTACGAGACCAGGATTGGGACAAAGGTCTTCTCGACCAAAAAACAAAACCACTGCCCCGATTGCGCATTGCTGAAATCCATAGGGGCTTGCTTCACCTCGTACATCCTTAGCTTTTTCGAGAGTAACGATGTAGCCATTTTTATCAATTTCAGCCAGTTCGAATGCTTCGGCAATTGCTTCTTTAATATATGGTACGTATCGCTCATCAGGTAACTCAATACACTCTACTTCTGAAACAAACTTAAAGCCAACGTCACCTTTCTCAAATCTGAGGCTGACTTCTACAAAGTCGTCACCTTTACAAGTAACTCTTCTCCATTTGAATTGTGAAGTTGATGATTTCATCTAATCCCTTCAAGAACGTATCGTTTTAAGCAGGCGACACTGTACAACGTCGTCTGACTTTACTTAACTGCCTGCCAATTTTTGATTGCTCGTGATAGTGAAGGCTCATAATCTAATATTAAATCCGATTTACACCATTGTAAGAATGTTCTGACCACTTCTATTTGTATTTGACTACATGAGAACTTGAAGTCTTGCCATTCTGTGCTTGGCTTTTTCGCTCTTGAATAATTATTAAGTGCACTTATTGTATTGTCAAATACAAGTTCACCTTCGTCTTTTTGGTGATCGACACACCAAAGCATATACAAAGGAACGGCTCTAATCAGAGGAATATCTGGTACATCCCACATCAGATCATAATGTTCTTCGATATACTCATCCGAAAGTTCCTTTTGAACTATTGAAGGAAATGCTTTAATCAAATCTTCCCGCATATCTTCCTTTAGCTGTTAACGCTCAAATCATGCAAGTGTTTTTATTCGCACGCATTTGCTTGTTAACTTTATTTGTCAAACTCTTTAACGTATACAATGTTTTGATCAAACCAGACAACAGTAAGCGCCAGCTGTTCTGCGACTTTTATTGCTCCCTGCCTCTTGATAGTGTCTAGCTTTATACTTATATTTTTACCTATTAGGTCTTCACAAAACTTACTATCTACCATACTAGTTCTTGCACTCTCGACAACAAACTTAAATGTTGATTCAATATCTTCATTTTGAAGATTAGAGTCGACCTTACCTTCTAAAACACAAGCTGAAACGACATCTGCATTTACGTTGCAGATATAGAGTATATTTATAAATACTAAGATTACACACTTCATAGAGTTAACGCTTATTCAGTGCAGTAAACGACGCTAAAAAGCCTCCATTTCCCGCAAAGCAATTGATTCTTATTTTAAATCAATAGTTTACAGAAAAAGTTCGAAACCTCAAGAAATATTAGGTGTGCCTAGACTCGCTTAATATTCCAACTCAAAAAGAGATAATCTATATTTATCAATCGCCTACAAAATTTCGAAGTCGTACTAACAGCCTCGACATGGCCAATCTCTCACATCAACGGCAAAGCAGACATCCTTAAACGAATTACTTAAAACTCGGCTAACTAACAACCGAGTTTCATATTAGGCTTATTTCCAGACGTTTCTTACGGATTTGGCGTAGGACATAAATTCTATCGGCGGTCGTCCAATGATTTTTTCTACGTCATTAGAAACTTCGCTAACATAGCCTAACCTTACAAATTCAAACAAACCGACTAAGAGGGAAGCATAATCTTCCGGCATTTGTGCTTGTATTAAGCTTTGCTTAAAAGCTTGGGGATCGGTGTCTTCATAATTGATCTCTTTTCCAGAAACTGAACTGATCATTCTTGCCGCATCTTGATAGCCTAAACTTTCTGGCCCAGTTAACACATAAGCCTGATTTTCCGCTTGATCGCTTACCAATAAGGCCGTGGCACAAGCCGCTATATCTCTCACGTCAATAAAGCTGGTTTCGCTCGCTCCCGCAGGAACCTTAATTTTGTTTTCTGCTAGGATCCCTCCCATCCAAAAAGTATGGAAATTTTGATTAAACCAATTTGGTCGGATAATCGCATAGTTCAAACCAGATCGTTCAAGCTGTAATTCAGCTTTTCTAAATGGTATTTCATCGCTTGCATTGACACCAATAGCAGTCATCATGACGATTTTTTCTACGTTAGACAGTTTAGCTGCTTCAATCAATGGTGCTAGAATCTTATCTTGTTCTGCATAACCTGGGGCTGACATTAGAAAAACGCGAGTGATACCATCAAAAAGATTTGATAGATTCTCACTCTTTGCCGGGTCAAATTCCCGCCAAGTAACATTTGAGACGGCTTGCGATTGTTTCTGTGGGTTGCGCGTTGCTCCAACGATAGACGTTTGCTGCTTTGATAATTGTTTAATGATTTCCGAACCAACATTTCCCGTCGCACCTAATATTAATATTTTCTGCATTTAATTCTCCTAACTAATTTTTTGTTTGTCTTTCTTTATGGTGGACGACTATAATACAAACGTTAAATTAGTATTGTAATAGCTTAAATCACTAATAATATGTCCAATCGTATATTTCGCTGTATCTTGTTGGCTTATTGGATATGTCGAGCGAAAACTGAACTTAGGGGCTTTATGGATATTTTGTCGGACTTAATGCATTCGGTTGGTATGAACCCTACTCTTGTAGAGCAAAACGATGTTGCTGGTGATTGGGGCATTTTATTTGAGTCTGATCAAACCGCAGGGTTCCACATCGTTAAACGGGGCGGATGTTTTTTACAGTCACCCTGTTTGAAGCAACCTATTCGATTGGAGAGCAATGACTTAGTTTTTATAACACGTGGTGTAGAGCATTCGCTGGTTTCAAAAGTTGGTGAAATAGCAATTCCATTAGATGATTTTTTTGCAACGTCTACCGCCTCAGCACTAGATACGTCAACAAGTTCAGACGCTCCAGAAACTACCTTGGTTTGTGGTGCTTACCAATTCGATATCGACCCTATTCATCCGTTTTTTAATGAATTACCTGAAATCATCCATTTCCCTTCACATATGGTTTCTTCCCAACACCCAATGCACGCAGCGATGATGCTGCTATTAACTGAGTTAGAATGCTCGAATCGTCAACCAGGTGATAATGTGGTAATCACCCGCTTAATAGATGTTATGTTCTGCTATATTCTACGTCAATGGATGAACAGCCAGCCTATGGGTAGTAACACATGGCTGCATGCTTTTTATGATAAGAATTTAAGGGGGCCTCTCATTGCAATACACGAAAACCCCTCTTATGCTTGGAACTTGGAAGAATTGGCTAGGAAAGCTCGACTATCCCGTACTGTTTTTGCGCAACGATTTAAGTCTTTTGTTAATGAGACTCCTATCAATTACGTAGCAAAAGTGCGTGTGAATAAAGCGATGGAGTTGTTACGTAAAACAGAACAATCCATCGAAGCCATAGCTGAAATAGTCGGCTATTCGACAGGCTTTTCACTTTCAAAAGCATTTAAAAGAATTTGTGGTATATCGCCACATGGATACCGAAAAATGAGCACTATCCGAAATAAACCCATAGAGTGACGAGATTAATTCAAAATGATTGCGCAAGGCAATTGGTGACAGCCACAAATATTTCTAAATATTTTCTAATGTTCTAAACAGCATAGATTTTACTGTCGCGGCTGCATAATCTTTAGGAATAACATCAGGAGCTGTAGATGCCAGCATATAGGCACCTTCGATAGCGCCAATTACTCCCGCAGAAATGTTATTTATGGATTCGGAAGATATGCTTTTACCCGTTTCTTGAGCGTACATTTCAATTAGTTCATTGAGCTCGTTTAAGTTAAACTCTATAGCTTCTTGATATAATTTTCTGACCAAGTCCTGCTTTATTGCTTCTGCACCAATTACTACCCATGCTTTTACTGCATCAGTATTCGAGCCTTTGCCAAGTGCTAATGCAGAATCAACAAACGCAGCAAGTTTATCTTCGGCGCTTTCAACATTACTTTTTAATTCTATATACCTAGTTTGTGCTGTTTCATGTAGCACTTTGATGAGCTCAACGAGAATTTCTTGTTTGTTTTTAAAGTGGTAGTGGACTAAACCTCCAGTAAGCCCCGCTTCTTTGCTGATAGCTTGAATGGATGCATTTTCAAAACCCGATCGTGCCATCACGGTTAGAAGGGCATTTGTTATTTCTTTTCTTCTTTGCTCTTTGTTTGAAGGCCTGCCCATTAGAGCTCTCCCAATATCAGTCACAGCGTATCATTATAAATGTATTAATTGGTTAATCAACCAATAAACTTGACCTTTCAGTAAAATAGCATGTATAGTTAATTGGTCAACCAACCAATTAACTAAAGTACTGAAAATGGATAAAAGAAAACTTAAAGAAGAGTGGCTAAACGTAGTTGATTCAGAATACTCTTCAAATGCCACTGCAGATTTGGCCTTTGATGAGCTTTGTTTTAAATATGAAGACTCAAGCCGTCATTATCACAATTTGCACCATATAGACTTCATGCTCAAGTTGGCGAGAGAATATAGAGCGTCTATAAAATCTTATAAGTCATTATTCTTCGCTATTTGGTTCCATGATGCTATTCAAAACAAGGGCCAAAACAATGAGTACAAAAGTGCTAAGTACGCGAGGAAAAGTCTAAATGCTATGTCTGTTCCAAGCATTATTGCAGAAAAGACCTATGACTTGATTATTTCAACCAAAACACATCAACCGAACGATGTTGAGGATTGCAATCTCTTTTTAGATTTTGATTTGGCAATACTGGCTACTGAGCCTAGAATCTATGAACTGTACGCAAACAACTGTCGCAAAGAATATAGTGTTCCCCGTTTTTTATATAACAGAGGACGTGCCAACTTCTTGCTAAACATGCTTAAACGCGACAACATTTTTTGTTCAGATTTAATACGAAATAACTATGAGCAAAAAGCAAGAAATAATATAAAGCGTGAGCTTGCAAATCTAGGAGTGCGCACATGAATGGCACTGCCAAACCTCAAGTAAAAGTTAAGGAATTACTACCAAAGGGGAAAGGTCTCTGCCTTCTGATTCAAGGTTTATTTAGCCAAAAGCATTGTGAGAGTTTGTTAGATTTCGCTTCCAACATTGGCTTTTCCTCTGCTAGTGAGAAATATCCCAAAAGTTACAGGAACAACGAAAGAATTCAGGTCGATGACCTGAAGTTATCAGAAAAGCTTTTCTCGATGTGCTTGGACTACCTTCCCCAAAAACGTCTAGTAAATAGTGTCGAAGCTTCAATTACTAGCCTTAATAGTAGATTACGCTTTTGTAAGTATTCATCTGGACAGCAATTTACGATTCATAGAGATGGTGTGTACCATCAGAGTAAAGATAAACAATCTACACTTACTTTTCTTCTATATTTAAATGGTTCCGTTGATTTTGAAGGTGGTACAACATCCTTTTTTGCAGATCAGTTTGGACAAGAATTACTAGCGAAATATAAGCCGAAAGTTGGTGATGTATTAGTATTTGACCACGATATATGGCATAGCGGAGATCCAGTTTCGAAGAATAGTAAATATGTATTACGTAGCGACTTCATATACCAAGCAAAGGTTGATGCCCCTATCAAAGAGCCACTGCACAAAGGTTACATATGGAAAATTCTTGGAATGCCAGATGGAAGTATCGCAAGTGCATCAAGAGATAAAACAATAAAAATCTGGGATTCCAACTTGTGCGTGGAGCAAGAGTTAGTAATTCATAAAAACTCTGTACTGGACATGTGCACCACTAAAAGCCAAGACATTTTTGCAGTTTCAAGAGATGGTTACATCAGTTGCTGGAAATATAGAGATAGACAGTATGAACTCGAATTCTATAAAGATACCGGGCATCCATGCGCTATTTCTATTACAAGATTAAAAAATGGACGGCTGGTTTCAACTGGGTCTGATAATAAAGTTCGGTTATGGTCTAGCAAAGGAGAAGAAGTTGCCACCTCAGGAGCTTTCTCTGATTGGTTATGGAAAGTTGAACAGCTTAATGAATGCAAACTAGTATCTTGTTCTGCAGATGGCGTAGTTTACCTATTGGATAGCGAGACTCTCAATCTTTTAGCTGAATCTGACATAGGCTTGGGACCAATAAGAACATTGACCACTGCAGAAGAATATATTTATATCGGGACTGAAACAGGTTACCTTGTTGAGCTTTGTAAATGTACTTTAAAAGTGCTTCGAAAATGGAGAGCCCATAAAGGAGTTGTTCGAGATATACTGAACTTTAATGGGATGATTTACACTTGCAGCGAAGACAACAGCGTGAAATGCTTTAAGTCAAAAAAACTTGTTCGCTCATATAGTCATGAGCAATTTGCAACCTCATTAACTGTTGTTAACAGAACTGTATACTCTGCGTCATATGACGGTTCAATAGAGGCGTTCCAGTGACTACTTTGAGTTGTCAATTCACGGTCAAAAATTGTTGTTGAGTATTATTTCTCGAATGACTATAAATGGCACAAAGTTGACTAAAAAACAACACAAACAATTGTTTTCAAAATAAATCTCTGCGATATATCAATCACAATGACTAATCGATCGACGTTTTGAAATAAGATGGAAAAATTAACATTTTAATAAAAGTGAAGGTCTCGTATTCTTTCGCGCTTTTTGCGGGCGATTGTGCTTGGCCTTGTTATGCGATTTAGGTTGACTGACATATAGAATAGAAGTTACCTGTTTTTTCCCAACAGCTCATGTTGTAGGTACCAGTTAGATTGATTTCTCCAACTCTATTTTTAATGGGTTGCTCCAAACGACCAGTAACATTAATTCTTTTTTTACTTGTTGAATATACGGCCACTTGCTCCCCTTTATGCTCAGTTTCCACATAATAAAAATCATCGGTAATAGTTAACTGGTAAGCCTTACTAAAATCATCAAGATCAGCGTAGCTTTCGATATTTTCTATATCCTCCCAATAATCGTACATCCCAAGGTTTTGGGCACCTCGCTTTTTTCCACTTTTTATCGAATAAAGTCGGAAACACTTTAATTCAATTGGATACAGCATGACCTTACTACCAATTTCATGTGCTATTACAATATCAATTATTCGATTTATACCATTCGATAATTTAACTGGATTTTCTAAAAGAACTTTAATTGATTCACTTGCAGAATATTCATAAATTGGGGCTAATGTTTGAAAAATTTGAGCTAATTGGAGCTGCATCATCTTTTCGTTGTGTGGATCAAGCAATCCACTTGCAACCTTATTGCAGTAGCATTCCCATGACTGTTTTATTAAGTTATCTATCTTCATGATTTATTTCCCATAACGCCTAGTCAAAAAGTACGTTTTTATTTAGCGCCTTCTTCGACGCCTGGTTATAATTTGTTTGCACCGATCGAAGCTTCAATTATTCTTACGATCTGTTCTTCATTCAATGAACTAAATTCTTTCGCAAGCCCGACGATACGATTCAGTTTTTGATTGAGAATATCTGCCTCAATAGATTTAATAAACTCAGTTGTGCTAATTCGATTTTCGTTACATTCGTCTAGTGTCGGTGCTTCATAAGGGCCAAGGCCAAACGAATTATCATTTTTTCGGTCCATCCAAGTTTTCTTGGGATCTCCGAACAACATTGATAGGTTAGACTCAAATAAGGCGAAATTCTTTAGACTAAACGCCTTCAAATACTTCTTTTTGTATCGGGATAATTTTCAGAACACTCTATATACATAAAGCGATGGAGTAGAATAAGCTGGGTATACCTCACCATTTGATCTAGAGTTTCTTTGGGAAACACTCTACCGTTTGGTAGCTTTAGATCTTGGCATTGAGCATGAAAACTAATTAGTAATGATATGATTATGCAAAATCCTTTCAAAGCTCCACCTTTCTTATTTTATCGCTTCGCTAAGAAACGCCGTTTTTCGTTAATGGCGTCTTTATTCTGCGCCTAGTTCTACTTTTGTTATAACTTTTTTACTAGTCTCTCGGTAGATGAATTAATACAGGAAACTAACAAGTCTTCCTTAACCGCACTATACATTCCCTCTATTGTACACTTTCCAAAATCCCTCTTTGCTTTCTCCAGTTTTTCGTTAATTTCATAAGGAGGTAGATTTTTCTTAACTCTTTCAGAGGGGGACTCTTCATTACAGATTATTTGGAAAAGCGCGGAGCTCTCATCATCACATTTGTCAATTGATGTTTTAAATATATCAATGCAAGAAGAACGTTTTAAATCAACACAAGTTAGAAATACAGGGTCGCCACAGTACTGTGTGACCTGACCTAGGATCGCCGAACCAACGTCGGCTTCTACGTTGTCTTTAGCATTTATAAGGTTTGATGCGAAAAAAATTATAGTCGTAAAAATAATCTTCATTGTTTAATTTCCATGTATAACGCCATGTTTTGCAGATGACACGCGCGAAGCGACTGTTAGCAATCTGCAACAACGTCTGGTGGTTATGTAATTTGATTGATATTTTCATTTCTTTGATAGCCTGACTAGAGCCTTTTTTAGAGCTTCAGCTTCCTCTACACTTCTTGTTTTCCTAAAAAGTTCGACTACCTCGCTCCATGATTCTACTACCGCAGGATGTTCGTCGCTATAATGCTTCCTTAATAGTGTCAGCTCATCTAACAATACTGGCTCTGATTTTAAATATGATCCCTGACTTTGATAAAATTTCTTTAATGCTCTCAGGGACTCTAAAGTAGCTAGGGATTCTTTTCCATGCTTTTGCACCTTTGCTTCCAACTTTTGAAGAAGAGCATTCTCACTTTGTTCTATATCGGTGCGTGATATGTTTTCTGTTTTATTTGTAGAACAGGCTGAAAACGAAACGAACAGAACTATGATCATATAAGTTTTCATATTTTAAATAAGCCCTTGAACCCAACGCCAAGCTAATTCGCGTGTGTTTATACGTTGAAATTCAGCGTATGGTTATGTTTCTATTCTTCATCATCGTCAGGTGGATATTGGCTAATCTCAATACCTAAACCAATTTGACCAGCCAGCACAATTAGACTTGGAGGAAATGAGTCACTTTGTACTGATACATTTCTCCACTCAATTCCGAAGTCTAAGTAGGCTCCTTCAACACCTGAATATGATGCAACAGATGACATTATATGTTTGTGTTCCCTTAAGAATTCTACAGCATCTTTTTTTTGCTTTTCAAACTCATTCCATTCCGCCTTGCTTATCTGAATGTTTAGGCCTGAATTCTTATTGAGTTTATTAGGATTATTTCTAAATCTAGGCAATCCTTTTTCCCATACTTTAGAGGGACTCAGTTTAAAAGTTGCTATAAGGTCTTTGACATTCAATTCATCGCCATAAACTCTCAAGAAACACGCCATACTCGTACCCTATTTAAACATAACGCTTATTTAGTGCAGTAAACGACGCTAAAAAGCCTCCATTTCCCGCAAAACTATTGATTCTTATTTTAAATCAATAGTTTACAGAAATAGTTCGAAACCTCAAGAAATATTAAGTGAGTCTAGACTCGCTTAATATTCCAACTCAATAAGAGATAACCTATATTTATCAATCGCCTACAAAATTTCGAAATCGTACTAACAGCCTCGACATGGCCAATCTTTCACATCAACAATAAGCAAGCATCAATTACTATCACTATCGCCTAAACAGGGAAATGTCCCGATAAAACTCTTTCAAACCGTAGCAATCATAGGGTTAATCTGCTTGACACGATAGTTTTGGATCAATACCATCAAGTACCGAATATTAATATATAGGCGCATATTATGTCCAAAAATACCAGTATGACGCTCGGAGAGCATTTTGATGGCTTTATAGCTCATCAAATTGGTGAGGGTCGTTTCGCTTCTGCGAGTGAAGTTGTGCGGGCAGCTTTAAGAATGTTTGAAGACAACGAACGAAAAATAGCAACTTTAAAACACTTGCTCGAAGAGGGGGAACGGAGTGGAACTGCAGAGTACAGTTACGAAAGCTTTATGACTGAACTCGATGATGAACTTGGGTGATGCGAACGTTTTCGCTTACTAATAAGGCCAAAGCAGACTTTAAATCCATCGCTGCCTATACGCAAAGAAAATGGGGAAGAGAGCAACGTAGAATATACTCGTTACAATTTGATAATGTTTTTCAGATGCTCTGCAAAAATCCAACAGCGGGAAATAATTGTGACTTTATAAAATCGGGATATCGAAAATTTCCTGTAACCAGTCATATAATTTTTTATCGCAACATTGGCCAATCTGAAATAGAAATCGTTCGCATCTTACATAAACGTATGGACGCGAAAGTACAATTCAACATCCCTTAATCTACTGGCTTTAGGAAGCGCAAAAAAGTAAAGTTTTGCTCCCAGTGAAAAATCGTTTAGTTCAGTCGTTTATAGGTTTTCTAAATCTTCGGGTATAGGAATATATAACAACCACCTACTCACTTTAAGAATCGCACTAACAACCCCCAACATAGCCAATCTCTCACATCAAAAATAGACAAAGGCTGACAAGCCCTGATGGCTTTCACCACTATCGAAACAATAAACTTTTCCGATAAACTCTTTTCATAACGCCCCAACAATAAAACCAAGGATTGGTTATGTCTCTCTCCATTATTTACACCAGAGCCGGTGTCGGAATCGAAGCGCCTTTGGTAACTGTCGAAACCCATTTATCCAATGGCCTCCCCAGCATGTCGATTGTCGGCTTACCGGAAGCAGCGGTTAAGGAAAGTAAAGATCGTGTTCGTAGCGCCTTAATTAATGCCAATTTCGAATTCCCGACTCGACGCATTACAATTAATTTAGCCCCAGCCGATTTACCCAAAGATGGCGGTCGTTTCGACTTACCGATAGCTCTGGGGATTTTATGCGCCACCGGCCAACTAAACGTCGATGATATTCTGCAATATGAATTTATGGGCGAACTCGCTCTTTCCGGAGAATTGCGTAAAGTGAACGGTATTTTACCGGCGGTTTTAGCCGCTAAGCGCAACGACCGAAAACTAGTGATCCCCGAACAAAATTTAGCGGAAGCACAATTAATAGGTACTGAGCATGCGGTCGGAGGTAATCATATATTGCAAGTATGCGCATACTTACAAGGCCAGCGAGATTTAGATCTAACGCCTGTTACACCAATCAGACAAACTACGCTAATTTCCCAGCCAGATTTACTGGAAGTAAAAGGCCAATACGCCGCTAAGCGCGCTTTAGAAGTGGCAGCGGCCGGTCGTCACAATTTATTAAAGTTATATGTAATGACCCCAGTAGAGCAATAATGCTAGTATGCCCTTATCCTACAGGCTCCGGGGTTAATTATGAGCAAGAAACTACCATATACACACTGTTACTCTTACTTACGCTACTCAACTGCTATTCAATCTCAGGGTGATTCGCTTCGTAGACAGACCGATGCTTGCGATGAATTCTGTAAGAAGCACAACTTAACATTATCAGACTTACGTTTTCAAGATTTAGGTCTAAGTGGCTACCATAAGAAGCATCTAGCAGAAGGTGGTAGCTTGAAAGCTCTACTTGATGCTATAGATAATGATGATGGCTCACTATTTCCTTATGGTAAAACCTTACTCATTATAGATGAATTTAGTAGGCTTGGACGTATGTCTATTATTGAGTCACAAAAGCTTGTTATTGATTTATTGGTTAATGGATTATCCATTGCTACCGCCGCCGATGACATGATAATTAACTGTGAGGATAAGGATAATCTCGGTCAAATTCTGCTAATGATAGTTAAGATGCAATCAGCCTTCGCAGAAAGTGAGAGAAAATCGAAACACCTTAAAGCAGTGTGGGCTAACAAGCGTAATGCTCTTTTAGAAGACCCTAACAATGCCAAGAAAATGACAAGTCGATGTCCCTCATGGCTCCGGCTAGATAAGTCAAAGAATGAATATATCCTCATTTCAGAGAGAGTCGAAACAGTTAAGTTAATCTATAAGCTTTACATAGATGGGCTGGGAAGGACTGCAATAGCGAAATACCTTAATTCAAGAGGGATTGATACATTTGGAGACTCTGTTAACTCTGCAAGAAAGGCAAAGATATGGCGAGAATCCTCTATAACTAAAATAACATCGGAGGACTACGGTCGTACAACTCTGGGTGAACTGCAACTATTCAAAATGGTCGATGGTAAACGCTCACCAGTTGGAGATCCTATCAAGAATTACTATCCTAGGATAATTGATGATAGCGACTTCTATCAAGTTCAAGCTATACGAGAGAGTAGGACTATCACTAGGGGTAGAAAGGGAAATAAATTAACTAATCTTTTTCAAGGTATTATTCATTGTGATAAATGTAATAGCTCCATGATCATAATCAACAAAGGCAGAAAGAGTAGCGGTAAAAACCTAGTTTGTAATGCTGCCACAGTAGGGGCTGGGTGTGATTACGTCACATGGCATTATGAGACAGTGGAACAAGCTATTCTTGCGGCTATCCGAAACCTAGATTATTCATCGCTACTAAATACTACTTCCGATGAAGCTGTTAACGAACTTAGAAGCTCACTGAACATAGTAGAAGGTAAGCTGAAAGACAATAAGAAACGTATGGATAACCTAATTAATGCGATTGCTGATTCAGGTATGAATGAGACACTTAAAATTAAGCTTTCTGAATTGGAAGAATACAAATCAAATCTAGAATCATCACTGAAGAGTATCAATAGCCAGCTAGCCTCCTCTGAAGTAAAAGAACAATCTAAAATATCAGTTTGGAAAATGTTAGATGAAGTCGCAAGCTATGCTAAAGATCCTAATTTGACCGATGAAGAGATATACTCGAAGAGAAGTAAATTAGTTAAGTTTATAATCCAAAATGTCAAAGAGATAACATTCGATGATCAGCTAATCCCTATAACAAAAGCACTAACAAAGATGGGGTATGGTAAAGGCTCTCACCTCAGACAAATGAGTATGCTGGTTATTCTAAAAAATAAGAATGAGATACCGATTTTGGGAGTAAGCAAGCCCCAATATGGTTTGCAATACTTGGAGTCCATTGTTGAAGACAGACCTAATCATACTTTCAAAGTCATTACTATTAAAAATAAGAATACCGTTTTTTCAGAAGTCATAGAGTATAAAGCTTCCAAAGAAGCGGTGTTAGCCGACCCAGAGAAAAATCTCGTGAAGGCTACTAGTACAGAAGCTGATATCTTAACAATGCCGAGCGAACAAACTTTTATACGCTCAAAATACTTAAGAAAATACTTTGAAGATCAACAAAAAGAACGTGATAGTACAGAAGAGTTTAGAGTTATAGCTGATCGACAATTGAAGGCAAACATTGAGAGTGGTGACCTAGGAAACAGTGATCTTGTTAGGGAGTACATTAAAAAAACGAGAGCAGAGGCTGCGAAACTTACAAGAGTTAAACTGAAGAACAAGAAGTAAACTGATATAAGGCTTTTAACTAAAATGAAAATACTACTATTAATCACCTTAGCAATTACTTCACTCTCAGTCACCGCCACCCCGAATTTCAGTAAAGCCAAAAAGAACATGTACATCAAGGTCTTCAACAATAGTGGAGAAACTTTGTATTGTGGCTGCAAATGGAACCGTAAGAAGGTTGATCTAGCTAGCTGTGGCCTAGAGGGCTACTTCAAAAAGAAATATCGTAAAAGGGCTCGTAGGACGGAAGCTGAACACATCATCCCTGCTTCTTGGTTGCTCAAAGTTAATAAGAAGTTTAGGCAATGTGTTATTGATGCTAAAGAATTAAAGCAGTCACCTAGAAAGTATTGCCAGAAGCATGATGAGGACTATAAGAAGGCTCATAATGACTTAGTTAACTTGTACCCTACCGTTGGTCAGATTAACGCTAATCGTTCAAACAAGCCTTTCTTAGACTCTTTAAAAACGATTAAGAATTCTTATGGGAATTGTAATGCAGAAAGTGGGACTAGAGGTTTTATACCCCCTGATGATAAAAAGGGTGATATCGCTAGAGTTGCATTTTATATGAGTCAGACCTATGGTGTTGTGTACTCGAAAAGGCAGTTGTTATTGTTTGAAAGTTGGGATAAGTTGGATCCTATCTCAGATAAAGAACAGAAACATAATGCTATAGTTATTGAGATACAAGGCTACGGTATTGGCCAACGAGATTTAACTAAAAACTAACTAAACAACTAATAGGCTGAAAGCGGTGCTCACTCGAACCGATACAAACATAGAAGAGTCCTCCACACTCATACTAAATTCTGGTCATGATGTTGCATTTCTAGTTCCTACTGAAACTGCAATGAAGAAGTCAATCATGGATGCACATGACTCTGTTAGAGCATTTCTTAAGAGAAACAATATTCACGATTACAGTGAGCAAAAGCAGGGGCCGAAGCATCACATCAAAGCACAGTATGTAACTTCCGACAAAACTTATGAAAAGACAGTCTCACTATATAGACCAGAGACTAAGAATGGTGATCCCAGAATTTGGATATATGATCTAAAGAAACTAGCTAGACCCTATAACTTAATTGCGTTAATTTGTTCTGAAAAACAACTATTTATTGTTAATTGTTCTATTCACATGGATTTAATGAAAGCTCTTAATGATGTTATTCCCAAGCCAAGTCAGACATTAAGTAAGACGGCAATAGAACTTCTTCAAAAACTTAAAGGAATTTCAAATAAAGGTTTTGTACCCTCACTACGTCAAGGAGACACTGGAATAGGCATGACTCTCGAAACCTTACTAGGCATCCAAGCGAACTCTAGTAAATCTCCCGACTATAAAGGCATTGAGCTAAAAGCTACTAGAGTAAATCAAGGAAAAAAACAGCGTAATAAGAACCAACTATTTTCTAAAACTCCAAACTGGAAACTATCGCCCATCTGTACAGCAGAGAATCTAGTTCTAACTAGGGGATATATTGACGGTGACGGTTTACAAGCGTTAAGACATACGATTAGTGGAGATAAACCAAACTCTAGAGGGCTGTATCTTGACGTGGATTACGCTAATGATTACTTGCAGCAAATGTTTACAGATGTAAGCATCAAAGACTTTACGCCTGAAAATGATATGACTTGGGTTTTCGATGATCTTAGAAAAGCACTTATGAAAAAGCACAACGAGACTTTTTGGGTAAAAGCACTTCACAATAATAATCGTATTAATGAGGAATTTCATTATGTTGAAGTTGAACATACGGTTAATCCATTTATAAACAAACTCGAAACCCTTTTTGAGACCGGACTAATTACAGTCGATTATACTTTACACATCAAACCTTCGGGAAAAGCTAGGGATCATGGATATCTGTTTAAGCTTAAAGCAAACAGCAAAGAAGCACTATTTCCCAAGCCCCTCCTTTATGATTTGACATCTTGAGTTTTGAAATTAAATCTACCTTTCACCCTAAAATCCTGGACTTACGCTCTGGAAAGGATATAATGGATGCCAACTAAAATTGACTTAAGATACGCATGAATCATATTGAACTTTTCGCTGGCTGTGGCGGTCTATCGCTTGGACTTGAAACCGCAGGCTTCGAACTTCTAGTTGCCAACGAGATATCACCAATGGCTTCAGAAACATTTGCATACAATCACTTGAATGCAGATTTAGGCATGCAGGAAAATATTGATAAAGTCTTTTGGGTAAGTAGTGGATACTCTAGAGATAACATTAGTGCTCGGCTCAGGGAGAATCCTTTCCAAGCTACAGGGCTAAACGGTCACCAGTGTTCAGATCTAATAGACATGAAACCATCTGATAAACAGCTCAAGCGAAGTTTACTTGTCGGCAGTATTATCGATATAAATTCAATACTTGAAAAGAAAGGCAATCCACTTCTCAAAAAGTTAAGAAGTGGATTAGGTGAAGGTAGTGTTGACTTGGTTTCTGGTGGACCTCCTTGTCAAAGTTTCAGCCTTGCGGGTATTAGAGATCATACAAATAAACGTAACGAACTCCCTTGGGAATTTGCTCGATTTGTTAAAAAAGTAAAACCAAAAATAGCACTGCTAGAAAATGTATCGGGAATTCTCAGAGCATTCGATATTGACGGGAAACAATTTTATGCATGGTTTGAAGTAGCTAAGGCTTTCGCAAAAGTTGGATATGTTCCCTTATGCCTACATGTCAATGCAAAGTATGTTGGGACGGCACAGAATCGACCTCGCTTCATAATGATAGCTCTTCGGAATGATATATACAGGTCGATCAAGAGAAACAGCAAAGACCAAGCTCTAATCGATCTGATTAAGCCCTCAGCGGAACTCTACTCCAAAATAAAAAAGGGGGAAGACCCAAGCTATGGATGTCTACCTTACTACGATATAGAAAAAGACAGAACAGTTTTTAATAGCCCTTTATTGTCTTCTCTAGTCAGCCACAAAGACGACTTAGTGAGCGTTAAGGATGCTATAGATGACTTACGTTCAAAAAGGGTTATTGAAAGCAAGTACATCAAAAGAATAAATAGCTGTTACTTGAAACATCATGAACACCCTCTAAATAAAGAAGGTAATCATGCTCATAGGAGAAATAATGATAAAGTAAGAGCTCGGTTTCGTATCTACCAAATAATGAATAAGCTAGACAAAGCACAAGCTAAAATTATATCCAATCATTTGAAAACTGCAGGTAGTTCAAAGATTGAACCTTCTGTACTAGACAAAGTCAAGCAGCACTGGGTTTTAGACCTGTCTGGAGAAAAACTAGACAAGCCTACAGAGAAACAGGTTTTAGAATTACTTAGCCAGCTATTCACAAAGAAACAAACTCAAAGAGCTCTTATTGCAAATGAACCTGCTCCTGCTGCTTTATCAATTCCAGATGATGCATGCCATTATCACGAATCAAAGAGCTCGCAGAGAACACTCACAGTGAGAGAAATGGCAAGAATTCAATCGTTTCCAGATTGGTATCAAATAAAGTCCAAAGTTACAACTGGTGGACAAATGCGAAAGTTCGAAGTTCCTCAGTATACTCAAATCGGAAATGCTGTACCGCCACTCTTAGGGATCGCTTTGGGAAAAGTGTGTAAGACACTAATCGAAATTGCGGAGTCTGAATAAGTTCTTGTCTTGGAGGGCTTTAAATCGATATGCATTCCACGAATGAATTTTCCATTCACTAATTACAAGAGCATGCCCGTTTGATTGTATGGTAGATACTTATCAAATGACGCTTATTGAACCTTTATGAAAGTGTTATTGTAAACTCTCTAAATGATAACCACCCTAAGCCCATCTCAGAAATGACTTGGGCTTTTTGCTATCTAAAATTCTAATTTTTAATTTGGGGTATACCGCCACCCTCTTTGAGTTGGCAATGGAAGAGAGATAAGTTAACCCCCTATAATTAAAGTGGCTACCCCTGTATGATTAAAACAATCATCAAAATTCAATTGCATAGGCTCATAACGACCTAGTTAACTTGTATCCTACCGTTGCTGATCGTTCAAACAAGCACTTCTTAGACGGTTCAAAATCAACTAATAATGCTTATGGGAAGTGTACGGTTGAAGGTGTCTCTAGAGGATTTATACCTCCTGATAAAAAGAAAGGTGATATTGCTAGAGTTGCTTTTTATATGAGTCAGACCTATGGTGTTGTTTACTCCAAAAGACAGTAGTCATTGTTCAAGGTGTGGGATAAATTAGATCCAGTTTCTGATAAGGAGCGGATACATAATCACTTAATCATTAATGTTCAAGGATATGGTATTGAACAATAACCTTAATGATTAAGGTCATGCTCGAACCTTATACAGATCAAGCATTTAATATAGCTTATCCTTCGATCATAAGTGCAGGCCAGAAAGCGGGATTTATGATGTAGTCAACATTACCTTTCTTTTTGATTATTCCTGATAATAACTTCATGCTGTAGTGAAAATCGTAGATATATTTCGCATCCTCATCAATAACTATACCTAAGAAACCGTACCACAATAGCAACTCTAACAACTTATCCAAAAATTGCTCATCTACTCCAAAGTCTTTCAATATCGATTGTATATCGTTTTCTTTGATAGTCGGTTTACTACTTATAAATGCATAAAGCACATCTTCAATATGGTTATCAACGTCATGAATTTCATAACCAATATCTGCAAGAAGATCTGTAGAGTATGCCGTTAGACCTTTTTCAATATCCTCTTCCAATATACATTCATGATTTAGGTTTATAGCAACACTTTTGCATTGGCTAATAAGGTTTAGTAAAAACCTTGGTCGCATTAGTGATCGCTCTACAAGATACTGTGAACTTTCTTCTCCATTATAATGGCTTACACAAATCATTGGCCACAAAGCATCAAAAGTCGTTGCGCCTTGTACATCATTCGAAACTATCCTTAATCGCACTAGCTCTCTTAATAAATCGGAATCTGTCCAATCAAGAAGAACACTAGCTTCTTTTCCTCGATCAGAAGTTTCTTGAACTAAAAGCTCATAAACGTCATTTCGAAGAAATACGATAGTATTAACCTCAATATTTGATTTTCCAAACTGCCGTTCAATCTTCTTCGTTGCATCAATTAGTGCTCTTATTATAAGTAGGTCATTATGCTCTAAGCCAGAAGTAGGCCACCCCTTATCAATATTATCAAATAACAACCAGCATGTTTCTTTGTGAGTCATGTAATTAATGACTTGCTGTGTTAAATCTTTAACATCGTGGGAATATAACATTTCAGTTAATTTGGAGGCAGATAACCTGACATTATTCTCACCACCATATTGAACTTTGTATTCATTAGTTATTTTTTCCATTAGAGAGGTCATTCTCTCTGAAAAGTCTCCCTTAGTCTCATAATCATTGGCATGATATAAATCGGCTAATGCTCGATAAGGTTCGTATAATGTATGGTCGTGTTTATGCTGCTCTCTATCTTTTTCCAATATTTTGTAGCAAACTTCTAAAAGTAATACATACTCCCAAAAAGCCATAATTGTGTGTTGAAAAGTACCTTCTTCAAGAAACGTTAGAATTAACTCTTTGAATTTTATTAGTTTGTACCCATCAGGCTTTAAGTCTAAAACAACATTTCCTTTTTGGTTTCTCTCTCTATCTCGTACTTGCAGAAATATTGCTGACTTTCCTGAACCCTTTCGGCCTACAACGATGTTTGCCTCACCCCTTAGTGATTTAAGGAATTGGTCGGTTTTTAAGTAGTAATTTTGGAGAGTACGCATTTCGTTTTCTGCTGACGTTGCTCCAAGCTCAACAGATTGAAGAAATGTTTCATCTGAATCTATATTAACTTTTGTTTCTTGCTGAAATGCTTCAGCAACATGACCCGCAAAGTCAGCAATGTGTTCATCAATATCATTAGGATGATATGTGGTAGATACAAAATCTCTATAATCTAGAGGTACTGGATCATCTCCATGTTGAAGGATACAAAGAGCCTTACCCATGCCATCCGCAAGACCTGCTACAAAAGCCCCTCTAATGTTATTAACGTCTGAACCTACAGAGGTATTTGATAATAAAGGAACAACGACTCCATGAGATTGGGATACTTGGCTTATAGCATCATTTGCAGAAAGCCTTGGTTGTTCATTAGGATCAAAAGTTCTAAATAGATACCGAGCTTTCTTAATCCTAGAAACTATTCTTGTTGCCCAGTTTGTTTTGTGTAGACCTTCTAATAGGTATACAGGAGACTTGATGTTAATCTTATTCGGAATATTTAAAGGAGTTAATTTATCAAAGCCTTTGATACAGTCGCATAACTCATTCGAGTTTTGATATTCCACATACCCTAGAGTATCGAAAATACCTACTTCACGAGTACAAGGGCTACCTTCATTAATACTTTTGTTTTTAGTTAAAACAACTCTTTTCTTACTACCGATAGCATAGCCAATTTCGTAAGTAACATTAAAATTTAATACAGAAATATCAGCGACTAAAAAATCACAAGAATCTATCCCCTCGATTACATTTTCCGATATAAAATGACCCGGAATATCAAGGGACTTCCATGTTTCGATTTTTAAATTTGGAGAACTTGTCAATGCTTTAACAGCTTGCTCAACTGTTTGACCAATACTTGAAGGTGCTGATGCATAAGCACAAAATCCTGTTATTTTCTCGGTCACAAACATTCCTTTTGCTGGTTATTAGAGGAGGTACTAGTTTTAATTCTCTGTAATTTCTATTTAGTTAACATAAAGTAATGCTTACACAATATAAGATCAATGAATTCTTGTTATATTTTTCAATCAGTTAGTAATCAGACTAATTAATAGTTCGCAGCATTATCAATTACATCGATGTCTGAGCTGACCTACTCAATGCCAATCAGCCTGTAGGCTTTAGTAACATTGAATAGCTCTGTTACCCTATCTTAGAGCCATGCCTGTTTGATTGTGTGTTAGATATTTCTCACATGACGCTTATTGAACCTATATGAAAGTGTTATCGTAAACTCTCTAAATGATAGGCTGTCAGAAGGACAACTCAGAAATAATTTGGGCTTTTTGTTTCTTGGAAATGAATAAAGGAGAAGTGTGTTTAATGCATTCGTTAGGAACTGCTGCTAAGAAATAGCTTGATCGTTTATCATAAACTGTAAATAATAGTTTGTATTCACTATTTTAGGGAGATGGAAATGAAATTGTACTTTGAAATTATCACAATGATGCTTGCTAGAAGAATAGGATTTATTTATGAGTGGTTGGCAAAAAGCTTTTTTATCAAAGGAGCGGTAGTTGTTCCGCTAGGGTTGATTTTAACAATGCTTTATTTGCATAAATTGCCCACGCCTTCAGAATTAGTTCCGTGGGCTGCATTGGCTGTTTACATGCTTCTCATGTCATTGGGGTTCAAGTTTTACGGTCAGTTGATAGCGAGAGAAGTAAGATAATTTATATTCTCAAAATTTCCTTATACCGCCACCCCTTTTAAAACTGTCCTTGGAAAGAAGGCTGATGGCATGGTCGATATAGGAAGGGTACGGGGTGTATGAATTTTCAACTATTACACTTGATTAATTTTTAACCATCCCCATTATGTTGGTAACAATAAATCAAAGGACGATTTAATAATGCCAGCTAACAAAAAGAAAACCTCCAGTAAGGTTGCTTCTAGAGCAGCTAAAACTCTCTCCAGCAAGAATTCCTCAAAGACAGCCAAAAGCCTTGCAGCATCAGCACTAGCTCAGAGTAATAACAAGAAGCAAACAGGTTCCAACATGGAAGATTTAGCTTCGACGGTTATGACCAGTAGTAAATATAGTAAAGAAACTAAGTCATTGGCTGGTTCAGTATTATCCCAATCGAATAAGAAACGATAAATTATTCGGAAATGATTTGCTTCATTTCTTATCTGATAAGAAAACGAGGTTTTGTAAAAGGAAGAATTCAGTGGTTCAAATAAGATCATTTAGCGATTGTTTAGCTATCGCTGGAAACGGGAAAAAGCATTTAATGCTTGGCAATGGTTTCAGTATTGCTCTGTTCCCTAAGATATTTAACTACAAGACCTTAGCTGAGGGCATTAAATCTGACCGTATCAAAATGCTTTTTGAAGCGATTGACACTCATGATTTTGAATTTGTTATGCGGAGGTTACTCGAGGCTGTGGATATTGTTCAGCATTATGACTCATCGGAAAGCGTTACTACATACATCCACGAAGATATTGAGGAGCTTAAGAACACATTAATTGAAGTAATCACCAATGCCCATCCCCCTAAACCATCTGAAATAACAGGTGAACAGTATAACAGTTGTAGAAATTTCCTAATGCATTTTCAGGGAGGAAAAACCTATACATTTAACTATGACCTAATCCTTTACTGGGTGTTAATGCATTTCAATGAGGACAAGGAGCTAAAATTACCATCTGATGATGGCTTTCGTTATCCCTATTCAGATGAGTATGTTCCTGAAGGTGAAAGAGATATGTCCTTGCATTGGGAAATTGGACGTGAACAAGGTCAAAGTATTTATTATATTCATGGTGCTATGCATATATTCAGTGATGGCTCAGATATTGAAAAACTATCTTATGCAAATTTAGGCGTGCCGTTAGCAGAACAGGTTAAACAGGCTATTGATCAAGACAAATTTCCGGTATTTATATCTGAAGGTACTACTGAGCATAAGTTGGCACGTATTAAAAAGAATGGCTATTTATCAAGAACTTTTTCATCACTGAAAAGCATTACTGGAAATCTATTCATTTTTGGTCACTCTATTCGTGATGAAGATGACCACGTATTTGATTTCATAAATCATAATAATAAAAAGCTTAGAATATTTATTGGCTTATTTGGTGATTCTAATAAAGAGCATAATCGAATAATAATAAATAAGGTTGAGTCTTGGAGAAAGAAGTATCCAACAAAAACATTTGAGTTTTATGACACTTCAACTATTGATGTATGGGGAAAGAATTGATCGCTTTAAACAAATCTAATACTCGAAATTTAGGTCAAGTCTGATTGCAAAGTTTCCCTCCTAAAGCCAAATGGGGGTTTGTGTATGAGTTAGGTTACTAATTGACCTTAGTATGAGAAGTAACCAATAACCTCTCTACAAGCCCGAGCACTCCCCAGAGTACCTGATTCTACTAGTTGAGTAACTTGGTTAACCTTCGAGGTGATTGGCGGTTACGGCCTTGTAGCTGCTCTTAAGTAACTGGGTAGCTCAAGCTAGTATAAATGAGTCCTGTAATGCTTTATTACGAATACGCTGGACGGTTTTAGTACTACAGCCTAATTCTTTAGCTATAGCAGAATGTGACAACCCATCAGTAAGTAGCTCTATAACTTTAGAAGAATCTACACGCTTAGATCTGGGTTTGCTGTAGACACCTTTCGCTTTCGCTTTAGCAATCCCTTCTCTTTGTCTTTCATTGATCATTGCTTTCTCAAATTGAGCGACTGACCCCATAACTGATAACATCAATTCTTGCATAGGATCGTTAGTACCAGCTTTGAAGGTCATAGATTCTTTGAGAAATTTAAGAGTCACACCTTTAGATTTGAAAAGCTCAACTAGTGAGAGTAGATCTTGTAAGTTACGTGCAAGGCGATCAATTGAATGAACATGAACAATATCACCTTCACGCATATAGTCTAGAAGAGCTTCTAATCCAGCCCTTTTAGTTGATCCACCACTGCACTGATCGGTGAAGGTCTTATCTGCCTTTAGATCTGGTAATTGTCGGTCTAGGTTCTGGTCTATGCTGCTAACACGTATATAAGCAATAGTAGTCATTCTTCTGCCTGTGGACATTAAGTTCTAGATGTCTACAGATTATAGCTATTAGCCTTTAATGTCAACCTTAACGTCCACACCCTAATTTAACTTGTCCAGTAGACTTTATCGTGTACCTCAATGTCCAAATGCTCTTAAGGTCGTAGTGAAAAGTAAGTAATAGTTAGTAGTAGGTTGTATAGGGTAGCCCTAAACCCGGCTTAGGGAGACCCGTATATAAGATTTAGCATTTACAACGAATTAGTTTGGATAGGCTGAGTGAGTAACAAGAATTGCCCCACAGCCAGTACCTATATATTCCACCTGTACAAAATTCATACAGGAAATCGATATCTAATTCTTTCAATTGATTATTAGTAATACGGTATTTGCTGAGGTGATAATGTGGAATTGCAGGTCAACGGTATTTTGTTATTGCTAATCTACTTGTTGCTGATGATAGATGATTAAATTTATGGTTTCAGTAGCTAGTTCTATATTAGAGCATCATGCGGTTAATATTTGTTCAATGTGGAAAGTAGGCTGTTTATACTAAATCCTCCTGTAACCCGGTATTCATATCTCGACGAGCGTAGTGAGGAGAGATTGATTAATTGCTATTGTCGCTCTCTAATACTGGTCTTGATTTATCACTCCAACTAATTTAACGAGAGTATATTTACCTTCTAAAGAATGATGCTCTTTCAGATAAGAAAGCTAGGCTTTGCTGCTTCCTGTTATAATTAGTGCCATTACTGAAACACAGGTCCGTACTGGATGGATGTAAGTTTTAACATCTCTTTTGTTTAGCTTACATGTGTCAAATTTGGGGGTTTATTACCCTCTTGGTGTTGAATGTTAATAAAGTGAGTTACAGCTTAAATACATGTGTCAAGAAAAGGGGGTAGACTACCCTCCAGCTAAGCTGTTGACTATACCTTCACTTTCCTCCACATCTTCTTTCTATTCTTCCACCGATCCTTAACTACTTGCTCATCTACATCATACGATGAGAGAACCTGTTCAATAACAATTTTCCTAGCCTTATCCTCTTTCAAGCCATGTTCAATGATCTCATGCCAACCATTGGGATCTTTGATTTTGGATTCCACTTGAATGACTTTTAGCTTTAACTCTGAAATTATGCTTTCTTTCTTTTTATTAGATGCAATAAGGGTACGATTATCCTTAAGAGCTTTAACTGCTTTGTACAGACAACTAAGTTTGGAGAGTACTCTTGAAACTTTCCCTTTGCAGTAATAATCATGAGAGTATTGAGGGTATAGTCCTGATGTCTTAAGCTCAGTACCTATTCCTGATAGGAGTATCGGTTTTGTTAGGTTAATCCAAGAAGCAGGGTAACGATCTTTTGCAATATCTATGAACTCTTTATCAATTACATCTGAGCCTTCCAACTTTTTCTTTTCGTAAGCATCATATCGCTCCTGTTCAATATTCTTTTCAAGCAGTATTTTGTATGCTTCTCTATTACTTTTTCCTTGGAATATGGAGATTATGAGTTGTTCCATAGCTTCATCATGGAATCTCATATGAGGATTTTGGATATCAGGTACAGGGTTTTCCCTATCAACCTTCAGCTTAACTTCAGCTAATTTTCTATTTGTTTCCCTATCAAGAGATCTGATTTTCCTTTTATAACCACTAAGACTTATACCTTCTAAATCACCACCTTTAAGAGTGCTTTTATCTAACTCCTGAAGTTTCTCATGCATTTCTGTGTACACATTACTTTCTGCTTTTCCTAAAGCTGTATTATGCTCATTCAATAATGAATATCGGGGTCTCTTTTTTGACTTAGGAGTTAGGACCTTCTCGGTTCCATTCGGTTTAGATCCAAATCGTCTGCTACTCATTACTAGTTCAGTCCCTTATCGACATCATTGTCACAACTATTGTACTGTGAATGAATGTCATGTAATAAACGTAGAGGTGTATAGAACCTCTGGGAATTTTATCATACCACTATTTGGTCGCCCTTCAATAATCTAGAATTGCTAAAAAAGTGGTATGTTATATTTACTTGTGGAGTGAGATATTAGTTCGATGTTACAACCCCCCAAATTACTAGGGAGCTGAAGGGGGTAACTACAGGAATTATTCTTAGTAAAACTTTGATTCTTTGTGTAACTTCTTCATTAAAGTTAAGGCTACACTAAAACCGTCTATTTCATGTTTGTCAACTTTCTTAACTTGAGAAGGCCACTCATGGTAAGAGGTGATTAATTTATTATTTGTTTTCATTTGTTCGATAATTTGGGTTTTACCCATTAACTCAGCCATTGAAGAAGCTGAAACCTTAGTATTCTTTCCAACTTTTACCGCTAATTCTGTATTAGGGTAAGGTTCTGCCAACATCCCGAATGAGGTTGTCTCGCCATTAGCACCCAGATGGATATATAAGAATTGATCTTTATTCATTGAACAAGTAACGATGTCTTCCATTTCATCTTTCTTACACCTGATTAACCATTTAGCTCCATTAGGTGTAGATGCTGATTCAATACTTCCTCTGGTGAAGAACACTTCATAGTCAAAACCTTGAAAACTTCCCTTTTCGCTATACCTTCTAACACGTTCTTTGACTCGGTATGAGTAGTTAGGAGCCACTTCACAACTTATTACTCCATCAGGTAAGAAACCCTTGGTATGGTCTAATACAGGGCTCTTAGGATCTACTATTGGTAGTGGTCTTCTCCCTACCGTCATATTCATATCACAGGTGTTCTTCACTGGAAGACTAGCGGAGGCTATAGAGGAAGTAGAAGGCTTAGGCTTGTCTTTGCTTGCTGCCGTAGCGGATTGTGCATCCTGAGTTGATGTAGGGGCATTAGAGGCGCAGGCAGCTAGGCAGATTAAGCTAATTGATAGTATTAGTGAGTAAGTTTTGTTCATTGAGGTCCATTCCTTAGTGATTATTGGGAGTTAAGTAAATTCCACAATGAAGAGTATACTCCGTGGTCGAAAACTCTTCAATAAGTCAACCTCTTCAATATCTTGCTATTGGAGTTGGAACGATGGATCTAAAAGAAGCGTTTGCTAAAGTGCTAAGAGATTTACGTAGTGAAAAGGGCGTATCACAGGAACGATTGGCACTAGATTGCGGGTTAGATCGTACTTACATATCTAAACTAGAAAGAAAAATCCATTCTCCCAGTTTGGAAGCGATTTTTAAAATTGCTCTGATCTTACAGGTTGAACCTTCAGAGATCGTACATAGAGTTGAAGAGAGAATAAAAGATAATCAATAATTAAATTGGTACGACTTAAACGAATTAGTTGTATTACTACAGATCAATAAATTGATTGCAAATATAAAAAATCTTCTCTATCTTATAGGTGCTTAACGTATTTGGCGTTAAGGTATGTTACAGGTTGTCAAGTCCAATCTTTGCACCTAGGTGAATTGAGCAGATTGATAACCACGCTATAAGTGTCTTCATAGATGTCTCCATAGTGATATGAACAGTATAACTGATTTCTAACATCAACGGCGAGGCTCACCACATTGTGGTGTGTGAGATGGTTGGAGAAAGACCACTTTGTTAAGCCGGAGTAAAGCGTTAAGAATGGCCGAAATTCACAGCTTTCTCCGGTTTTGCTAGATATAAGGATATATCTTGAAATTCAAAAGAAAACACCCATGGTATCGCACTAGGGGCTACCTTCATTTTGACCACCCTATTGCGTTTGAAAAAGCGAAAAAGATTGTTATGAGTCCCAAAAGGGTGGCAACACATGCGTTCTATCCCTTACTTAATTACTCAGTTGACTCAATTAAAATCAAGAAAGATAAGCTAACCAAAATAATTGAACCTCAAAAGAAAAAGAGGCCAATTTCTTATTCATCTCATATTGATAGCCATATTTATAGTTATTACGCTAATAAACTTTCAAACTTGTATGAAGCAAAGTTAGCGGAGCTGAACCTCGAAGACAGTATTTTGGCCTTTAGATCCCTCGGTAAAAGTAATATTGAATTTGCGTTTGAGGCATTTGAATCTATTAAGAATTATGGAGCGTGTGGAGTAGTTGCTCTAGATCTCACAAAATTCTTTGATACTTTAGATCACAACATTTTGAAAAAACAGTGGGCTGATTTGTTGAATGAAAAGTACTTACCAGAAGATCACTATAATCTATTTAGATCAATATCTAAGTTTTCTACAGTAGATAAACTGAAACTATATGAGACTCTAGGAATTTCTCCGCATAACCCTAAGTGCAAAAGAACTAGAATATGTGAGCCTAAAGAATTTAGAGAAGTTGTGAGAAATGGTGGGTTAATAAGTGTAAATAATGGAAATAAAGGAATTCCTCAAGGTTCTCCAATAAGTGCTCTCCTATCTAATATCTACATGTTGAAATTTGACTTAGCAATGAAGAATTATGTAGGTGATTTTGGGGGTTTCTATTTTAGATACTGCGACGATATGTTAATTATAGTTCCCATAGAGATTAGGGATAAGGTGGCAGCATTTGTCCGAACACATATTAAAGAGCTAAAAGTTGATATTAATCCAACCAAAACTGAGATAAGAACATTCACTAAATCTAACGGAAGTTTGGTGTCTGATAAACCCCTACAGTATTTAGGCTTTCTTTTTAATGGTGAAAATATATATTTAAGATCGGCTTCGTTAGCAAGATACTCAGAAAGGATGAAAAGAGGTGTAAGCTTTGCTAAAGCTACCATGAGAAAGAGAAATAAATCTCGTATCAATAGAGGTGAACCTGTAAAGCCTCTTTATAAAAAAGATCTATTCGACAAGTACTCTCATTTAGGTTCAAGAAATTTCATAACTTATGGGCTACGAGCTGCAAGGATAATGAAATCTAAAACCATTAAGAAACAATTAAAGCCTTTATGGAAAAAACTTCAATCTGAAATTGAGTAAGTTTACGGGTGTAAACTTTTAATGAATATCTTGCTCTACAATTCAATTATTACAAACTACATATACTCTGTTTTTGCTTTAAAAATCTTGATAGTCAGTCCCTCCAAAATTTAGCTTCGGGAAAGAGAGGCTTCAGCTGTTTTAAAGATCGCCGCCCACTTTATTTTTTATCGAAACTCTTATTCTTCTAATTACCCAAACCCAAGTAACATAAGCTCTCCAGCACAACAAACACTCTACTAGGCTCAATACACACAACTTGTTGTTTATTGGACCGCCTGGCACCGGTAAGACAATGCTAGCAACCCGACTAGCAGGTATTCTACCCGAACTTAGCGAGCAAGAAGCAATTGAGTCTGCAGCAATAACCTCTGTCAGTGACCATGGGCTCGATACGCAAAACTGGCGCAAGCGTCCTTTTAGAAGTCCGCATCACACCGCGTCTGCCGCAGCAATGGTTGGCGGCGGTAGCAATCCTAAACCGGGCGAAATTTCTCTGGCGCACCACGGCGTTTTGTTTCTCGACGAATTACCCGAATTCGAGCGACGGGTTCTAGAAGTTTTACGAGAACCACTGGAGTCCGGCACCGTCACTATTTCAAGAGCAACACGCCGCGCGGAATACCCGGCAAAGTTCCAATTTTTAGCCGCAATGAACCCCTGCCCTTGCGGTCACTTTGGAAATCCGCGCGGCGTTTGTCGTTGTACCTCCGATAAAATTAGGCGATATTTATTGAAGCTATCTGGTCCGTTTATCGATCGCATTGATATGCACGTTGATGTACCTTCCATGACGCAAGAAGAGCTAAGAAATATCCCCGATACCAGTTCCGAGTCTTCAAAGGTTGTCCGAACGAGAGTGATTGCCGCAATGAAACATCAAATTAAATCCCGAGGAAAATGCAATTCATTGCTTAATCCAAAAGAATTAGAAACAGCGATTAATTTTGAGAAAGGCGCGGAGGATTTTATATTAGCGGTGCTAGAAAAATTAAAATTTTCTGCTCGTGCTTATCATCGCATTTTAAGAGTATCTAGAACCATTGCCGATTTAGAAAAATGCGAACAAGTGAAACAATCACATTTAGCGGAAGCATTGAGTTACCGTCGACTTGAACGAATGTTAATGCAGGTCGCGTGAAATCACTTTCCGAAGCAATAACCAGTTTGTTAATTATTTACGACACAGTCTTACTTATGAAGGGAGAATTGTGAAAGACTTTAAGCAACTAGCCTAAAGTTGTGCGAAACAGCTTTTACTATCCTAATTTATATAAGACGCTTCTCGCCTTCTAAAATTGCTCGTTAGACTCTTAACACTAAGCCGATAGATTCGTCGGCTTTCTTTCATACTTAAATCTAACCTAAAGGTAGCGCTTATGATAAGCTAAATTCCGAAATAGAAATTAGAAACTGAAAAATGACAAGAAAAACACCTCAACAAAGCATTTCAGGCTTTCAGCTACCTTCGATCGACGGTAAGCATTTCGATCTGCAACAATTACAAGGCCAACGTTATCTGTTGTCTTTTTTTCGCTTCGCCGGATGCCCCTTTTGCAATTTGAGAGTTCATCAGTTAATTCAAAACTGGGATCAATTTGGTGATAACTTTACCGTGGTCGGTATTTTCGATGCGTCTTTAGAAAATCTTCAACGCAATCTGTCTAAACATCGAACTCCTTTTACTTTATTGGCTGATCAAAAAAATAAAGTCTACAAAGAATATGGCGTTGAGCGTTCAGTCGGCGGAGTATTTAAAGGCATGTTAAAGTATTTTCCACAGCTGCTCTATTCAATGTTTATTAAGGGTAATTTACCGACTAATTTTGGTGGCAATTTATTAACGATGCCAGCCAATTTTCTTGTGAATGAAAGGGGGATTATTGAAGTTGCTCACTATGGAAAAGATGAATTCGATCACTTGCCTTTCAAACAAGTAATGGCATTCTCAAAGGAAGAGTTAGGCAACTAACATTCTTTTTCATAGCGTTCTTTTAACGCGCTAATATCTTTCTTTTTATTTCTAGCAACGCTCATTTGTGTACTTAAGTTAACACAGCGTTTGGTTTTCGATATAGCGTTAAATGGGTAAACGCTGGAACTTGGTTCTTGCTTGGAGTTGGTATTGGATTTGGCATTGCCGCTGACATTCTTTTTGTCCGACTGAGATAAAATATCCGCTTGGTAACGGCTACTTTTGTCAATTAGCGATTGATCGACTGTATTTTCATTTTGCATAAGATCATTCGATGCTTGAAAAGTAATAAAATTGTCGATCTTCGATGGTTTATTTCGACTAATCACCATTTTGCCATTTTCATCACTCCACTGATAAAAAGTCACTTGTTGCTTACTTTGTTTTTCACCGAATAAATTCTCATCGATAAACCGATAGGATTGTTGGAAATAATCGGTAGTCGTATAAATAACAAACGTGAGAGCAATCACCATCGCCACTGCGATAAGCAAGCGTTTTGAGGATGGTCGTTTTTCAGAATCAGAATATTCGGACATCATTTTTTCTAGTGACAGGCAGATAACCTTGAGTCTAGCTCTAAGCCCTTCGTTCTGCAACGAATTCTCGCCCGAATTCTCACCCGCTAAAAGAGCAATTCGCCGGCTCCTAAAGTTCGGAGCCAACGTTTCGCTACTACGGAGATCGTTTCATCGTTTAAAATCGCTTTCGATTCTACCAACCTTTACTCAAGATCAGTCCGCCCCAAACAGCACTTCGGTCGGCAACACCTTTGTTAACTTCGGAGCTTTGTGCTCGAATCAAATAGCTGACCCGCCAGCCGCTAACGAACTGTTTAGTGACACCAACCCAAGCATCGGCAACAAACGTTCTTAAATCTTGCGATGAAAAAGCTGCTTTAGTATCTTTGAACTGGCCCTGCAAAAAAGCGTTATAAACTCTCGCATGTAAATTGAAACCAGCCCAAAAAAATAGCTCGTCGCCGGTATTACTCAAGCCAGCAAGGCTCGCTGATTTTTCCGAATAGTCGTTAAACTGTGGCCTGAAACTATACCAGGGTGTATCGAAATCGCCCACTCGTGTCGCCAGTCCAAAAGAGGCTTCAGTAATATATCCGAGACTTGCCTGCCAAGTGGTACTAACCTCCAAGTTATTAGAACCTTGATAATTAAAATGATAAAGGCTCTGTTTAGCAACGCTGTATCTGAATGTTAATTCGCCGCCATCACTAATTTGATTATCCCATCCTTCGGGCTTTTCACTGCCAGTTATTTTATGAATATTATTTTGTAGTTCTTCGACTAATTTTGAACCCAGCACGCCTAAAGTAAACGATGAAACCCAAGCGGTATCATTTTCGAAATCGATGGACTCATGGGTATTTGATAGATAGAAAATGCTCGCGAAGGGTCGATCACCGACCTGACTGTCGAGTGAACTAATATCCGCTGGGGTAAATGCGGTAAAGCCCACTTCCAAACTATGAAGTTGGCGATCGTTACCTTGATGCAATCCGTCAAAACTTGAAAAGCGATCGACACTTTGTAAAACATCGTTAATTGAAAACCAATAATCTTTGGTACGTGCACCGGATAAAGTGAGTGACAATCCGCCAGTATAATCCCTATCGTTGCTGCGTAAAGCAAATAGGTCATTATCGATATATAACGCCCAGCCTGTATCTTGTGGCTCTAGTTCAGTTTCCCAAATCCATCCTCGATGGGGCCTTTTTTCGGAATCGATATTTCCGAATAACGATTGGCCAAATGAGCGAGCACGAGATAGTGCATCGTCAGTAGTTGCCTCACTGGAGAGGTTTTCATTAGACTCGACTTTTTCTACCTTTGAGGCACTCATTTCACCATCTTCTAGTTTTTGGGCGGCACGGGTTAAACTTGTACCAAATACCAGTAAAAGGTTAAAAGCGATCAATATTATGAATCTCATCATGATGTTTCCAATTGGACCTTTAAGATATTTTTTATCTGACCGGTCGTCTTTAATATCGTTAAATTTAAAAATTAATATATCGTTAAGCTTAATGACCGAGATGCATTCGCATTGTTACATGACCGGTCGTTTTACAGCTTTATTGAATAGCTCTATTCATTAGAAATAAGTTATAAAACAAGAGGTTGTACTAGATTAGTGAAGAAGTTTAACTAGCTGTTTTCGGAAAATATCGTAAGGACCGCAATCTCGTTGCCCTTTCGAGCGCATTACCGAACCTTCCCAGGCGTAGTGAATGAACTCAGCTAATTCAACAGGGTCGCTAGTGTTAGACAATTCACCGCTGCTTTGTGCTTCTTTAAGGCAATTAGCGATTAATTTAATAACACGGCACATTATGTCGCTGGTGGTATTTCTAATCGCTTCATTTTCGTCAGCCATTTCCAAACAAAGGTTACCAAACAGGCAGCCGCCGGAGAACTCCTGACCTTTATGATTTTGATGATTACTGTCAAAAAAATCGAGCAGCCGTTGTTTTGGCGACCTTGAAGTATCCTGCAAAATCAATTCTATCGCTTCAACACTTTCGTCCGCGACTTTTTCGAGCGCTTCGACAACAAAGGCTTCTTTACTGACAAAATGATTATAAAAAGAACCTTTAGGAACACCTGCCGCATCCACGATCTCTTTTACGCCGGTGCCGTTGTACCCTTTTGAAGAGAGTACGCCAATACCAGCGTCCAAAATATGTTGTCTACAATGTCCAGTTCTTCCCATTGCGACAATATATGACCGATCGTCTTAGAAGTCAAGCCTTGTTGAAAATTTACAGTCCGTTAGATGGTAATAATGTGAACCAACGAGCTCTGACCGGCATAAATTTATGCAGAAAGCTTAAATATCGACAATGTCGCGGCCGAAAGGCGTAAAACTTAATTTCATCAATTTGAAATGCTGAATCCCAAACGGGATACCAATAATGCTAAGACAAAGAAAAACGCCCCAGACTAAATGATTTAGCACAATCCAAATGCCGCCAAATACTAACCAAACAATATTCAGTAATATATTAATGCCACTGGTGGGTGTGCTAACAGGAAAGCGAGTGGTTACTTCTGCACCAAAAGGGAACAATGCCAGAATAGAAATTTTGAAACATTGAATACCCCAAGGAATCCCAATAATCGTTAAACAAAGCGCAATTCCAGCAACAAAATAACCAAAGAAAACGAAAAGACCGCCTAAAATAAGCCACAACAAATTCATGATAATTGACATTGAATACCTCTAATTGATTGGGATTCTAATTGTAATACAAGAATTAGGCCAGCGGGTTATTTTGAATTAAAACAACGACTTAGATTAAAAGACAATAAATAAATTGTGTGAGAATGACGATGTTTTAGTGAATTAGTTGGAGGGTGTCGAAAGGGAAGGATTATAGAGAAGCTGTAATTTGGATAATATGATGTTCGGAATTAGGCGCTATGTTGTAGAGGATCAGTTCCATCCATTTTGGCAACTTGAAGTAGCGGATCAGTTCCATCCATTTTGGCAACTTGAAGTAGCGGATCAGTTCCATCCATTTTAGCGATTTGAAGTAGTGGATCGGTTCCGTCCATTTTAGCGATTTGCTTGACTGGATCAATACTACGTAATTTGACCACTTGCTTGACTGGATCAATACTCCGCAATTTGGCAACTTGGTTGATTGGGTCAATACTTCGCAATTTGGCAACTTGGTTGATTGGGTCAATACTTCGCAATTTGGCAACTTGGTTAATTGGGTCAATACTTCGCAATTTGGCAACTTGGTTAATTGGGTCAATACTTCGCAATTTGGCAACTTGGTTGATTGGGTCAATACTACGCAATTTGGCAACTTGGTTGATTGGGTCAATACTACGCAATTTGGCAACTTGGTTAATTGGGTCAGTACTTCGCAATTTGGCAACTTGGCTAATTGGGTCAATA
>Ga0316209_1001040_pt1 | contig 34062 bp, 27 predicted proteins | sample 6monopyrite_MG_FD_204945 | JGI IMG/M metagenome (GOLD analysis project Ga0316209, IMG submission 204945) | Microbial mat bacterial communities from mineral coupon in-situ incubated in ocean water Damariscotta River, Maine, United States -... | ecosystem: Environmental > Aquatic > Marine >...
CGCTTGGGATCGCTCGCGCGGCTCCGTTCCGGAATCGTGCCGCCGCTGTATTTGCCCGTGAGTGCACCCTGGGCGAGGGGGCTGAACACGATCTGGCCGAGGCCCTCGCGAACGCTCGCCGGCAAGATCTCGTGCTCGATGTCCCGGGCGAGCATGGAGTACTCCGGTTGATTCGAGATGGGTCGGTAGCCGCCGCTCTGGTCGGCGAGGGCGCAGGCGTGTTCGATCTGCGCGCCGGTCCAATGGGACACGCCCCAGTAGTGGAGCTTGCCCTGACGAATCAGATCTTCGTAGGCGCGCAGGGTTTCTTCGAGGGGCGTTTCGGGATCGAAGCGATGGCATTGATGGAGGTCCAGATAGTCCGTGCCGAGTCGCTTGAGGGAGCCTTCGACGCTCGCGACGATGTGCTTGCGCGATAGGCCGCGGTCGTTCGGGCGTTCGCTCATGGGGAAGAAGCATTTGGTGGCGACGACGACGTTCTCGCGAGGCAGCGATTCGAGGGCGCGGCCGAGCGCCTGCTCCGCCTCACCGTCCTGATAGACGTCGGCAGTATCGAAGAGGTTCACGCCGAGGTCGAAGGCGCGATGCACCAGCCGCGCCGTCTCGGCATAGTCGACGCGAGATCCGAGGGTCAGCCAGGATCCCAGCGCAACCTCGCTTACCTGCAGACCGCTCCGCCCCAATGCGCGTGTTCGCATGACTCCGAATCTAGCAGGAAATCCCGGCGGATTGAGCCCCGGGCGAGACCTCTGCGACAGGCGCGATAGACTCCGGCGCCGTGCTGCATCTCGCCTCCAAGACCGCCCCCGATTGGCTCCCTCGCGTTTCCGCCCATCTCGATGAGGTGTTGCTCGACCACGCTCATTGTGAGAAGAAGGCGGCGGGCGCCGGGATGAAGCTGCTCTTCGCCTATCCGTACCATCGCTTCCTGCAGGAGCCGATCGCGGAGCTGGCGAGGGAAGAACTCGATCATTTTCAGCAGATTCTCGCCGTGCTCGACGGGCGGGGCGTTGTGTATGAAACGATCCGGCCGAGTCCTTACGGAATGGCCCTTCATGGTTTGGTGCGCCGCGAAGAACCCGAACGCCTGCTCGATTTCTTGACGATCTCCGCGCTCATCGAAGCGCGCAGCTGTGAACGCTTCCAGATTCTCGCGACCGGGCTTGCGGATGCGGCGCTTCGCGATCTCTATGGCTCGCTGCTCGAGAGCGAGGCGCGTCATCACGGGGTCTACTTCGAGTTGGCGATTGAACTTGTCGGTCGCGAAGTGGCGGATGTGCGAATGCGTGAGTTGGCGGAGCAGGAAGCGGCGATCATCGCGAAGCCCTGCGATTGGGTGCGTCTCCATGCCGGCTAATCCGAGCCGAATCGAACGACCGGCGACGGGCCTCGATCAAAGCGAACCGCGCTTCGTCGCGACCCCGGAAGGGCGGATCGCATGGCACGAGTGCGGCGACGAAGCGAGTGCGTCCCTTCCGCTCGTGCTCTTGCACGGCTTCACGGGACATCGCGACGACTTTCTCGGAATCATGACGGAGCTCGGTGAGCAGCGACGCGTGCTCGCCCCAGATCTCCGTGGACACGGCGACACCGACTCAACCGAGGGGCGCCTCGGCTGGTGTTTCGAACAGCTGGTGGCGGACCTGGTCAGCTATCTCGATGCCCTCGAAATCGACCGCATCGACCTGCTCGGACACTCCGTCGGCGGCTTCGTCGCGCTCCGTTTCGCCCTCGCGCATCCCGAGCGCGTTCGCTCCCTCGTCTTCTTGTGTACGGCGCCGGAAACCCCTTCCGAGATGGATCCGAAGGGTTGGCGCGCCGCCTCCGGTCTCGCGGAAGCGCGGGGCATGGAAGGACTGCAGCCGCCGGCGGAGAAAGTGATCCGCGCGGATCCCTTCCCGGGGCTCCCGGCCTGGGGCGATGTCGAGCGCTACTACGCCCATCATGCGCGACGCCATCTTTCGATGACCCCGGAAAGCTATCGCGAAGTCGGCCAGATGTTCTTCGAGTCGACTTCTCTTGTGTCACGGTTGCCGGAAGTCGCAGTGCCGACCCTTGTATTGGTCGGCGAGCAGGACGTCGATTGGTTGCCTGGTGCCGCGCTCTTCGAAGAGAATCTGCCTAACGTTCGGCGGGTCACGATCCGGGACGCGGAGCATCATCCGCATCAGGAAAATCGCGCGGCGTTCATGCGCGAGCTCAAAGCACACCTGGCGAGCGTCGAGATAGACGCCGGCCAATCATGAAACCACGAATAAGAGGGGAACGAACATGAGTGGGAAGACCGAGAATATTCAGATCCAGACGAGCGATGGTGGGACGATGCCCGCGTACCTGGCGCTGCCCGAAGGGGGAGTTCCTGCTCCGGCGGTGATTGTGTGGATGGAAATTTTTGGCGTGAACGACCATATCCAGGACGTGACTCGTCGCGTGGCGGCCGAGGGCTATGTGGCGCTCGCCCCCAACTTCTTTCATCGAACCGCCCCGGATCTGAACCTCGGATACAACGAGCCGGGATTCGAGGAAGGCTTCAAGCATCTCGGTCAGTTGCAGGCGGATCAGATGATCGCCGACGCGACGGCTGCGGTTTCGTACCTGTCGGGTCGCGACGATACGACGGACAAGATCGGCGCGATGGGCTTTTGTATCGGCGGCCACATGACGTACCTCACGGCCTGTGAGACCGACGTCGCGGCCGCGGCTTCGTACTACGGCGGCGGGATTGCGGCGCCGGAGGGCCCCGGTGGCGGTCCCGGCACGCTCACGCGGACGGGCAAGATCTCCGGGCAGCTGAATTGTTATTTCGGAGGAAAAGATGCCCTCATTCCCGGCGATCAAGTAGAGGCGATCAAGGCATCGCTTGCCGAGGCCGGAACAAAGCACGAGGTTCAGGTCTACGAAGAAGCCGACCACGGCTTCCATTGTGACCAGCGCGAGACCTATCACGAGGCGAGCGCCCAGGACGCGTGGGAAAAGACGAAGGCGCTCTTCGCGAGCACGCTTCGTTAGTTCCTGTCCCTGAGGTGGCGGCGCGGCGGCGGTTGTCGCTCGTGTTAGTCGAGGATCTTGTGTAGCGCCTCGAGCAGTCGATCGACGGGCTCGGGGCGCGCATTCTCGCCCATGAGGCCGATGCGCCAAATCTCACCGGCGAGCGGCCCGAGACCAGCGCCGACTTCGATTCCGAACTCGTCGAGGAGTCGCGTGCGGACCGCGGCATCTCCGATCGTCTCCACCGATTTCGGAAGGCGCACGGAAGTCAGCATCGGCAATCGATCCGCCGCATCGACGAGCGGTTCGAAACCGAGCGTCGATAGCCCTTCGACGAGCCGGGCGGCCGCCTGGCTGTGGCGCTCGAAGCGCGCGGGGAGCCCCTCGTCGAGCACGCGATCGAGACCCGCGGCGAGGCCGTAGGTCGCCGTGATCGGTGCCGTGTGATGGTAGACGCGCTTCTCGCCGGCGTAGTACCCGGCGAGCAGCGAGAGATCGAGAAACCAGCTCTGGACCGACGTCTTGCGAGCCTGGACGGCTTCGATGGCGCGGTCGGAGAAGGAGACCGGCGCGAGTCCGGGCGGGCAGGAGAGACACTTTTGCGTGCCGCTATAGGCCGCATCCACGCCCCAGGCATCCAGTTCGACGGGTCGACCCGCAAGCGAAGTCACGCAATCAAGGACGACCATCGCTCCCGCATCCCGGGCCGCGCTCGCGATGGCCTCGACGGGCTGGCAGACGCCCGTTGAGGTTTCAGCGTGGACGAAGGCGACGACTTTCGGGGAGACCCGTGAGATCGCTTCGCTCATGGCGTTCGCGTCGAGGGTCTTGCCCCATTCGGCGTCGACGGTCGTGACCGTGGCGCCGGCGCGCCGGCAGACTTCCGCCATGCGGCCGCCGAAGACGCCGTTCACGCCGATGACGACGGGATCTCCGGGTTCGAGCAGGTTGACGAGGGCGGCTTCCATGCCCGCGCTGCCCGTCGCTGAGATCGGCAGGGTCATGCCGTTCTGGGTTCCGAAGGCGGTCCGGAGTCCTTCCTTGACCCGGTCGAGCAGAGCGATGAATTCCGGATCGAGATGGCCGATCAGCGGGAGGCTCATCGCTTCGAGTACGGAGGGGTGGGCATTTGAGGGGCCGGGGCCCAGCAGGAGGCGTTCAGGAAGCGCTTTCAGAATTGTCATGGCGGCGATCTTAGCGGCTCCGCGCGCTGCGTCGGGAGGGGGCCGGTTTGGACGAGGCCGAGCGTCCCCGAGTTGACACCAGGGCGGGCCAATCGTAGTGTCTGGGCCGAATGCCCCCCAGGGTAAGGGCCTGCTCACGAGCGGCTCGGGATCCCGGCAAGTGGGCGGGTGTCTTGAGAAATTCCAATTTCTGGTCGCGCGTCACGGCGCGCAGTTCTCGGGACGAGGATCCTCTCGACCGAGATCGATGACGAGGCAAGAACGAGTAGGGGGGAGTCCGAAGATGCGGTGGATCGTGGGCGCTGGCGCGCTGCTGGTTGCGGTCACTGCCTTCTATGTGTTGATGAACGTGCGTGGGGACGGCGGGTCCGAACCCGCGCTCGACGACATCGATGCAAAGGCGCGTGCTGAGATGCGCGATCTGCTTCGCGAAGCGGAATGACCGTGTCGGACGTCGGGCGAACGCCGTCCTGATCCGAAGGTCCCGGTTTCCGAGAGCCCCAATCCATTTTCCGGCGAGAGCCGAGTACGAGTCCGAGAGAGGGCGCCTGGCATGAGCTGGCGAACGCGAGAGGAATTCGAAGACGAGGAGCGTGCAGCGCTGGCCGATTGGGCCATGTGCTCCGGTGACTCCGCGGGTCGCCTCGTCTCCGAAACGCCGCATGCGTACCGGACCGATTTTCAGCGCGATCGGGATCGCATCGTCCACGCCCGCGCGTTTCGACGCCTCGAGTTCAAGACCCAGGTCTTCGTTCATCTCGAAAACGATCACTATCGCAACCGCCTAACCCACACGGTCGAAGCGGCGCAGGTGGCCCGCACGATCGCACGGGCTTTGCGCCTGAACGAAGACCTCGCCGAGACGATCGTGCTCGCCCACGATTTGGGCCACACGCCCTTTGGACACGCGGGAGAGGCCGTTCTAGCCGAACTGATGGAGCACGCCGGCGGCTTCGACCACAACCGACAGAGCCTGCGCATCATCGACCTGCTCGAGGATCGCTATCCCGACTTCAGCGGCTTGAACCTGACCGCGGAGTCCCGCGAGGGCATCCTCAAACACGGCTGCGATTGGGAGCATCCTGTTGACCTGCCCACGCTCTATCCGCAACGGACCCTCGAAGCCCAGCTCGCGGATTGCGCCGACGAAATCGCCTACCTCCATCACGACCTCGACGACGGACTGCGCAGCGGCCTGATCACGATCGACATGCTCGCGAGTGAATCGCTCTGGAAGCGCGCTCAGGTCGAGCGTCGGGTGAAGCTTGAAGAGGGCGAGTCCTTCTCGGTCGCGCGGACCCAGACGATCGCCGCGGTGCTCAACCTCTTGAACACGGATCTGATCGAGGAGACCAGTCGTCGCCTCGATGCGGACCCGCCGGCCTCGCTCGCCGAATTGCGGCAGCGGACCGGACCCACGGTCGGATTCTCCCCGGAGATCGACCTCGCCAAGCGGGAGCTCAAGAGCTTCCTGTCCCAGAACTTCTATCACCATCCAGAAGTCCTGCGCCGCACGCGCAAGGCGGAATGGATCGTGGGAGACCTTTTTCGAACCTATTCCGAGGATCCGATGCTCCTCCCAGCGCATGTGCGAACTCGTTTCGCCCGCGAGGGAGAGCTTCGGGCCATCTCGGACTACATTGCAGGGATGACGGATCGTTTTGCGATGGACGAACATCAGAAGATGTTCGATCCGCATTCGCCCTGACCGCTGTACGCAGCGCGCCAGGCCGAGTCGCCGATTCGTCTTTCACGCATATATCGCGGCGCATCCCTTGAGGACGCCGCATGGACCGAAACAGATTATGAGCCTTCCGGAGAGCCTTGAACGGGCCGCCAGCGAACTGACCGCCCTTGCCGACAAAATTCGTCCCGCCAATGGGGACCCCCACCGCCTGCTCGAAGAGCTGTCCGCCGACGAAGCGGAACAGGTTCTTCGCTTCATGCTGGATCAGGCGGCCGAGGATGCACCCGAGCTCGTCGAAGCTTGGGGAGAGACCGATGACGGCGTTGCTCTGCTGCTCGGTGTCTCGGACGACGGCATCGGCAAGGCCGGACGCAAGATCCTGCGCAAGGCGCGTCATCGCCTCCGCTCCCAGGGCATCGAGGTCAAGACCGAAGCCGCTCCGGTCGCGAAGAAGGCCGTCATCGCGAGCAACGACCGCTGGCAAGCCGCCCACATCTCCTCCGCGGATTTTCGCGGGGCGCGAATGGGGTACCTGGTCGACAGCCATCCCTCGGGAGGCGCACGCCTCTTCGAGATCCGCTTCGACGAAGGCCGCGGCATTCTCGATTTCAAGATCTACAACGCGGGCCGCAGCAAGGTCCGTGGCTTCCTGAAGAGCCTGACCTCGAACTCGGGACGGCGGCTCTACGAAGTCGATCGCGAAGCGCTCTGCGCACTGGTCTGGCGAGCGAGCCAGGCGCAGCCCGTCGATCGACCGCTGCCGACCTCCTTCGTCGAATGGCGCGCGCGTCTCTTCTCGGACGAACTCGAGAAGCAGGACACGCCCGGTGATCAGGCGCGCGCCGCCCTGGGTGGAGGCGATGTGAACGCTTCGCTTGAAGCGCTGGTCACGCAGGTGAAGGCGGGCGAACTCGGCCCGTGGCCTCCGCAGACGACCTGGGTCGGCGACTGGATGGATAAGGGCCGCGAATCGGTTGAAGACCTCGAAGGCGATGCGCGCGGCGCGGCCATCGATGCCTGGATTGACGAAGTGACGGCGGCCTTGGTTGAGGACTCGGATACGGCGCTGATTTCGCGACATCTCGATGAACTCGCCTGGGTCCGGTCTCAGGACGGCGACGAAGAGGGCGGACGCGCGCTCATCGCAGTCTCGGATGTCCTCGGCTCAGACGCCTCGGTCGCCGCTGCGTTTACGCGCGCGCGGGTCGAATCGCTCTTCGAGCCCTATCTCGCAAGCCTGCGCGTGATCGAAGAATCACCGCTCTCGGATTCCGACTCAAATGATGCGGGGGAAACCTCGTGACGGATCAAGGGTAGGGGGCGCTCATTGCTCCTCTCTCAGAATAAACATTGGCGCGCCTCGCTCCCGAAGACCGCGAGCGAAGTCGTGCTTTCTCTCGAAAAAGAAGAGCTGCCAGAGGACTGGCGGGACTTCAAGGATTTTCGGCTGGAGATTCCAGTCGATCGATGGAATCGCGTTGTGAAGCATGTCCGCACCGACCGCAAATTATTCGGTGGGGTCGTGCTCGAATTCGCAAATCAAGAGGAACAATTGCCGGCTGTGTTAGGTCACGACCGGCTCTATGGAGATCTGCAGAGGCTCGTTCAGGACGCGACCTCTTCGCTCGTTGAGAGCGGAGCGCTCGCCCTGACAGCCGTCGACCTCGCTCCTGAGTAGGCCTGAGCAGGATGGGCAGGAGCGCGAGATTTCGATAGTGCGCGTACGAAGGGTCGTTCTGAGAAACGAACGGCAACGAAGAGCGCACGATGTAGAGGACATCCATTCAGTGCACGTCAAAGACGGCTCTTGATACAAGGGCGATGAGTTGAGCGCAGCGCGCTGCGCCCTCGTCGCCGGAGGCACAAAAGCATGATGAAACGATTCTCGAGGAAGCGCCGCAGTACCGGTGATGGACGAAGCGCGATCAATGCGGGGGAATGGCTCCCGAAGATCGTCGAGCAGGGCATCGTCGAAGCGGAATCCCTCGAACCCTGGACCGAATCCGGTGTGCCGGATCGCGTTGCGGCCATCGGTCGTGGAACCCGCGCCGATGGCTCCGCTGTGCTGGTTTCGTTCTCGCCGAACTCGGCAACGGAGGCGATGCTCGGCGGTCTCTCGGCAGCACAAAAGGCTGTGGCCGAATCTGAGTTCGCGGGAGAGCTGCTGGTCGTGGCCCCGCAATGGCCCGCCGGACCGCGCCGCATTCTCGGTCTGCTCGGACGTACGCCCTATACGATCGAGCCCGTCGCGGCGCCCGGCCTGACGGAAGGCCGCGTCGTGGTTGAGGCGGAGGCCCGCCCCCGGATTCTCGCGAGCAGCGCAAGCCAGCTCGCGTCCCGCATGATCTCCCCCGAATCGCGCTCGGCTTTCAGTCGGGCGGCGGCCGCGCTCGAAGGCCTGGCTGCCAAGCATGGCGGTTGCGTTCGCGTGGGCGTCGATCGCCTCGAACTGGTGGTGCTGGCTCGGCGTGTTGCGGAGATTCGCGCGGACGGTGATAGCGCTGTGCTCGAGATCCAGATCGGTGGCCGCTCGACGACGCCGCTCTCTGGTGCGGATCTTGCGGGCGCCCTCGATGGCCTCGAAGGCCAGCTGCGGCGCCGCCTGAACGACCGCAAGGTTCGCGAAGGCGAAGAAGGACTTCGCGGCCGGGTCATCGGCCAGCTCGCCGAGGGCAGCGAACTCCGCGGCCTCCGCCCCTGGCCCCAGCCCGGTACGGATCAGGACGCTGTCGACGGTGTCGGCATCAACACGAACGGAGACCCGGTCATTGTCGCGGTTCGCGAAGAACTCGATTGGCGCTCGCTGGGTGCCGTGCTCGAGTCACTGGGACCGATCGAATCACTACTGCCGGTGCTCTTCACCGATACGGCGCCGCCGCTTCGCTTGAACACGCCGCGCCTGTTGCTGACGGCCCAGAAATTCTCTGAAGGCCTTGAACTCGCGCTCGCGGCGCTGACCGTGGCGTACGAGCTGCGCGCTGTTTCTGGCGAAGCCGGGGCGGGACTGGATCTCGTTTCGAAGTCGGCTGGAGAAGGTGCCGAGAATCGCCCGGGCCGTCGTGGGCGTCGCCGGGGTGGACGTGGACGCAGCGGCGGTCGCGATTCCGAATCGCGATCCGACGAGGACGCTTCGGATGCAGAAGACGCGAATGAAGGTTCATCCGACGCCGACCAGCCGACTCGACCGCGGGGACCTCGCGCGGATAGTGCGGGCGAAGAAGACGAGGACGGCAACGGTCGCGGACGCGGTCGACGGCGGCGCCGATCGCGCCGGGGCGGACGCGGTTCCGGCGGCGAGGGCTCGGATTCGTCCGAGGGCTCGGAGGGTTCGGACGAAACGGTTTCGGCCGACGCGGATGCGCCGCGCGGACGAGGACGCGGACGCGGGCGTTCCGAAAGTGACGGCGACGGTGAGGGCTCAGGCCGTAAGCGGCGTTTCGAAGAGGTCTCATTGATGGACCTCGACGATGTTTCCGACGACGACGATTCGAATGGGGGTGGCAGCGAGCGGCGCAAGCGTTCGCGACGCCGCGGGCGACGGGGCGGAAGTGAGAGCAGCGGCCGTGGCGGTTCCGACCGCGAGGGCGGCGACGACGGCGGAAGTCAGGCGAAGTCGGACGATGATTCCGGCGGCGACTCCGACACACCCGATGCCATAACCGAAGAAGACCTCGTAGATGCGGACGACCTCTCGGAAATCCTCGCTCGTCTGACCGACGACGAACCGGACTTCCCGAATGGGAGCGGGGACGCGGGATACGAGGAAGATGACGATGAAGATGATGGTTCCGGCAAGGACGCGGGTAACCAGCGTGATTCACGTCGGCGCTCGCGACATGGTGGCGACGACGACGACGATCGTCCGGCACCGCGCAAGCGATCGGCCATCCTCGTTCATGCGGATCCCGACTCGCTGATGGCTGCCGTGCTCTTGGCACGGGACATCCGACAGCTCGATGGTCTCTGGATCTATCCCCAGGACGAATTGATGACGTTCTTCCGCAGCATCGCGACGGATTTGCGAGACGACACGCCGATCTTCGTTGTGGGCTTCTCGCCGTATCCGTCCCACGACGTGATCCAGGCGGCGTCGCTCTATCGTGGACGACTGACCTGGTTCGACCGGAAGGCCTGGCCCCCGGAAGATCTCGCGGGCCTTAAGGGCGCGATTGGTGCCGATGCCATCCATGGCGGGGAAGGGGCGGATAGTTCGCTTCCGCTCGTGCTCGAGACCTGCAGTCGAAGAAGCCGCTTCTCGGACAAGCTCGTGGATCTCGCCACCGGTCGCTTCACCCAGCACGACTTCGAACGCTGGGGGCGCTTGTGGCGCTGGCGCGCGGCGGAGATCGCCAAGAAGAGCGGGGATATCCGGAGTGATGTCGCGGCGCTGCTCGCTGGACGACCGAGTGATCTCGCCAAGGAAGCGGCGCTCGTTGAGATTCCACCCGCGCCCCCGGAAGTGACCTGGGTCGCGGAGCGGGATTTTCGGCTGGTGCATTTCGGCGGTCATGTGCTCGTGGTGATGGAGGTGGCTGAAGGGCTCGATATCCATCTGGCCTCTCGAGTCGCGCGTGAGCGCTACTCGGCCACGCTTTCGCTGGCCCACACCGCAGGCGAAGAGGTCTTCGTTTTCGCAGGAGACGAAACGACGGGCAAGCGGTCTCTCGACTACATGTCGATCTCCGAGCATCTCATCGAGAAGCTCGAATGGGTCGACAGTCGCGCCGATGCGGATCATGTCTCGCGCTTTGCGATCCGGGATCTCGCACGCAACCCGGAACGGCTCGAGGAAGTAATCGGCGAGATCGCGATGGGCCGATCGCTGCTCGAACGTTAGGCGTAGAATGTCCGATGCAAACGCGGCAAAGGGATCCCCGGATGCAGTGAAGGCGTCCGGGGGGTCCTCTGCTGTGGACTCTCCCGGTGCGCTGGGCTCGGCCTCGCTTGTCGAAGTCTTCGTGTCGGCTCAGGGCGAGGGGCCCGAGGTCGGTCGCACGACGGTTTTTGTTCGCTTCGGCGGCTGCGACCTGCGCTGTCGATGGTGCGATTCACCGACGACCTGGCGACCCTCCTCGAACTACCGCGTCGAAACGACAGCCGGCAGCGAAGAGTTCGAGACGTTCGAGAACCCGGTGGACCTCGCCTGGTTGGCGGATCGGATCGACGAACTCGCGCCGACGCCCACGACCTGGATCAGTCTGACGGGCGGCGAGCCGCTGCTTCAGCCGGAGGCGATCGCCTCGCTCGCCCGCGACTTCAAGGCGCGCGGACGTAGGGTCTACCTCGAGTCCCATGGCCTGCACGCCGAAGCCCTCGAAGCCTGCGTTGATTCCATCGGGCTGGTTTCCATGGATTGGAAACTCCGGAGCGACGTGCGACCCGGACCCGGAATCGACTGGCCGGAAGGCGAGGATTTTCACGATGCCCATGAAAAGTTCCTTCGCATCGCGACCCGCGCCGACGCAGTCTACGTGAAGGTCGTGCTGACCCCCTCGACCACGGACGACGAACTCGATGCGATGCTCGACCGGATCGAGGCGGTCTCGAAAGACATCCCGCTCGTGCTGCAGCCCGTCACGCCGACCGGCGGCGTCGACGCGATGCCCGCGGCGGGGCATCTACTCGTCTGGCTTGCGAGGGCGGAGCAGCGCCTAACGAACGTGCGCTTGATCCCCCAGACACACCCGATCTACGGCGTCCTGTAGGGTCGCGAGTTCTGCGCTGAGGTCGATCTCCGCGGCACGGCCGAAGCGCTCCGCGAGATAGTGGTCGGTGATCGTGGCGAAGGCTCGGAAGCCTTCCTCGGAGAGTGCGCCCGCGAGAGAGTCCGAGAATGCACGGGCGGCGGTTGTGGGTGCGCGCTTGTAGTCAATCCGTTCAAGCATCTTCTGCGCGCGCCGATAGCTCGCCGGGATATCCGTCGAGTGGCCATCGTTCTTCTGTTGGAACAGAGCGACGCCGCCCATTACGAAGGCGAAGACTGCGAAGAGGACGATGGGGTCAACGCCGCGTAGCGGATTCTCGAAGCTCGGTGTCGAATTGGGCCGTGTTGCCTTGGGCTCGTCCGGCTGATCGCGATCCTTGAGGCTCGCCCAGAGGCCACGCAGCGCACCGATCTGATCGGCACTGTCGAAGTCGACGACGCGCTGGAACCACCAGAGTTCGATGGCGGATCCGACCTGGGCCATTCGCTCCCAGACCGACGGAGGGCTGGCAGCGCGCAAGCGCAAATACGGCGGCGTTGGATCGAAGCGGACCCAGCCCGCTTGTTCGAAATGAATCTCGACCCAGGCATGCGCATCCGCCCGCGAGACTTCGACGAAGCCGCCGACCGCGTTCGGTAGGCCTCCCGCGAAGCCATTCACGAGTCGGCTGGGTAGCCCCTCGGCTCGAGCGAGGACGACCATGGCGCTCGCGAAATACTCGCAATGGCCCTCGAGTTCCCCAAGTAGAAACGCCTCGATCGGAGAGGTGTCGTCGTCGCCGAGGGGCGGCGGCGCATCGGTATAGCGGCCGCTCGAGCGAAGGCGGTCGCGGAGCGCAAGTGCACGCTCGAAGTCGGAGTTGTGTCCGGCCGTCCACGCCGCGGCAAGAGCCGGGATGCGCGGATCGAGGTCCGGAAGTTGGTAGTAGCGTTTCGCCGGCCTGGGCCCGCCGGCGCGGGGTTCGAAGGGTGCGGCCGCGCGGTCCACCCGAAGCCGAATCGCGTCGCGCTCTGAGGGGCGACTCCAGACCGTATAACGCACACGTTCGTCACCTTGACCGGGAAGGTAGAGACCCCCGTTTCGATCCCGTTCAAGTCCTTGGAAGGGGCCCTCAATGCGAAGCGTGTTGCCCGGCATGAAGAGGACACCCGCTTGAACGGGCTCGCGGAGCACGCGTTGAGCCGTCACGGCCTGGCCGTTGTCCGGGGCGAGTTGAATGCCAAATCGGCCCACACCCGAGACCGGACGCCGCGCGGCGACCCGCTCCGAGCTCGAGATCGACCAATCGCGGCCGTCAAAATGATCGAAGGCGAGGCCTCGCCAGTACGCTTTGTCGGGCGGAGGGACATCTCCATCGAGACCTTCGACACGCATCACGACCGATTGATCTTTGCGGATCAGCCCTACGTCGCCGAGGGATACCCGATCCGAGAAGCCCGAGAGCGCGATGCTCGTGCCGAGACCGCCGCGCACCATGTTCGTCTTGAGCCGCGGGAGCAGAACGAAGAGTGTGGCGGCGAGCAGCAGCGAGGCTGCCGTCGCCCAGAGGGTCATGCGTCGAAGATCGGGCGCGATGGCTCGGGTGGCCGCGCCCGGGTCCCCCGCCTCGGTGGCTTCCATGGCGAGGGTGTGAATCAGGAGCGTCCAGGTCACCGTCGCGAGAAAGATCACGAGCAGCGGCGGGAAGAGGATGCTGTCCGTCAGGTTCGAGGCGAGGATGACCTGGAAGAGGGCGAGGGCGACTAACACGAACTCGGATTTGCGTGGGCGGGCATCGAGGAGCTGAAGGCCCTGGGTAAGGGACGTGAAGTAGGCCAGCGAGATCGTGGCGGGGTTGCCGTCGAGGGCGGAGCGGATCGTGACCGTGGTGATCCCCGCCATGAAGATGTTCAGCCAGATGGGGCTGTATCGAAAAGCCGGGGGACGCTCGCGGGTCGAGTAGCTGGTCGCGAAGGTGATGACTTGGATCGCGATGACCCAGAGCGGGAGTTGCTCCGTGATCCAGAGCGACGCGCTCGCGACGAGGGACATGAGATAGGCGGCGGCGGGGCGGGGGCCCTCGACGGCGCCCCGAAAGTCGCGTCGGGTCATACGCGGGCCTCGGCGTCGGAGGTCGCGTGCTCATTTGCATTCGGATTCGGCGCCGGGACGCGCCCCCTGGATTCCGCCTGGTGGAGCGTCTCTCCGTCGACGAAAGCCAGGTAGCGAAGCAGTTCGGTTCGATGGGCAGCGCCGGTATCGGGCGGAATTCGCACATGGGGCGAACGAAGGCCAACGCGCAGATCGGCTTCGAGGTACGACACGACCTCGGAAGCGGCTTGTGAGATCCGCATCTCCTGTTGGGCATAGGGCGTCCCTGGCGCCAGGCTTAACAAGACTTCGATCTCGCCGATTGCGTCTCCCTCGCGTTCGCCGACGACAAGCCGTCCGGCGCGCAGGGTACGGCGCCAATGGACGCGCTTGATCGAATCCCCGGGCACGAATTCTCGCAGACCGGCCAGATTGTCGCCGGCGCTGGATCGCCCGGCGGCCTCGTGGTCCTCGTCCCCGGCGGCGGAGGCGTCACTCGGATCGCCGACCGCAATCAGCTCGGGGTAGACGAGGGCTTCGGCGGGTGCGTCGAGCTCAGCGGATTTCACGAAGAGCCCAAAGGGAAAGCGCGTCGAAACCCGCACGCGGTCAAAGCGGATTGCGCCGCGGGAATCGGGTTCGAGGACGTAGCTTCGACTCACTGCGTCCGCGGGCCCGATTCGGAGCGCAAAGGCGCGACCAGCGGATTCCGGGCCGCTCTCGGTTTCGAGGGTGTCTTCGAGGGAGATCGCGAAGGCCGGCGCCCGCTTCTGCTTATTGAAGATGCGCAGCACGACGCGGTTCGAACCGCGCGCGAAGAGTTCGCTCGGCAGCTTGCGCTCGATCCGAATCCCGCGGAGGGAGGTCTCGGAAAGCAGGCCCGACAAGACGAGGAAGGCCAGCATGAGCGCCAGCACCAAGTAGAGCAGGTTGTTGCCCGTGTTCAGCGCCGCAAAGCCGACGCCGAAAATGATCGCGATGAAGCACCAGCCGGCGCGGGTCGCTCGAAGCGAGCGCGGCCCCCGGAGTCGTCGCTTTAGAGCGGGACGGGCATCCGGTCGACGATCTCGCTGACGATCCATCGGGACTCCTCGGCCGCAGGTTGTAGTCCGCCTCGCGCGTGAACGGCGACGCGATGTGCCAACACGTCGACGGCGAGGTCACGGATATCCTCGGGAATGCAGTAGTCGCGCCCATCCATGAGTGCGCTTGCCTGGGCAGCGCGCCGCAGGGCGAGGGCGCCGCGGGTAGATGTGCCGAGCGCGAGGCCTTCGTGGACACGGGTCGCTTCCACCAGGTCGAGCAGATAGCCGACAAGGGACTCCTCAAGCTTGACGGCTTCGGCGGCGGCCTGAAGCCCGAGCAGATCGGCGGGGGAGAGAATGCGCTCAAGGGTAGGCAGAGCATGCACGCTCGGATCGAGGGCGAGGACGCGGGCTTCATGCTCGCGGTCGGGGTAGCCCAACGAGAGGCGCATGAGAAAGCGGTCGAGCTGGCTTTCGGGAAGGGGGTGCGTCCCGTGATGTTCGAGCGGGTTCTGCGTCGCCACCACGAAGAAGGGCGCCGGCAGAGCGTGGGTGACGCCGTCGACGCTGACCGTGTGTTCGCTCATTGCTTCAAGGAGTGCCGACTGGGTCTTCGGACTCGCGCGATTGACTTCGTCGGCGAGCACGAGGTTGCCGAAGAGCGGCCCGGGTTGGAAGCGGAACTGGGCAACGCCGCCCGCAGCACTCGTTTCGGGAAGCGACATGCCGGTCAGATCTCCCGGCATCAAGTCACTGGTGAACTGAATCCGACGGAACTCGCCGTCGAGGGTACGTGCGAGGGCCTGGGCGAGAGTCGTCTTTCCGACGCCGGGGACATCGTCCAGCAGGAGATGCCCGCGCGCGACCAGACATAGAATTGCGCGCCGAACGATCTCCGGCTTGCCGTGCACCGCGCGCTCGACCTCGGTCACCCAGCGTGTACTCAGCTCCGCCGCTTCGCGCGCCGTCCAGGATTTTGCATGCTGCATCTCGTCCATCGAAACAGATCCCCTCCGAACGGCGCAGGGGCCGCTCAACATCCCGTTTCGGTTGCGAACGGGCGTGTCATGAGGGAACCCAGCACGATGCGTCTAGTTCGAGGCGACCTGGGGTTCGCCCGTGCGCAGGTCGTAGGCAGGTTTCGGTAGGCGCCGCGCCGAAGGGGGCTCCGGCCACTCTTTGCGAGCCTAGAAGCTGTACTTCACTTCACCGTAGATGCGGTCGTTCGAATCGAAGGCGCCGACGCCGAGGCGCGGCCCATCGAAGAAGACGAGCCAGCCGCCCTCGACCTTGACCGAATCATTCACTTCAAATTCCGCCGACGCGCGAAAGAGACCGCCATCCTGGACCTTCTCGCCGAAGACAACCGCGAGCAACGTGATGTCGAGGCGTTCTCGTAGGAAGGGGCGTGAGACGCGAAGCGCGGTTTCGAAGTTGTCTGCGGGCGTAATTTCGAGCGTCAGTGGGTTGCCACCGGGATGATCGAAGATGTGGCGATTCAAAATTTCTAGCGCGACGGTGAGCTGGTCCGGTCCGTACCATTCGATACCGACCATCGTGTCGAGTCGATTGCGCTGCTGATTCATCAGCAAGAACGTCGGATTGACGACCGGCGGTGGGGGGGGCGGCGGAACGATCTGGAGGCGGAGCGTACGAATGCCGGTGAGGTACGCGAGCTCTGCTTTGAACAAAAAGGCTCCGCGCGTGAAATTTCCCGCCGCGCCGACCATGCCGAAGCGGTTGGCTTCGTTCTGAATCCCGGCGCCGATGACATCAACGGTGCGCTGGGTCTCATCGACGTAGGCGCCATAGAGTGAGAAGTCCCAGCCGCTGAAGCGACCGTCGATTTTTCCGGCGAGGCCGGGCATGCCCGTGAAGTCGCTGCGATCGTCGGTGGGGGCGCTGCCGGTCAATCCGCCACCGAACTGGGTGAAGATGTCGGGGATGAAATCACTGCCGGGGGGCGGGCCACGGTCGTAGCGGTGTTCAGGAATGACCAAAAACTGTCCGCTCCAGGGGCCGCGCTGAATATCGAGCTTGACCATCGCCTTGGAGCGGCGCAGGTCCTCGATGTCGACGAGGCCCGGTTCTTTGTTGTCGAGGGGGTTCACGACATCGACGACGCGGAAGGTGTCGGATCGTCCCCAGTTCACGACTTTGCGGCCGATCGTGAGATCGATGGCGTCCGTGAGCGGCCCGGAGACGTAGGCCTCACCGCTGTCGACCTGCCATTCGTACACGTCGAGGACGGCGGCGTTGTAGTCGCGCCGACCATTGATCTGATAGGCGAAGTCGTACCAGGCGATCAGTTCACCGCGTGCCTGCCACTCGTAGGGAAGCGCCACGTCGATCTGGAGGAAGCCGTCGAGATCGAGACGCGATAGGCCGCCGTAGTCGGTGGTGCCGCCGGCACCTTCGGAGTCCGCAACGGTATGGCTCAGATAGTTCCAGACGGCTCCGCTGGCAATTGAACCGGAGATATCAATTGACTCGTAGGCCCAGGAACCGCCGGGGAGAGCCTCCATCCATTCCGGCGCGACATCTTCTTCCTCCTCAAACTCCGACGCATCGAAATCATCGTCGAAGCCGCCCATCAAATCGTCGAGATCTTCATCCTGGGCGAAGGAGGGGGCCGCGGCGGCAGCAATGACGAAGAGCGCCGCGGACATAACAAGGCCGACGCGCGCGGCGACGCGCGTGAATGAACACAATCCCTCGTGCATCGATCAGGGGCCGGTTTCGAGGCCGCGAACGCTGAAGGAATCGAAGTCGAGGTCCTGGCCGAACTTGACGTCGCTCATGCGCAGGATCGTCTTATGGAGGGTCTTCTTGCCCTTCTTGGTCGTCATCGTCATGACCGTCGGAACCCAGATGCCATCGATCTGCTCGAGCTCTTCGACCTTCATGTACTTGTTGCGCTTGCCCTTCTTGACCCAGATCTTGGCCTGAACGACGACGTCGTTGTCCTTGCGGACAAACTGGATCGACTTCGTGTAGCCCGTCTCGTCGATCTCTTCCTCGTCGATGGGCGTCGACTGAATGATCCAGACCGGGTGGCCATCGACTTCACCTTCCTGGAGGAGCTCGTACTCGTAGTTCTCAAGAGGACGGCTGGTCATGTCCGAGTAGCTGAAATCCGAGCCCATGAAGCTGCCGCTCTTGTCGCTCGATGCGATGCGCTTGGTCTTCTTGAGCGCAGGCAGGTAGAGCCACTGATCGTCGTCTCGATTGGCTTCGTCGTAGTCGTAGGTCAGGAAGCCTGTGTCTTGGACGTCCGCGGGGCTGAGAAAGAACATCATCGAGTAGTCGTCTTCACCCTTGTCCTTCGAGAAGGATCGCAGGTCCCGGACGCGCTGTTTGCCGCGCTTGTCGATCAGAATCATCTGCATGTTCGAGGTCTGGTTGTCCCCGTCCTCGCGGTCGTCGACCCGCGTCATGATCTCGCGGGCCTTCGGGTCGTCCGCCGCGGTCGCGGTGAATGCACTCAGCGACATGAGCGCGATCAGCACGGCGGTCACAGCCGAGAGGGCGCGCCCGGAAGGGCGTGCGGAAGTGAGTCCAAGGTCTGCTGGGCGGGCTCGGCCGAACATCATCGATCCTCCTGCGCGCGGGTCCCGGGGGCGTGTGAATCCGACGCTGGCCGCAGTAAACCCCATCTAGCAGGCCACGAAAAGGGTGCTGAGAACGCGAGCTGCGCTGCGGAATGCGGCGCCACGGATGGTTGCGCTGGGACTCAGGCCGCATGCGAGGGCTGTATCGTGCGCGCTGTCCGGTCGATCGGATGAAAATTCTCCCTTCGACTCGGTTTCTGAGCGCCCGCTCATAGGAGTCTTCGTCCATGACGTCGCATGAGGATGGTGAACGACCGCAGGCTGGCCAAACAAGTGCCGCCGCGAGCACCGAGTCCGGCTGGCGGGCTTCGGTGGAGAGCCGCTTCGAGTCCTGGGGACGTGGCGTCGTCCGTTATCGCTGGCTAGCGCTTGCCGTGTCGCTTGTGACGACGGGCTGGCTGCTGAGCTTCCTCCCTCAACTCGAGATCGACAATTCGACGGAGTCGTTCCTCACGACGGACGATCCCGCCGTCGTCGCTTACAACGAGTTCCGAGATCAGTTCGGCCGGGACGACAAGATCATCGTCGCCGTCGCGGGCGGGGATCTCTTTTCACTCGAGTTCCTCGAGCAGCTGCGTGCGCTGCATGACGCGATCGAAACCGACGTTCCCTACGTGACGGAGGTCGAGAGCCTGATCAATGCGCGCTTCTCGCGGGGCGAGGGGGGTGAACTCGTCGTGGGAGAGTTGCTCGAAGACTGGCCGGAGACTGAGGCTGATCTGGCGCTCTTCGAAGAGCGGGTGCGCAGCAATCCACTGTACAAGAATGCGCTCGTCTCCGAGGATATGACGGTGACGGCGATCGCTGTGACGCCGGATACCTACTCGGGTGAATCGCCTGCAGTTTCGGAACTAGCAGGCTTTGCTGACGAAGGTGGTGTCACTGACGAATCCGCGCAGGACGATGCGGTCTACTTGAAAGCGGCGGAAGGGGACGCTGTGATCGCGGGCCTCTATGAGGTGATGGACCGCCACGAGGCGGAGGGGTTCCGTTTGCACATGGCGGGTGCGCTGCCGATGACCTGGCGCATCAACTCGGGGATGACCCGGGACATGGGCATTCTTCTTCCAGCGAATCTCCTCCTGATGAGCCTGGTTCTGGCCATGCTCTTCCGTCGCGTTGGGGGCGTGGTCCTGCCGATGATGGTGGTCGGTCTATCCCTGATGGCCTCGATCGGGATCATGATCGTGCTGGGCATGCCGGGGTCGACGGCTGTACAGATCCTCCCTGTGTTCCTGCTGACGGTGGGCGTGTGCGATGCCGTGCATATTCTGGCCATCGTCTATCGCTACCGCATGGAGGGCATGAACAAGCAGGACGCGATCGCCAAGGCGCTTGCGCATTCGGGCCTCGCCGTGCTGATGACGAGCGTGACGACGGCTGCGGGAATGATGTCCTTCGTGACCTCAGAGATGGCCGCAGTTCAGCATCTGGGCGTACTGGCCCCGATCGGGGTCTTTCTCGCGTTCCTCTACACGATGGTGCTTCTGCCGGCGTTGCTCGCGATCTTTCCCCTCCCTGCGCCCAAGCGAGGCAAGATCGCCGAGGGCCTCTTTCCCTTTGAAGGGTTCCTCGTCTCTGCGGGGCGGTTCGCGGTCCGGTCGCCCTGGCGTGTACTCGTGCCGACAACGGGCCTAGTGGTAATTGGCGTATTAGGCGCCATGCAAATCACCTTCAGCCATAACGGGCTGGTCTGGTTCCCAGAGGGCGATCGCACGCGAGTCGACTTCGAAGCGGTCGATCGCGCGCTCGGCGGGTCCGTGACGATGGATCTGGTCATCGATACCGGGGAAGCGGGTGGTCTCTACGACCCGAGCCTGCTGCGCGAGCTCGAGCGAATTGGATTCGAAATCAAAAATGCCGCGGTCGAGCCCGTCGTTGTCTCGAGTGCCGTCTCGATTCGTGACATCGTCGAGGAAACCCATCAGGCGCTGAACGAGAATCGCCCGGAGATGCGCGTCGTCCCGGATTCGCGCGAAGCCGTCGCGCAGGAACTCCTGCTCTTCGAGAATAGTGGCAGCGATGACACGGAAGAACTCGTCGATTCTGAGTTCCGCCTAACGCGGATGAACCTGCGCGTGCCCTTCGTGGACGCCTTGCTCTTCCCGAAGCTCCTCTCCGACACGCGCGCCATCGTGGAAGAGCGCCTCGGGGATCGCGTCGAATATCAAGTGACCGGCCTGATGACGCTCCTCGCCGAAATCTTCGATGCCGTCATCGTGAGCATGGGCCGCTCCTACGTCTTCGCCGTGGCGGTCATCACGCCCCTCATGATGCTCCTACTCGGAAGTCTTCGTCGCGGCCTCGTGAGCATGGTGCCGAACCTCCTGCCGATCATTTCGGTGCTCGCCGTGATGGGCTGGGGACGGATTCCGATCGATACGACGACGATGCTGATTGGCGCCATGGTCATCGGGATCGCGGTCGATGACACGATTCATTTCATGCACAAATTTCACCGCTACTTCGAGGAGACGGGAGACATCGAGCGCGCCGTCACCGAGACCCTGCGGACGACGGGATCGGCGCTGCTCTTCACGACCCTCGTGTTGATGGCGGGATTTCAGGTCTTCGGCCTGAGTGAGATGTCGAATATGCGGATCTTTGGTCTGCTCTCGGCGTTCGCCGCCGGCGTCGCGTTCCTGGCGGATCTTTTGATCGCCCCCGCGCTCCTGGCCGTCGTCGAGGGTGCCCGACGCAAACGCACCGAAGCGCGGGAGGTCAGCGCCTGAAGTGGAGCACCTCATCTGACAGGGGGCAAACCCAGCGCAGCCTCCCGCCCCCGCACGCGTTATGCTGACGAGGACCGCAAGCGTATCCGCTCCGTCGATTCACGATCGACCGAGCGCGAGGGGGATTCATGAAGGCACTCATCTTCGACACCGAAACGACCGGGATGGTCCAGTTCCGGAAGCCGCCCGAGGATGGAAGCCAGCCCGATCTGATCCAGCTCGGCATGCTGCTCGTCGATTGCGCGGACTGGAAGGTCTACGCGCGGCACTCGATGCTCGTGACCCTTGCTGAGGGCGTGACGATCGATCCCGGGGCGAAGGAAGCGCACGGCATTTCGGAAGAGGAGTGCGCGAAGTTCGGGGTCGCCCCGATTGTGGCGTGCTCGCTCTTCAACCAGGCATGCATGCAGGCCGACATCATCGTCGCCCACAACCTCTCCTTCGATCAATCGATCATGAAGACGGCACTCCACCGAATCGGGAACAAGCCCCATCGTCTCGACGGTCGGCAGCATGTCTGCACCAAGGAAGCCTCAACGGATATCCTGAAGCTGCCTGGCAAGTACGGTTACAAGTGGCCGACACTCGCCGAGGCCTATCGTCACTACACGGGCGACGAGATCGAAGGCGCTCATGACGCCCTCGTCGACACCGAGGCGTGTCTACAGGTCTTCCGCGGTCTCGTGCAAGAAGGCGCTGTCGACCTGATCGGTCACTGAGCCCGGACCTAACGCTCGCCCGATTGATCCGCGGCGGGCGCTTCGGCGATCTCAAAGAACGACGCACTATCGGCATCGCTCTCCGCGATGGCACGCAGGCGTTCAATCATCGTCGGGAGGTCCTCGTCGAGCGCTGCGTACACCGACGCGTGGCGCGGGAGATCTGTGAGATAGGTCCCGCGCAAGGCGAGGCAGGCATCCGAGAGTCGCGCAGATTGCGCGATGCGTTCCGCGTCGAGAATCGAGAGCGGAAGCGCAGCCAGTTTCTCGCGGGCAGCGCGCTCCGCCTCGGACCGGCGCTCTTCGCGATCGTCCTGCCCTTCGAACTCTTCGAGGTGTGTCCGAAAGCGGAGGGTGGCTTCGGCGATGCGACGTCGATCCTCGATTGCCGAGCGAACCCGGGACGCCGTCGGCCATTCGCTCTCCGTGGACTCCGCCTCAAGTGTCGCGAAGAAGTCGACCGCGGCTTGCTGCCCGATGAACTGGGCGACGCCCTCATTGAAGTCGGCATCGCCGGGCAGGAATGCCGTCGCGTGGACGAGTTCGTGAAAGACGGTCTCGACGAGGCTCGCAGCGCCGCGCAACAACATGGGGCGGGTGACCGGATCATCAAGCCAACCCAGGGTCGAGTAGGCACTCACGCCGCTCACGCAAACTTCGTATTCGCCCGTCTCTTCGAGGGAGTGGGCTTCGGCCTCCGCGTGTTCTCGATCGAAGTAGCCCTTGTAGGGGAGCGAGCCGACGACCGGGAACCACCACGGAACGGACTCGAGGGTGCCGGCGCGCGTCCGGACGAGGGTCGTGACGATTCGATCGTCGGGCCAGTCGACGTAGCTCGTGTATTGCCCGTCGACTTCAAGGCCGAGCACTTTGGCGTAGTCTCGGACCTGGCTCACGAGGGAGAGCAGGCGCCGGACCTCTTCGGGATGGTTCGGATCGACCCTGGCTTCGGCGATCGGCTGCCGGCGCATCATCAGCGTCAGCTGCCCCTCGGCGAGCTGGCCGTAGTAACATCCGCTCAGGCTGAGGCAGGCGATGCTCGCCGCGAGAAGGGAAAGACCACGCATGACGGATCGGATTCGTCGATTTCGGATCGACTGCGGTGACGCGGTGACGCGGGAATGGATGCTCGCGGAAGCCTTCGAGGCCGGGGCTGAAGGGGCCGAGGAGAGCGAGTTCGATGGTCGTTTCCGGGCGGACATCTACGGGGCTCCTGGAGGTGTCGACAGCGTGCGGGACGCCGTCGCAGCGATCGAAGCGCCCGATGTCTTTGTCGGCCAAGCGGAGGATCTACCGGAGGTCGATTGGAGCGAGGCCTGGAAGGAAGGTCTCGAAGCCCTCGAGATCTCTGAGCGGCTCATCATTCGACCTCCGTTTGTGAGCTCACCGGAAAAAACGGGCCAGGCGCAGATCGTGATCGATCCGGGCCAGGCCTTCGGTACGGGCAACCACGGATCGACGCGACTTTGTCTCGAATGGATCGACGAGTTGATCGGGGAGGGCGCGTTGAAAAAGGTCGACCGGGTGCTGGATGTGGGGACCGGGAGCGGCGTGCTGTGTCTGGCCGCGGTCGCGCTGGGCGCCGAATCTGCGCTCGGGTTCGATCTTGATCCGGTCGCGACCGCTGCGGCCGATGCTGCTGCGGCAGAGAATGACCTCGCGGATCGCGTGCGCTTCGCGACGGGGCCGATCGAGGACGTCGTCGGGGCCGACGAAGCACCGTATCCGCTGGTCGTGGCGAATTTGTTGAAGCGGGAGATGTTGCCCATCGCAACGGAGATCGCGGCGCAGGTGGCGAAGGAGGGGCGACTCGTGCTGGCGGGACTGCTCGAAGAGGATCTTGGCGAAGTGCTCGAACGATTCGCGCAGGAAGGGCTGCACGAGATCGGACGTCGGCAGCATGCGGACCCGATCGGGCTCTGGGTGGGGCCCTGTCTGGGTCGCGCGGCGGATTGAACGCGCGCTGCCCTCATGTGGCGTCCCGTTCGAGCCAGTCTTCGTAGAGCTCGCGAAGCAGGGCGTCGAACTCGATGCGCGGCGACCAGCCCGTTGTGTTGCGCAGGCGCGTGGCGTCTCCCACGAGCCAATCCGTGGGTCGGAAGCGCTCGGGGTCCTGTTCGATTCGGGCTTCGATGCCGGCGAGGGCGATCAGTCGATCGAGCACTTCCTGGATCGGAGTCGAGTTGCCGCTGGCCACGTTGTAGACGTCGGCGGGGACTTCCGGGGCGAGCAGCGCGGCATAGGCCCGCAGAACGTCCTCAACGTGTAAGAAATCGCGCACGCTCTCGAGGTTGCCGACTCGCATAACAGGTTCTTGTCGGCCGGCCTTGATTGCCGCGACCTGACGGGCAAAGCTCGACACGACGAAAGCGTCCGCCTGACCCGCCCCCGTATGATTGAAAGCGCGCACGCGAACGACATCGAGTCCTCGCTTCGCGGCTTCGTAGCCAAGCTGCTCTCCGGCGGCCTTCGATCGCGCATAGGGCGAACGCGGGGAGAGCGGAGTGGATTCATCGAGGGGCTGGCCCGGTTCCGTTGTCGGCGAGTACTGATCCGCCGAGCCGATCAAGAGCACCCGTGCTCTGGGCGCCTCGGCTTCAACCGCCCGGAGGAGTGTCCGCGTCCCGATGAAGTTCAGCCGGAAACACTCGGCGGGGCGACGCCAGGACTCGGCGACGCTGCTCATTGCGGCCAGGTGAATGATGGCATCGGGCTCGGCTTCCGCGAGCGCCTGACCGATCGAGGCGATCTCGGTTACATCGACTTCGCGGTCGGCCCCCGAAACGCGATGCCCCTCACTTTCGAGCATCGGCAGCAGCCGTCGCCCGACGAAGCCGCCGGCGCCTGTCACAAAGATCCGCATGCGCGCAGGCTGACAGATCCCCGCTGACGGATCAATGAACGCCCCGCGATCCCTCCGAGTGCGCGCCGCCCTTGACCTGAGCCATCGGGATCAGCGAACCTGCCCGCCATGATCATCGGAGTCGCGGGGCGCAATGGCGCCGGTAAAGGGGAGTTTGTCGATTTTCTCGAGGCGAGGAGCTTTACGGCGCTCTCGCTGTCGGATGCCATCCGGCGGGAACTCGCTTCGCGCGGGCTTGAGGAGAGTCGCGAGCGCATGATCGAGACCGGTCAGGAGATGCGGCGCCGCGCCGGGCCGGGCGCGCTAGCCCAGAGTCTCGCGCGTGAACTGCTGCCCGATCGGAACTACGCGATCGATTCCATTCGCCATCCGGTCGAGGTCGAGATTCTCAGGCAACACGCGGAAGCCTCGGGACACGTGTTCCACCTGGTCTGGGTCGATGCCAAAATCGATACCCGCTTTGAGCGCATGGTCGCGCGTGGACGCTCCGGCGACCCGACGAGCGTGGCGGAACTGGAAGCCCTCGAATTGCGGGAGCGCGGGAGTGATGATCCGAACGCGCAGCAGCTCGATGCCGTCGAAGCTGAAGCGGATTATCGGCTGGCGAACGACGAGAGCCTCGAGCATTTCCAGGAACAGATTCAAGCTTGGGTCGGCAAGAACCTCGCCTTCGACCGTCCGGATTGGGACGACTATTTTATGGGCATCGCCCGCGTCGTCGCCTCGCGCAGTAATTGCGTGAAGCGGAAGGTCGCGGCGGTGGTGACCCTCGAGAAGCGGATTATCTCGACGGGCTATAACGGCACGCCTCGCGGCACGACGAACTGCAACGAGGGCGGGTGTCCGCGTTGCAATGATCTCGCCCCGGGCGGGACGCGACTCGACGAATGCCTCTGTTCCCATGCGGAAGAGAACGCGATCACCCAGGCGGCTTATCATGGTGTGTCGCTCAAGGGCGGGACGATCTACACGACGTTCTCCCCCTGTCTCCAATGCACCAAGATGATCATCAACGCTGGCCTGACGGAGGTCGTTTACCAGACGGACTATCCGCTGGGGGAGACGTCGCTCGGGCTGCTGAAGGAATCTGGGATCAACGCCCGCCAGATCGGTGCCTGAGCCCCCGAGACCCTGAGGGCCAGGAATCAGCGCGCGTTCCGTGGGCGGATAAGGTTCGAGTATTACTCGAAGTTTTCTGTTGCCGCTGGAATGCGCATCGCTGTCGACTTGATTTGAGGGGTGTGAGGCCAATCACCCAGGTTTTGCTCAATTCATTACGGGAATAAACCGAATTCAATCCTCGGTGGACTCCGGATCTCACGGGCGGAGTTCGCTTTGGATGCATCGGCTCGCATCTGGAACTGGCGTCCCGTGTGAGGCCCCATGCGACCCAAGCCTTCACGATTGATGGATCACCGCGAGTATCCGGTCCTCTACGTCGACGACGAGAAGGACAACCTTCGGATTTTCGAGCTGACGTTTCGGCGCGACTTCACCGTCCTGACCGCGACCAGTGCACGCGAAGGCCTTGAGCTTCTCGCGCAGTATCCCGTCGCCGTCGTGCTCTCGGACCAGAAGATGCCGGAGATCGAAGGCGTCGAGTTCCTGCGCCGCGTCCGTGAACTCGACTCGCGCACGCTGCGGATTCTCGTGACCGCCTACGGTGATGCGAAGATCCTCGGCGAGGCCATCAACGACGGCAATATCTACCGCTATGTCGCGAAGCCCTGGGAGCCGGATGATATGCGGCTGACGGTGCAGCGCGCGATTGAGGCCTATGCCCTCGAAGCGGAGCGCGCGGCGCTGCTCGATGAACTGACGGTTCTCAATCGACTGTCCCGCACGATTCATCGGGACATCGATCGCGGTCGGCTTTACGAAACGCTGCTGACGGCCCTGCGCGACGAACTGAATTTTGACGGCTGTTCGTTGCTTCTGCGCGAGTCCGATGACGAGCGTCTTGTCTTTTCCGCGAGTGAGCCCGAGGATGATGTCGCGGCTCGACTGCGGGAGATCGAATTCGATCGAAGCAATGCACCGATCTTTCTCGATCGCGTCATGAAGGGCGATTCCCAGCTCCTGATGGGCGACGAAGCGGTCGAACTCGAAACGCCGGTTCGTGCGTGGCTGACGGAAGTCTCCGCGGAAGAGATGTTTGTTGTCCCGCTCGCGGGCAAGGACCGCGTGATCGGCGCGCTCGCCGTCGACAACCGCCGCGGCGGGCAGGGCTTCGGCACCGATGCGCGCATGCTGATCGAAGGCCTCGCCATGCAGGCGGTGATCGCGATTGAAAACTCGCAGCTCGTCGATGACCTACGTCGCTCGCGGGCGCAGGTTCGCCGGGTGGATCGACTGGGTACGCTCGGAACGCTGGCTGCCGGTCTCGCCCATGAAATCAACAACCCGCTCGTTTCGCTGAACACGTTCTTGTCCCTCGCACCCGAGAAGCGCGAGACGGACGACCCGAGTTTCTGGGGCGAGTACCACGAGTTGGCTTGCGGTGAGCTCGAGCGGATCCGCGGGCTCGTCGAGACGATGAGTCGACTCGGTCGCGGCGGGCAGACTGCGAGTCTCGCGACGGAACCGGTCGCGGTGGGCGAAGTCGTCGAGGCCGTCACGCGTCTGCTCCATCGCGAGACGGACCGGGCCGGCGTCGAAGTCGATCTCTCGATTGGTGAGGGCGTCCCGGATGTACCCGCGGCGCGCGACCAGATCCATCAGGTCTGTCTGAACCTCACCCTGAATGCGATCCAGGCGAGCCAAGCCGGCGGCCGTATCTCGATCGCCGTCGAGGCGGATGGACCCGCCGATGCGCCCACCGGCGCGCGGATTCGCTTCCAGGACAGCGGCGAGGGCATCTCCGAAGAGAACCTCGAGCGGATTTTCGACCCCTTCTTTACGACGAAAGACCCCGACAAGGGAACTGGATTGGGGCTGATGATCTCCCACCAGATCATCGCCGATCATGGCGGTTCCATCGAAGTCGAGAGCCATCCGGGCGAGGGGGCCACGTTCCATGTGCGCCTCTCCTGTGAGCCCCGGGGCGCGACCGGCGAGACGGAAGACCAGGACAGCCCGCCGGAAGGTTGACGCTTGGGGGCGGATCCCAGAGAATCCGCCCGCCTCGTGGTCCGAGGCGGGTGAGAGGGGATCCCAGAATGACTCGTTCCGAGACTCGATTTGCGCCGAATGGGGCGCGATCGATCGCACGTGCCACGATCGTCAGCCTGACCGTCGCAGTCGCGCTGTTGAGCTCGCTGGGCGCCTCGAATGCCCTCGCAGCGGAGCCCAAGCTCCTGATGCTGCCGATCGTCGTCCATAGTGCCGAGGATCCTGAATACCTCCGTGCGGGCCTCTCCGACATGCTCGCGGCCCGTTTCGAGCGGCTCGGGGCCATCGAACTCGTACGCGGCGACGTGGACGGCCGCGGCACAACGGACGTCGACAAGGCGTTCAAGCTCGCCCGCAAAGCCGGCGCGGACTACGTCCTCTACGGCTCGTTCACCCGATTCGGCCAGGGAGCCAGTCTCGACGTGCAGTGTGCTCCCGTGCCCGGCGCCGCCGGTGAGGAGCGCGAACCGCTGCGCGAAATCTTCGTTCATTCCGGCTCGATCGGCGAAATCATCCCCGACCTCGACGAGCTGGCCGGCAAGGTGAGCCGCTTCGCCCGGGGCGAGGCGGTTGGGACGACAGCCCCCTCCGCGGTCGGGCCCGGCGCCGCCGTCGCGCCGACGGGTGCGATCCGGGACCTCGTGTTCCGAATCGAGGCGCTTGAAGCAGCCCTCGCGCAAATGTTGGAAAGTGCCGAAGACACGGCGGGAAACGCTGGGGCAGACGCAGAGCTGCGCTAAGATCCGCGGCCCGAAAGCCCGGGGGCCTCGACGGCAACGTCGGCTCCCAATCCGAAACAGCGCCTCGCGCGGGACGGATTCGCTTTTCGAAATCGATTTGGGGTGGTGTAGCTCAGCTGGTTAGAGCGACGGCTTCATAAGCCGTAGGTCGGCAGTTCAAGTCTGCCCACCACTACCAGATCGGTTCGTGGGCCCGCCGTCGTCCGAGCTCGACCTAACGCGTCCAGATCGGTGAAGTCACAGCGCGTTCCTGAATCGCCGCTGGAACGCCGACCGGCGGCTCCTGTTTGAGCCGTCGCGCGTCCCACGTGCTCCATCGGCAGGTCGGAATCTCGAGCACTCGCACGGTGTAGAAACTCTTTGCGTTCGGATCGAATTCTGGGTCGCTCCAGGACGTTCTGAGTTCAGCGTGCCCGGCCATCTCGTCGAACGCACACGTCTCAAGATTCGGATGCGGCGAGTCGGGTTCACAGAGTCGCGTTTTGGGATCGGGCTTCGCGCCCCTCGCGCACACCACATCGAAGACGCGTTCGTGTGTCGCGCCGTTGGCAACCCAACCCTTGATCACTTGAACGCGCTCGAGGGGCGCACTGAGCGGGTCGCGCTGCGCTTCGATGTCGAAGACGGGGACAGCCTTCGCGTTGGGGCGATTCGGCAGGGTGGCACCCATACTGGTCTGCGCGGCTTCGTCGCCGCTCCAACCACCACGCACGCGAACCCGAATCCGCGTCCCCGAAGTCGCGAATGTCTCACGCCGGCGCAGCGCATCCCAGATCGCCTCGCGCGTATTGCTCTCCGCCCAAACGCCCGCGAGTCCGGCCGCGCCCCAGCGGGTCAGCAATCCGGCGACCGGCTCCGTTTCGCCTGCCAAACCCCGCCCCGGGCGCAAACGCGCTTCGCGTGTCGGATCGGTTGAGCCAATCTTGCCCGTGTAGTTCGATTCCTCGAAGGGACTCGCTGCGTTATGTCCGTCCGTTGATCCGATCACGCCGAGCGCGTAGGGGTTGACCCCGTGCTTCGCTTCGATCGCAAGGCCGTTCTTCTGCGCTTGACGCACGTAACTCCCGTCCGGCTGGCTCGCGAGGTCGGGGCTCGTCGTGCGTCGGTCGACGATCTCAAATTCTGCCCATGGGTCGTTAGGCGAAAGCGCCGGATGGGTCTCCGACTGCCCCTTGATCTGCATGATCTCCGCGAGCGGTTCATTGCGCGCGCGAAGTTCCGCCCACGCGCGATCGATCGGACTCCCATCGAATTGCGTCATCGCGAACATCAAGCCGTTGCTGCCGTTCGCGTTATGCGGAATCGAGAGCAGCTCGTGGCCTTCCGTCCGCGCGGTGTCCATCCAGCGCCACAGGTCTTCCGGGTTCGGCGAGTCCATCGCGGAGAAGGGGCGGGTTGGCGCGCTGTCCGTTCTGAACAGGACGTTGCGATGGAGGTTTTGGCCGTCCGGGTTCGAGGTGTACTCGAAGCCGATGAGGGTCGTGAACTCATCTGGCCGGTAATGCTGGTTGGCGAGGTTGATCAGGGCCTTCCAGGCAGGGCGCAGAACGGAATCGTGGGTCAGGGCGGGGAGTCCCGCGCGATCACGAAACGTGCTGTTGATCCGGCGCCACGCCCGCACCCGAAGGTTCTTGTCCTGACCCCGCCAGGATTTGATCAGGGGCTGCTCGCGAATCGGATGGGCGGCGTTGCTGGCCGCCTGAACGACACCCAGGTATTCCGCGTGCTCCGTGAGGGCCATGAAGTCGAGGGGCGGACCTTTGAGCTGAATCGTTTCGCCCGAGATGTGCGGAATCGGTTTGCCCTGGGCGTAGTCGTAGGCCTGGTTGGGGCCGACCGTGACGAGCGCTGAATAGGCGTCGAAGGACCACGAAGAATGCACGTGGAGATCGCCGAAGAAGAGTTCGCGCGATGCTTCGCCGGCGGCCTCGTTCTTAGGTGCTTCTGCGAGGAGCGGAGCAGAGATCGTGAGACTCGCTCCAATCGCGAGGCCGATCGCGACTCGTCTCAATTCCCGTACGCCGCGCCGCCGTCGATCTTGAGGATCGAACCGGTCGTAAACTTGGACGCATCGCTCGCGAAATAGAGCGCGGCGCCCACGATCTCCTCCGGCTCGCCCCCTCGACCCATTGGCACGATCTTGCCGAGGCCTTCGATCATGGCCGGCGTCCAGGCCTTCGCGATGTCCGTCATGAAAGGGCCGGGCATGATGCAGTTGACGCGGACCGTGGGCGCGAAGGTTCGGGCGAAGCTCTGGGTGAGATTGTTGAGGCCGGCCTTCGCTGTCCCGTACGGGATCTCGCCTGCGGTGGGTGAGACGGCGGCTGTACTTGAGACGCCAATGATGGAGCCGCCGCCGGCGTCGCGCATGGCGCTCCCGAGGACGGCGGTCAGACGGAAGGCGCCCTTGAGGTTGACGCCGATGACCTTGTCAAAGAGGGCTTCGCTGACTTCGAGGATGTCGCCATAGAGGGGGGACATGCCGGCGTTATTCACGAGGACATCGACCTTGCCAAAATGGTCGAGGGACTTTTGGGCGAGGGCATCACAGGCGTCCCAGTCGCCGACGTGGCAGGCGACGGGGAGGGCGCGCTGTCCCGTTTCTTTTTCGACTTCGGCGGCAAGCGCCTCGCATGCGTCGCCCTTGCGGCTCGCGATCACGACGTCGGCACCGACGCGGGCATAGGCCATGACGATCTCGCGACCGAGGCCGCGGCTGCCACCGGTGACGACGGCGACTTTGCCGTCGAGGCGAAACTGGGAAGTCGGATCGGATGCGTCGGTCGGGGCCATGGTGCGGAAAATCTCCTGCGGATCGCGCTGTTGGAATATGCGTACGCCTCGCTGGCAGACGCAGCCGGAGTATCCCACCGTAGGCCGTCCCTTCCCACCCTGAATTGCAAGAGGAATCCACCATGCCCATCGACTTCAGCGTAGAGCCCGAATTCCAGAAAGAGCTCGACTGGATCCGCGAGTTCGTGGACGAGTACGCCGTCCCTCTCGATCTCGCGTTCGGTGGGGAAGAGGGCATCTACAACAAGGCTCACCCGCTTTGGAAGGAGAAGATTCGTCCGCTTCAAGAGAAGGTGAAGGAACGTGGCCTCTGGGCCTGCCATCTTGGGAAGGATCTCGGCGGCCTGGGTTACGGCCAGACGAAGCTCGCCCTAATGAACGAGATTCTGGGGCGCTCCGGTTTTGCTTCGAGCCTCTTCGGTTGCCAGGCGCCCGACTCCGGCAACGCCGAGATCATCGCGCACTACGGAACCGAAGCGCAGAAGGAGGCGTATCTCGAGCCGCTGCTCAATGGCGAGATCTCTTCGTGTTATTCGATGACCGAGCCGCAGGGTGGGGCGGATCCGAATGTCTTCAAGTGCGCCGCAACCCAGGACGGCGACGAGTGGGTGATTGAGGGCGAGAAATGGTTCTCGTCGAGCCTGCGATGGGCCAAGTTTGCGATCGTGATGGCGGTCAGCAATCCCGACGTGCCGATCTATCAGGGCGCATCGATGTTCCTCGTCCCGACCGACACACCCGGCATCGAGATCATCCGCAATACCGGCATGGCCCACGAGCCCGAAGGTCACGGCGGTCACGCCTACGTTCGGTACAACAAGGTCCGCGTGCCCAAGGAGAATCTGCTCGGCGGCGAAGGGCAGGCCTTCAAGATCGCGCAGACGCGGCTTGGTGGTGGGCGTCTGCATCATGCGATGCGGACCGTCGGCGCCGTTCAGCGCTTGCTCGACATGATGGCCGAGCGCGCGGCGAGTCGGGAAACGAAGGGATCGCTGCTCGCGGACAAACAGGGCGTGCAGGATATGCTCGGCCGGACGTGGCTTGAGCTCCATCAGTTCCGATTGCTCGTGCTGCACGCGGCCTGGACCGTCGATCAGGTGGGTGGCTCCGCTGCACGTACGGAGATCGCCGCGGTCAAGGTGGCGACGCCGCAGGTCTATACCGACGCAGCCTATCGCGCGATGCGTTTGCATGGCGCTCTGGGGATCTCAAATGAAATGCCGATCGCCGGAATGTGGCTGATGGGGGCATCGCTGGGCCTCGCGGATGGCCCAACCGAAGTCCATATGACGACGATCGCAAAGCATGTTCTCAAGAACGTGGAACCGACCACGACAGGCTGGCCGAGTGAGCACCTCCCAGAACGCCGCGCCGCCGCGCGGGCTCAATTCGCCGACTTGCTCGAGCGGGAAATCGGAAACGTCTAGAACGGCGGCCGTATTCGCGAGACGAAAGAGAAAAGTCCGTCGCTTAACAGGCGAAGCGGTTGCAAAAGCCCTCATCGGCAGTGCGCTCCATCGACACTTTAATTCCCATCCGCAACGCGGATGGGCGTAGGGTGATCGTTCCTGGGAGGGAACATCGATGTTGAAGCATGTGAAGTCTGTATCGAGGCGAGGCCGCGTGATTTTGGTCGCGGCGCTCGCCGCCGGAGGGTTGCTCGCAGCCACGGTTGCGTCGGCAGGAACGATTCTGCCGGGGCAATACACGCTGCTCGATCATCCGGATGGAAACCTGAATCCTCCCCCCTACGGTCTTCGGGTCGATTCGCTCGGTTACACGTTCAGCGTGGAACTGGGCGGTGTGAATGTCATTCTCGATTGGGATGGCGGCAGCACAGCAACGATCACGGGCACCCTTTACAACAACCAGACCACAGATATCTGGACCGTCGACTACACCCTCACGGGTGTGGTGGCCGCGCCGGCAAGTCTGGGGTTCTCCGCGTCCGCGGGATCTGGAGTGCTGACCGACCCTCTGTTGAACGACACTGTTCTGACAGGGGAGGTCAACGGTTCCGGCTCCGCCTTTGATTTCCTGGCAGATGGCTTCCGATTGGGCGGTCATCCGGCGTTTGGAGATGCGGATACGGCGGTCGGTCGTGGCTGGGTTGAACCCGCCGGGTCGACCGACGATTGGCTCGTTCGTGCCGTTCCGGTACCCGAGCCAGGGACCGCGTTGTTGTTGGGATTGGGTTTGGCAGGGTTGGCACGCCGACGTCGATAGCCGCAAGGCAATCGACCCTCGTGTTAGGGCTCAGCGCGAGTCCGGCACGAACGGCGCAAGACTCAACCGAATAGAGGCATCGCCTCTCTCGTGGACCGTTAGGTCGGCGTCGAGAGGCGATGTTTTTGGACCTTCCCGCTCGCGGTTCGTGGAAGCTCGTCGATCACGATGACCCTGCGCGGCTGCTTGTATCGCGCGAGTCGCGTGCCGAGCCATTCGAGCACCTCGGCTTCATCGACGTCATGCCCCGGCACCGCGGCGACGTGCGCGTGTCCGACCTCGCCCCATTCTTCGTCGGGCACCGCGACGACCGCCGCTTCCTCGATCTGAGGATGTTCCGCGAGAGCCGCCTCGACTTCCGCGGGGTAGACGTTCTCGCCGCCCGAGATGTACATCTCCCGCGCACGTCCGACGAGCGTGAGGTCGAAGTCCTCGTCGCGGGTCCCAAGATCGCCCGTGCGAAGCCACTCGCCTCGAATCGTTTCGGCGGTGGCCTCGGGGCGCTCCCAATAGCCGAGCATGAGGATGGGGCCGCGGACGACGACTTCCCCCACATCCCCAATCGCGACGTCGCGCCAGGACTCGACCGGACCTTCGATCGTGGCGGG
>Ga0316209_1001041_pt1 | contig 34028 bp, 34 predicted proteins | sample 6monopyrite_MG_FD_204945 | JGI IMG/M metagenome (GOLD analysis project Ga0316209, IMG submission 204945) | Microbial mat bacterial communities from mineral coupon in-situ incubated in ocean water Damariscotta River, Maine, United States -... | ecosystem: Environmental > Aquatic > Marine >...
GCATAAAGATGCCATTTGAAGCAAACGGTAAGACGTTCGAAACTGATGAAGAAGGCTACATGGTTGATCTTCTATCTTGGGAGCCTGATTGTGCAACAGTTATGGCTGCACTTGAAGACCAACCTTTGACAGAAGCACACTGGGAAGTTCTTAACTTCTTACGTGAATACTATGACGAATACCAAATCGCTCCAGCAGTACGTGTACTGACTAAGGCAATTGGTAAAAAGCTTGGTAAAGACAAAGGTAACAGCAAGTACTTGTACGAGTTGTTCCCTTACGGCCCTGGTAAGCAAGCATGTAAATATGCTGGCCTTCCTAAGCCAACGGGTTGCGTATAATACGAAACCTATTGAGGGGGGGACTAGTCTCCCCCTCAACTTCAGATTCCTTGAAACTCAATAAATATTGGGTTTTTTGTTTGTTAAATAAAAGCTAAACAGCATATTTAATAAACCAGCGCGTAAGTCGCGCGATAGAAAGTTAACTTAATAAAGATATTAAACATTAAAATAGAATTTGTTGCGGAGTAGGCCTTAATGTCCACCTTGATTGCAGTACTGTTAACCTTAGCCACGCTTGTTATGATTGTTGGCCTGGCACGAAAAGCTCTTCAGTACCGCGCAACTCCTGCGCCTTTAAAGATTCCAGTTACACCAGCACCTAAGACAACCGGTGGCGTTGTTATACGCATGGCTAAAGAAGTAGTTTTCTTCTCTTCTCTTTTCCGTTCCAGTAAATGGACATGGATCTTCGGCTGGGTATTCCACGTTTCATTAGCCTTGGCATTTATCCGTCATCTTCGTTACATAATTGACCCTGAGGGTCCTCTTGGCTTTATGATGCCTGTAATCGGCTTATGGATTGTTCAAACAGCCGGTAAGTATGCTGTATTTGGTATGATTATTGGTTTAAGTGGTTTATTAGCACGCCGCTTCTTAGTAGCACGCGTTCGTTACATCTCTGCTCCATCAGATTACCTAATGCTTATCCTGCTTTTAGCTATAACCATTAGCGGTTTTGTGATGAGTTTTATCTCTTACGTTGATATCACAGGCGTGAAAATATTTATGCTAGGCATCCTGAACTTTAATCTTCAGGAGCTACCAGAAAGCACTGCACTAATAGCTCATTTAGTATTAGTGGCAATCTTAGGTTTTGTTTTACCCATCAGTAAGCTGCTACATATTCCGGGCGTGTTTTTTGCGCCAACGCGTAACCAGGTGGACAACCCACGTGAAAAGCGTCATATCGTAGACTGGGCTAAGCCTTTAGATGCAACTCGTGGTGACTACCCTGAGTTACAACCTAAAGAAGCAGCTGAAGAAACAAAGGCTTAATTTAAGCTCAACGAATAAATAACTAGCATTTTTGCGAGTATAACGAGGAATCCATAGTGGCTGATTACGAAGTTCCTGAAGTCAAAGAGTATGCGGTAGTTCCTATGCCAAAAGACGGTGTAATGGAACACCTGAAACCTTTTGTGGCAAAACCGGAATTCCAGGAAGCTCTGAACTACGTAGGTAAAAAAGAGCATCCAGATCCAAAAGAAATGCCAACTTATGTTCTTGTTGATGGCTGGAAAGAAAAAGCTATTGATAAGATGGGCGACCTACTTGGACGCTATCGTAGTTTACAGGTATTTATGGATTCATGTGTTAAGTGCGGTGCCTGTACCGATAAATGCCACTACTTCCTGGGTACGGGCGACGCTAAAAACATGCCGGTTGCTCGTCAAGATTTATTACGCAGCGTATATCGCCGCTACTTCACCTTTGCAGGTAAATACTTCCCTAAATTAGTCGGTGCCAAAGATTTAACTGAAGAAGTTGTAGATGACTGGTACAGCTACTTCCACCAGTGCTCTGAATGTCGTCGTTGCGCAGTATTCTGCCCATACGGTATTGATACAGCTGAAGTGACCATGGCTGCCCGTGAGATCATGGCGCACATTGGTAAAGGCATGAAGTACTCTAACGAGATTATCGGTAAGGTATTTACCATCGGTAACAATCTTGGCCTGCCGGAAAAAGCATTAGCAAATGTTCTAGAAGGCCTGGAAGAAGACGTTGAGTATGATATTGAAGTAGACGTTAAATTTCCGCTTGATCAGAAAGGCGCTGATATTCTTTTAGTTACACCATCTGCTGACTTCTTCGCAGAGCCTCATATCGATGGCCTAATTGGTTACGCTAAAGTATTCCACGCAACCAACACTAGCTGGACATTAAGTTCTGTTGCTTCTGAAGCAGCAAATTTTGGTTTATTTATCGGCTCTTACGAAAACATGCAACGTATTTCAATGCGTATTCGTGAAGCCGCACTTCAGTTAGGCGTTAAGCGCATTGTTTATGGCGAATGTGGCCATGCATGGCGTGTTGGCTACAGCTTCCTCAATACATTAGCTGGCCCGTTTGATTTCCTGGACCAGAACTACCCTATTCCTCAGCACATTTGTGAGTTTACCTTAGATAAACTTGAGAAAGGTGAGCTGAATATCGACAAGTCACGTAATGATGACAAAACTCTAACATTCCATGACTCATGTAATGTAGCGCGTGGTTCAGGTATGGGTCCAGAGCCAGGCGGACAGTTTAGAATTCCACGTGCGGTTATCAAAGCAGTTTGTAATAACTATGTCGATATGGAAAAAGATACTATCCACGATGCAACTTTCTGCTGTGGTGGTGGTGGTGGTCTGTTAACAGATGACCTGATGGACCTGCGCATTAAAGGTATTTTACCGCGTGCAACAGCATTAATTAATGCAAAAGAAGAACATGGTGTAACTCACATGGCCGCAATTTGTGCGATATGTAAGAGCCAGTTCACCAAAGTGTTGCCTTATTATGGCTTCACCATGGACCAAATTGTCAGTGTTCACCAATTAGTAAGTGATGCGATTATCCTGGAAGGTCAGGTAGATCCAGAAGACTAGTTTTTGAGCATAGACGAACAGTTTTACTAATTTTAAATGATTTAGTTACTGTTCAGTTTGCCCCGCTGTAAATTGGGCTATTGCTTAACGAGTATATTTACAAAAGTAAATATCTATTTTGCAAAGCAGACAGAATATACAGCGCAGGTAAAATGCACAGTTACAAAATTTTAACTATACGGTTTAGCATATAGGAGAACAGCATGGCCACTTCCAAAGAAGACATGCAGAATAACAAACTTACATTCCGTCGCTACAAAGAAGGCGATCACGAATGGACAGACATGAATAGTAAGATATTTAATGAGGATACATCTCATAAATGTCCAACTTATGTACACCGTACGCCACCATGCCAGGGTAGTTGTCCTTCAGGCGAAGATATTCGTGGCTGGTTAGATGTTATTCGTGGTATTGAGACTCCACCTGAAGGTATGACTAAAGAAGAGTATGCTTTCCAGCGCTCGACTACAGCTAACCCTTTCCCTGCAATGATGGGCCGTGTATGTCCAGCTCCTTGTCAGGACGGTTGTAACCGTAATGATGTTGATGACTTTGTTGGCATCAACTCTGTTGAACAATATATTGGTGACAGTGCTTACGCTGAAAAATATAAATTTGGTGGTTTACCAGATTTAGGTGGAAAGAAAGTAGCCATCATCGGTGGTGGTGTTGCTGGCATGTCTGCTGCATATCACCTACGTAAATTTGGTATTGCAAGCACAATCTTCGATGATCATTCAGAACTTGGTGGCATGATGCGTTACGGTATCCCTGGCTACCGTACTCCACGTGATGTAATGGATCACGAATGCATGCGTATTCTGGACATGGGTGGTATCGAAACTAAATTAAACACGCGTGTTGGTAAAGACGTTCCTGTTGCAGACCTTGAAAAAGATTACGATGCAGTATTATGGGCTCTTGGTTGTAAGAATGGTCGTGGACTATTCATTGATAACTGGAAAGATGTTCCTAACGCTGTAACTGCCGTTGACTTCCTTGAGCAGTTCAACAAAGGCGAAATGAAATACACAGGCAAAAAGATTGTATGTGTAGGTGGTGGTGATACCTCTATCGATGTTGTTTCTGTTTCTCGCCGTATCGGTACATTGAAAGATATGGGTGATGAGAAGCCTGAAGATTCAGCAGAAGGTCGTGTTAAGCACGGTGATGTTGCAGATGCAGATAAAGTTGCATGTGACAGCGTTACATTAACAGCTTTATTCAAACAAGAAGAAATGACAGCTGCAGAACATGAAGTTAATGACGCTTTAATCGAAGGCGTAACAATCATGAACGAAGTCATGCCTACTGAGATCATCACTGATGAAAACGGTCGCGCTACTGCACTTAAGCTTGTTGACTCTAAATTTGAAAACAACGCACCCGTTGCTGTTGAAGGCGGTAAAGAGTACATCGTTGAATGTGATCTAATCGTTGCTGCAATTGGTCAGTTCGGTGACCTTGAAGGCGTTGAAGACATGGACAACGGTCGTTCATTAATCGATGCTGACAAGTTCTACCAGGTACCTGGTAAGCCAGGTCACTTCGTTGCTGGTGACATCGTTCGTCCTCACCTGTTAACTACAGCGATTGGTCAGGGTTCTGTTGTTGCAGAAACAATCAAGCAGTTCTTTGAGCAAAAAGAAGTTAAAAAACGTCCTAAAGTTGACGTTCATCACTTCAATATTATGAACAAGTTAAGTGAAGCTGACCTGGTGCCTGCTGACTACAACTATAATCTTTCAGATAGTGAACAACGTGGTACAGATAGCAGCGACTACGCAATTCATAACTACCAGGATCGTTCAGCACAAGAAATTATTTCTACCGATAAAATGTTCTTAGGACATTTTGAAGCTGAAGCACGTAACCTACGCACCGAAGATGTTCCTTCATCTGATGCTGTTTTAGGTCACTTTGCTGAGCGTATGAATGGTCTTGCTGAAGAAGGTGCTGTTGCTGAAGCTAACCGCTGCATGAGCTGTGGTATGTGTTTCGAGTGTGACAACTGTGTTATCTTCTGTCCACAAGATGCTGTATTCCGTGTTAAGAAAGACCAGGCAACTACTGGTCGTTACGTAGACACTGATTACACTAAATGTATCGGTTGTCATATCTGTTCTGATGTATGCCCAACGGGTTACATCGACATGGGTATGGGTGAGTAATAATTCTCAGCTCTCCCTGCTAACGCATTGTTAGCAGGGACAACCTGAATAGTTACAACATCTTTAACTATTGGAGTTACAAATGCTGCAGATTAAGAATCTCATGCATAAAACCATAATTTCATTAGCGGGAATTGCAGCGATTGCATTTTCCGCTTTTGTCGTTGCTGGTGAAAAGCCATCTTTTGCGCCTAGCGTTCCACATCCAACAAATGGAACTACGGAATGCGTAGAGCCTGAAGATGAGATGAAAAAGAACCACATGGAGTATTTACTTCATCAACGTGATGCAACAGTGCATGAAGGTGTTCGCACCAAGACTTATAGTCTTAAAGAATGCATTAACTGTCACGTACCTGAAAATACTGAAATTCGTTTTGGCGATGACAAACATTTTTGCAGCAGCTGTCATAACTATGCAGGTGTAAGTATTGATTGTTTCCAATGCCACATGGATCGCCCTATGGGTAAAAATCCGCATAAAAAGACTGCTCAGGTAGTTTTACCTGTTCAATCTAAGCTTGCAGATGCATCCACTACGGGAGCTAGCAATGAATAAAACAGAAACTGTAAATATTTCACGTCGTAGTTTTGTAGAGAAATCTGCAACGGCAGCGGCGGCACTAACAATTGCACCGGGTATTTTTTTAAATCAGGTACATGCCAAGCCAGCGGCTGAAGCCGTAACTGACGCAAAGCGTTGGGGTATATTAGTTGATACAGCTAAATGCGCATCGGGTTGTACTTCTTGCGTAACCGCATGTCATGAAGAAAATGGCATTGCTTCGCATGGCCGTCCTTTAACAGATCAACAATGGATTCGTAAAGTTAAGCTAAAGGACAAGCAGACTAATCACGTAGTATCGTTACCTGTGATGTGCCAGCACTGTGAAAAACCACCTTGTGTAGATGTATGCCCAACGGGTGCATCATTCAAGCGTGATGATGGCATTGTTCTAGTTGATCGTCATATCTGTATCGGTTGTCGTTACTGCATGATGGCCTGCCCATATAAAGCACGCTCATTTGCACATGAAGCTGTAGACAATGTAGTTGACTACCAGCCTCGTGGTAAAGGTACCGTTGAGTCTTGCACAATGTGTGTACACCGTGTTGATGAAGACGGAACACCGGCTTGTGTTGAAGCCTGTACAGAAGCTGAACATGGCGCAATGATTTTTGGTGACCTTAAAGATCCTGAAAGTGCAATATCTAAAGAGCTAGTTAAGCACGGTGGTACACAACTCCGTGCAGATCTGGGCTTAAATACAGGTGTTCGCTACAGAGGTATCTAAAAAAATGCTGAATGAACCACGTGCGCATTCAGCATTTTTTGGATTAATAATTAACGATAACTATTCATTTGAATTGAAGTCATTATGAAAAAAATACACTTACAGCCAATTGATGGCAACAGTACCGGCTATTTAGGGCTTCTTGCTATTTTAGGTGCGTTTGTTCTAGGTGCATTAGGTTCAACCTATTACATGGAACACAATGGACACTGGGTTACAGGCATGGATAATCAAATCGTTTGGGGCATGCCTCACGTATTTGCTGTATTCCTGATTGTTGCTGCATCTGGTGCATTAAACGTTGCATCTATATCATCTGTTTTTCAGAAGAAAATCTATAAACCTTTAGCTCCATTATCAACACTAGTTGCACTCGCGTTATTAATGGGTGGTTTAATGATTCTTGTGCTTGATCTTGGTCGCCCTGATCGCTTGATCGTTGCGATGACTTACTACAACTTCAAGTCAATCTTTGCCTGGAATATGATCCTTTATAACGGCTTCTTCGTTATCGTCGGTATCTACGCCTGGTTTATGCTTGATCGCACAATGAAGCAATATAGCCGCTATGCGGGTATTGCAGCATTTGTATGGCGCTTAGCATTAACGACTGGTACTGGTTCAATCTTCGGCTTCCTGGTAGCGCGTACAGGCTACGATATGGCAATGATGGCACCGATGTTTGTTATCATGTCATTCTCGTTTGGCTTAGCGATTTTCCTACTGGTACTAATGGCTTCATACAACTGGACTGGACGTGAGCTGGGTGACGCTGTAGTAAATCGTTTGCGTAAGTTATTAGGCATATTCGCAATGGCCGTACTTTACTTTGTATTCGTTTACCACATCTCTAACCTGTATGCGACGGAGCACCATGGCTTCGAAGCATTTATGTTATTAGGTGAGAACGGTGGTGAAACTTATTCAAATATATTCTGGATAGGCCAAATCTTAATCGGTAGCTTAATACCAATCGCTATGATTTATGCACCAGGTGTTGCTAACTGTCGCAAAACATTAGCGATGGCATGCTTACTTATTGTATTTGGTGGCCTAGCTCAAATGTACACAATCATCATTGGTGGTCAGGCATATCCACTAGATATCTTCCCTGGCATGGAAGTACTAGAGTCTACATTTAACGACGGCTTAGTTAGCCAGTACTCAGCAAGTCTGCCAGAATATTTATTAGGTCTTGGTGGTTTTGCAGTATCGTTAATTGTTATTGCATTGGGTGTTAAGGTTCTAGGCTTCTTGCCTGAATCGTTAGCTGACTCAGTAGCTGATCCACACGCCAAGGCTGAGTAAGTAAACGCTTACACAACTTAAGTACTACCCAAACGGCTCGAGGTTTACTTCGAGCCGTTTGTGGTTTTAAACCACCTTTATCTGTAAATATGTTTTAAATTCTATGGCACATTTCCTAATTTCAGCAGCACATAAATCATCAGGTAAAACTACTCTGAGTATTGGTCTATGCGCAGCACTGGCAGAGACAGGTCTTGCCGTTCAACCTTTTAAAAAGGGGCCTGACTACATTGACCCCATGTGGTTGACACGCGCCAGTGGTCGCTCATGTCATAATTTAGATTTTTACACTATGCAGCAGGACGAAATCATTAACACGATTTCACGCTATTCAAATACAGCGGATATTACCGTTATAGAAGGTAATAAAGGCTTATATGATGGTTTAGATCTTGATGGCAGTAATTCTAATGCTGCTCTAGCCTCATTAACCAACTCCCCTGTTATCCTGGTGCTTGATGCACGCGGCATGACTCGTGGAATAGCCCCTCTTATTTTAGGCTACCAGGCATTCGATACAGATATAAATATCGCGGGTGTAATTCTTAACCAACTCGGTGGAAGTCGACACGAACAAAAATTACACTCCGTAATTGAACATTATACTGATGTAAAAGTGATTGGTTCGGTATATAAAAGCCCTGAATTATCTATTGAGGAACGTCATCTAGGTTTAATGCCAAGTAACGAGGATGATTCTGCCGATAGAAAAATCCAGCAAATTCGCGATATAGTAAAACAGCAGGTTGATATACAACTGCTGCGTAATATCGCAGATACCGCAGCTGAGCTACCTGCTTCAGGTAACTCAGCTGATGAAGTTATTCAAATCAGCAGCCCTTTAAAAATTGGCGTAGTGCAAAATGATGCCTTTGGTTTTTATTATCCCGGAGATTTAGAGGCCATTAAGAGTACCGGAGCTGAGATTGTTACTGTAGACACTATTCGCGATGAAAAACTGCCACAAGTTGATGCCTTATTCATCGGTGGAGGCTTCCCAGAAACCCGTATAAGCGAATTAGAAACTAACCATCAATTACGCATAGAGATTAAAAATGCGCTTGAACAAGGACTTCCCTGCTACGCTGAATGCGGTGGTTTAATGTATTTAAGCCGTAGTCTTAACTGGGAAGAGCATACGGGTGATATGGTTGGTTTTATACCGGCGGATTGTGTGATGCATAAAAAACCACAGGGCCGCGGTTACATAAAACTCGAAGAAACTGCCAATCATCCATGGGCACCCTTCCAACCAACCCCCGAACCTGTTATTGCTGGGCATGAGTTTCATTACTCAGCCCTTGAAAATCTTGATTCTGACCTTATATTTGCCTATCGTGTCAAACGCGGAGCAGGCATTACCGGCGAATCAGATGGCATTGTCATCAACAACACTTTAGCTTGCTATGCTCATCTTCGAGACACCGCGAGCAACCATTGGGCACAGCGATTCGTTCAGTTTGTACAGCATTGTAAAAAAAGTAAATCGGAGTAAAGCATGATTACATTAACCCCTACTGCTGCAAAGCAGGTAAAGCACTCAGCTAAAGAATCTAACCTGGACGGCCTTCCTTTGCGTCTGGCCTGTACACGTATGGAAGATGGTAGCTTTCACTATGGCATGGGTTTTGATGATGTAAAAGAAGCTGACATAACACATACCTCAGAAGGTATTGATGTCATTGTATCTATTACAGCTAACGAATTTATGAATGGTACGACAGTCGACTTTGTAGAATTAGAAGAAGGCAAACAGGAATTCATCTTTATGAATCCGAATGACCCAAATTATGTTCCCCCTAAAAAATAATAAACGAAATTATTAGCTATGTCATTTGCTGAGCGCATACATCAAGAGTTTAAACAAATGTCGGCCAGACATTTGTTTAACTGTATTACCGCGCTCTTTATTTTACTAATTTTGTTAGTAGGTAGCAGCATCTGGTTAGCAAATACTGAAACATCACAAACTGTTGCACTCGCTGTACATATTGCATTAATTATTGTGTCATTTTTCAGCGTTGCATTCATTGCAATGAATAACCAGAAAAAGCAGAACCTTAATAGCCAGCAACACCATAAAGCACAGGAAATTCTTTACAACATTACCAGCACTGTTGGTAATGCTCATGAACTAAAAGAATTACTGACACTTTTTTGTAAGAAAACATATCAGGAATTACAGGCTAAAAATGTATCCGTCTGGTTAATAACAGAAAATAACTGGTTAGAATTTATCGCAGGTTCAGGTATCGACCCTAGCATTGCCTCCCAGACCAGACGTATTAAAATCACCGATGAACTTGCAGACACTTTAATTAATAATAATATTATTCACGACAATAAACATGTCACACGCCTTGCAGAAATTTTACAATGCGATGTATCTGATGATGATCGTTCCTATTACCTGCCTCTACACAATCAATCACTAACACTGGGTGTTATTCGTATAAAACTTAACCAACGTCCTTTAGGTAATCAGGCGGATCTGTTTGAATTATTTTCTACACTTGCAACGCAACTAAGCAACTCAATTGAAAAAGCCAAGCAAGATCAAGAATCGCGGCGCATGATTATTATGCAAGAACGTAGCCTTATAGCTAACGAGTTACACGACTCACTTGCACAAACACTAGCCAGCTTGCGTTTTCAGGTTCGTGTATTAGATGAAACACTACAACCTACTTCTGAGTTCCAATCTATTCGAGGTATTGAGCAGGTTGAAAATAGCTTAGATGAAGCCTACTCTGATTTGAGAGAACTTATTGCACACTGCCGCACACCCATTGATAAACAAGGATTAATGCTCGCCGTAGAAAAATTAGTTTCTCGCACGCGAAAAGACTCCGGCATGCATATTCTATTACAACGAGAATGGGAAAATTCAGACTTACCAGCCAATTTAGAAATGCATATTTTTCGTATTGTGCAAGAAGCTATCAATAATATTCGCAAGCATAGCAACGCCAATAATGTACGTTTGATGTTCCGTTGCGATGATAATGGCAACCACCATATACTAATAGAAAATGATGGTCAGGGATTTGAAACACCTAATATTAGTGATCACCCGGGTAAGCATGTAGGTCTAAGTATTATGCAAGAACGAGCCAATTATTTAGGTGGTGATCTGCGCATTGAAAGCGACCCCGACGAAGGCACTAGAATAGAACTATATTTTACTTATAGCAGCGAAACCCAAAATGACCCGCTGCAACGTTTATCGGAGATTAGCTCTTGAGTATGCGTGTATTAATTATCGACGACCATGCTCTGTTTAGGGTTGGTTTACAAGGTTTGCTTGAGCAACGTGGTATTGAAGTTGTAGATGCTGTAGCTGAGGGTGCGAAAGGGTTACAGTTAATCGAGGAATTAAAACCAGACATCATACTACTTGATTTACGTATGCCGGACATGAATGGCCTCGACGTTTTAAAACAGGCGAAAAAACAAAATGTAGAAGCGCCTATCGTTATGCTGACAACAAGTAACGAAGAGCAAGACCTGGTAGAAGCACTGCGTAATGGTGCGCAAGGTTATTTACTAAAAGACATGGAGCCAGATGAACTGGTTAGCGCGTTACGCGACATAGAAAAAGGTAAAAGTGTTGTTGCCCACGGCCTTACCGATGTACTGGCAAAAATGGTTCAGGGTGAGCCTATTGAAGTTGAGAAAAAGGAAAAACCATTTTCTGAACTTACCCCAAGAGAACTAGAAATTTTATGCTTATTGGCAGATGGACAAAGCAACAAAGTAATTGCACGTAATCTAGGTATTTCTGACGGTACTGTAAAGCTACATGTAAAAGCAATTTTAAGAAAACTCGAAGTACATTCACGCGTAGAAGCTGCTGTAATTGCAGTAGAGCAAGGTCTAAAACAAAAGCCGCATGACTATCAGGCAGGCCCTAAAACATGAAAACCTTTAAATCGCTTATCGAAGATATACTGCCAAATATTAAAGAAGTTTTCCCCTGGGATTTGGAAGAAAAATTTGCAGCGGGCGAAGAGTTATTACTCATTGATATTACTGAAGCAAAAGAATTCAACACACTGCATATTAAAAACTCAATTAATGTACCGCGCGGTGTACTAGAGTCTGGTTGTGATTGGGGATATGAAGATACCATTCCAGAGCTGGCGGCAGCACGTGATAAAGAAGTCATCGTAATTTGTCGTTCGGGCAATCGTAGCGCCTTAGCAGCACATACAATGCAGTTAATGGGCTACACCAATGTCAGCTCCTTAAAAACAGGCCTGCGTGGTTGGTTTGATTATGAACAGCCTTTATTCGATGTAGCAGAAAATGAAGTTGATGAAGACGATGCAGATGCGTATTTCAGTAAAGGCCCACGAGCTGACCAGATGGAACCCAGTTAATACTCTAGCGGAACCCGCATAATAAAATTTATTTAATAAAATCTACGATCTTTACGGTGCTTACCCGCCTGCTGAATAACGACTCCTTTAACACGGTCAGGGCCACCGAATTCTTCTGTTTCATATAAATCATTCAATGGAACAAGGTAGTGTTTTTCGTTGTATACACGATACTGACGAAAGGTGTACTCATCCTTTTGGTCAAGCGCTACAACATAGCACTCATCGCGAATAATACCCTCAGGGTCTACAATTATCACCACACCATCCATAAATTCAGGCTGCATAGAATCACCCAGCACTTGCAATGCAAAGGGTTCGGCTTTACTACATGATGATGCTTCCATAGGATTACCTTATAATTTAATTCAGCGCAGATTATACACCAATACTATGCGCGCATTAAGCGCACTAATTATGGTGATGTAGGCTTTTACGCTATAATTAGTTAAATTTTTTCCATTATTAAACAATGACTTATAATATGACTTCAAATAATTCAGACCAACGTATCCAAAGAAACAAAGCTGTGCAATTTACTTACACCATTTCAGATGGCGAAGGTAACGTCGTAGAACAGGTCGATTTACCGGTAAATTATGTCCATGGTGCCAGTAATATGGGTTTAATTGAGCCCGTAGAACGTGCACTAGAAGGCTGTGTAGCTGGCGACAGTATAGAAGTAGACGTACCACCTGCAGAGGGTTTCGGTGAAATAGATCCCGACCTCACCTTTACCGATGATCTTGAGAATGTGCCCCCACAGTTCAGAAAAATTGGTGCGCAGGTAGAAATGGCCAATGATGCCGGTGAGACTAAATCATTTCTTGTTACAAAAATTGAAGATGGAAAATTAACGGTAGATGGCAATCATCCACTTGCCGGTAAAACTGCGAAATTTTCCGTAAAAGTTATCGAGGTACGGGATGCAACCGCTATTGAAATTAGTGAGGGTATCTCAAACCCCAACGTTTCCGTACACTAAGTCCCTCAATTCATTATCCGTCATGTCATGTCGTATCACTTGCGAGGTGGCATGACATATGTCACTTACCTCCTCTTATACATCTAAGTCATTAGAATATTTAACTACCATTTAAACACCAGTGTCTCGTTAACTTTTTAAATGAAGAACATCTAGCTTATTAGCGTGCGGTTATTAAGATTAAAGTGTCATAGACATGAAAATTAAAAGAACATTTCGCAGGTATAACTATATTTTGTAAACTATCGGAACAGCACTAGTTATTTAATTAAATTTCTCTCTTTAGGATAAACTATCCTTATTTTAAATAACGGAGTATTAAGCAAATTTTTTTCCAAACATAATATAAATATTGAACAAATCGACTGTTCAGCTATCGAACCTCAGATGTTTAAGTATGATTTAAAATATTTATATAAATATTTCATTGCCGGTGTTCTTGCAACACTGCTGCATTATATTATTTTATTCAGTCTGCATAATGGGCTTAACATAGATATTTTACTGGCAACCACTATGGGCGCTTTGGCAGGTGCCGTACTCAATTATTTCATTAATTATTTTTACACGTTTGATAGTCAGCGAACGCATATCATTGCCGGCAGTTCATTTATATTAATCACCTGCATTGGCCTGGCAATTAATGCAATAGTCGTTAGCCTGGTATTTTATTTATTAGCCTTATCGGCAATAACCGCTCAAGTATCAGCAACTCTGATTACATTCGCCTGGAACTACCAGGCTAATCGACGTTGGACATATTAATATTATGCGGGAACTTTCTGATACATCAGTCGTCTCATTCCTAACATTTGCTCCTATTTCAAGGCTATGAAGTATATTTTTACTACATTGATTGTCATCTTAATGCTATCAAGCACGTATAAAGCGGCTGCCCCAATGGGTAATGCGTTGGATAATACGTCAGTAAATAATGCTGCCCCGGTGATGCTAAAAGAGCAAGTGGAAAAGATTCAGTGCCATCTCAATAACACAACTGCGGCCTGTTGCTATAACAGCTGCGACCACAATCACGCACCATTTTTTGCCAACATAGACATATGGACACAATTACCTAATACCGCTCAACTTATAAACGCTAGTGCAAGTCTATATAGTGTTTATCAACAACCGGTTATCCCACCACCCATTTTTTCCTGATCCCGCGATAGGCTTTTGCCGTACACACTTCGCAAACAAAAAACTTAAATTTACATTGATGGGCTTGCCTATAGTGCATTCTATGTAATGAAAAAAATAATATACGCACAGGATATTTATATTCTGCAGCCGTACAGTTTCAGGTATTAAACTAATGAACTATAACTTTAGTGAGCAACATAAACCCCCTGCGGATAGCGCAATCAAGGGAAAATTCACACACTCTGCAACGCATTCTATTGGCCGAAAAAAACATCGCCCTCTGCTTTCTATTATTATCCCCGTTTACAATGAACAGGAGGTGATTAAAAGCTGCCACCAACGAATTGAAGCGATTGCCGATATCCTGCCTTTAAACACTGAAATCATTTACATTAATGATGGTAGTAATGATGATAGTTTGCAGTTGCTGCATACCATGCGAAAAAAATCTAAACGCATAGCTATCATTGACTTAAGCCGAAATTTCGGTAAAGAAGTGGCTATGACAGCGGGGCTGGATCACGCAAAAGGCGATGCCGTGATTATTCTTGATGCCGACTTGCAAGATCCTCCAGAACTTATTCCTCAAATGATTACCGAATGGCAACGTGGCTATGACATTGTCTATATGAAACGCACCAGCAGGCAGGGTGAAACATGGCTTAAAAAAGCTACTGCACATACATTCTATCGCCTCATCGCCCGCATCAGTCATATCGATATTCCACAGGGTGTTGGTGATTTTCGTCTTCTGAGTCGGCGCGCAGTTGATAGCCTGTGCCAGCTGCGTGAGTCCAACCGCTTTATGAAAGGTCTATTCGCATGGTTAGGTTTCAAACAAAAAGAAATTCTCTATGATCGTGATGAACGCATCAGTGGTAACAGCAAATGGAACTACCGTGCGCTGTGGAATCTTGCACTTGAAGGTATTACTTCTTTTTCCACGGCTCCTTTAAAGCTGGCCAGTTACATTGGTCTGTTCAGCCTATTGGCTGCACTGTTAGGCAGCTTATGGGTTGGCATTCAATTTCTGTTTTTTAATGAAACCGTCTCTGCAATGCTGCTGCTTTCCATTGGTTTAATATTTTTTGCCAGCCTACAAATGATCATTCTGGGTATTATGGGTGAATACCTGGGACGAATTTATATGGAGTCAAAAAAGCGCCCGCTGTATCTGGTCAATCACTGGGATCCTGCAAACAATGGAGAAACACTCGAAACCGATGATGAAAGCATAATGGCGGAGCATCCCTTATCATGAACCAGCTATTATCAAGCCGTTCTCGTCGCTGGCTGTTTATCGCCTTGCTCAGTGTACTAGCGGTGCGCTTATTCACTCTGGACACCTACCCATTTCAGGACACCACCGAGGCACGATATGGCGAAATGGCCAGAAAAATGCTCGAGACACAAAACTGGGTCACCCCACAATTCGATTATGGCGTTCCTTTCTGGGGCAAACCACCGCTGGCCACCTGGCTTAGTGCAGGCAGTTATCAAATGTTTGGTGTCAACGAACTTTCTGCCCGCATACCTTCACTCATATTAGCATTGATTATTCTTGTGCTGGTTTATTCATTAGGTAAATTTCAGCGCAGAGCAGACCTGGGTTTAGTCGCCGCGACCGTACTCGCCTCCAGTACCTTATTCTTTGTCGCCGCAGGGGCCGTCATAATGGACACAGCCCTGGTCGCAGGTATTACGCTGGCCATGGTTTCTTTCTGGCGAGCCATGAATAATGGCAAGCGCTACTGGGGCTACGCCTTTTTTGTTGGCATAAGCATTGGCCTGTTATCCAAAGGCCCGTTAACACTATTACTGGTCGGCATACCTATAACCGTATGGACATTCTGGCAGAGTAATATCCGCACGGTTTTACAGCGTATTCCCTGGTTCAGCGGCGGTTTGCTTATGTTGGCCTTATCCCTCCCCTGGTACATTCTGGCTGAATTACGCACGCCGGGTTTCCTTGATTATTTTATTGTCGGTGAGCACTGGAAGCGCTTTATCGTATCTGGGTGGCAGGGCGATCTTTATGGTAGCGCACATGCAAAAACACGCGGTACTATCTGGCTATATAGCATAGTTGCATTTTTACCCTGGTCTTTCATATTACCCAGCCTCATATGGCGCAAACGAAGTGTACTAAAGCCAGCGGTATTACGTGAACAATCCTGGGTAGTTTATCTGGGACTCTGGGCAATAACACCTTTATTATTTTTTACCTTTTCTGGAAATATTTTAGCCACTTATACTTTACCCTCTCTCATCCCTCTGGCTCTACTGTGTGCAGAACTCTATTTATTAGCAGATAATAAGCAGTCTAAACCTGGCCTAAAAAGCGTGGCTTTTTTGGCACTGATTACGCCATTATTATTACTCACCCTAATCAAATTGCAGGGTAGCGGCTATATTCCTACAAAATCACAAAAGGAGCTGCTTACTGCCTATCAAGAGTTGCAAACCGATACAAATGGTCAGCTCATTTACCTGAGAAAGAGACCTTTTTCCGCACAATTTTATTCAAATGGACAGGCGCTTGAGGTAAAAAACTGGCAACAAGCCATGACATATTTAAATAACGAAAATAAGGATTTTTATGCTATAAAAAATAGCCAGCTATCGTTTCTCGGTGAAAACTGGTCATCTAAACTGCGTTTAGTTAAACACATTCACGGCTACCAGTTGCTACAGGAAATAGCGGATGACTCACTAAATAATTTAAAGGCCGATCCGTAAAAAATAAATGAGCATTATTTTAATGACTTAAAATTGTATCTAAACAAGTTTGCAGTCGTTTGATATTTAATTCAAATCGACTGCAAACTCTCGCATAATTTTCATTGGCACTATTTCTAGTGCTTTTTTATGCGTTCGCATTAAATGCACACGTGGCGCCATATTGTCTTTATGCGCCTCCAACCAGCGTGCAGCACATAAACACCAGCTATCACCGGGCTTCAATCCTGCAAAACCATACTCTGGAATAGGTGTAGATAAATCGTTACCTTTAAAGCGGGAGTACTCTAAAAACTTTTGCGAAACTTCTACACAAATTGTATGTGAACCGACATCTTCTTTACAGGTATTGCAATAACCATCTCTATAATAACCCGTAACAGGCCTGGCCCCACATTCTACCAATGGCTCACCTAAAACATTAACTGATTCATCTTTATCAAGATCACTCATCTGCACCTCTACATGCCCAATGGGTTGTTAATGTCCACACCATCCATAAAGGGTTTTTTACGATCAGAATGTGTTAGCTGATAAACCAGTCCAACCCAATTGCTCACCACTTCACCGGCTGTATCATGCCAGGTATTATCTAACTGAGGCACAATCAAATCTTCAGGGAACTCGGGTATATCAAGATTCTTTTTTAATGCTGCCAGTAAACGACTTTTATATTCACGCAGAATTGCCGCTGTCTGAATACCAAAATAATTCTCTGGATAGGGCGGATAATCATCTCTAACACCTTCAACAAAAAGCAAAACTTCACGCTTATATTCTTTTAATAAAGAAATAGTATCGTATTCCGGATGGCCTTGAAAAAATATTGTACGAAAGCCATCTCCCGAAGTTGCAAGATGAACACAAGCATCATCACCTACTGCCAGCACATTTAATTTAGCCTGATTAAACTGCTGCTGACTCACATCATTCCAGCGAGAATGCGGCACATCAAAGCGTGTATTTATATCTGTGGCCAGTGGATGCATTTGATTAATAACCTTGTGCGGAAAAACACCCCATTTCTTAACTGGCTGAGGCACACGTTTTTGCCCATAACGAAACTCCAGCACCGCATGTGTTGCTAAACATGAACACAGCGTCGAGGTTACATTTTCATGCGCCCAGTCAGCCACTTCAATCAGTGGTTTCCAGAAAGGCTGATCGGTGAGATCCGGGCCAATTACATTCGCCCCGGTAATAATTAAAGCATCTAAACCCTGTGCTTTAATTTGCTCAAAGGTTTCATAATACTCGTCAATATGCGCCTGAGTATTTTCACTTCGAGCTAGCTCACTCAATGTAAACGGGTGCACATATATTTGTGCAATAGGGTTACTTTCGCCTATCAATCTAAAAAATTGTCGTTCAGTTGCAGCTATGGCAGCATCTGGCATCATGTTTAACAGGCCAATATGCAATTCACGAATATCCTGATGCGTAGCAGCATCCGGTGCAAGCACTTTAATACCTTCGCCTCGCAGGCGATTAAATGAAGGTAACTGATTATGAGCAACTAATGGCATCTGTTTATATATTCCAATTAACTATTATGACTGTCTTTCAATTACTGTTTCTAACAACTTAAGGAAATCATCTTCATTTTTAACCTTTGCCACTTCTTCTGAAGTCACTGTATAACCTTGTTTGGCAATTTCTTCGTAGCGTGGAATACGCGAATGAAATAAACGTGGGAATACCCAACGCGTAAATTCATCTGGATCCAACTCAGCGGCATACTGAATATTGTTTTCTTTTAAATAAATAGCTAGCTGTTCCTGCAAAAACTCAGCACGATAATACAATGGCTTTGGAGCACTTTGTGCGCGTGCAATTAATTTCGCCTCTTCTTCTTTATTTGTTACCTGTATATAAAGCATCAAGGTATGCTCAGTCAGGGTCTCAATTACAGCCGGTTCATCCAGCTCGCATAAGCTGCCACCCACATCATTTACGAAATGCTCATAGCCATAAATACTCTGTGCTTTATTAATGAAATCAGGTACATCATACATAGTGGCTATTTCAGCTTCACGATACATTGCCTGACGCTTTATAAAATCATCCAGTTCAACCCCTCCTAATTCAGGGTTACCCAGCTTGCCGACAAAACTCAATACCGGCCCTAAATCATGTACCTTTATATTATTGCGAATATATATCCAGTCATTGCGTAGCAATTCATTTAAAAAAGGCACCTGCATCGCCTGCTGTTTAATCATATCCAGAATCGGCTCGTCCAGATAGCGTGTACCAATGCGATAGTCACCTGAAAAATGAAACCAGTGACTATCCCTTAACATAGTGGACAGATAGGTTTTACCTACTCCTGACATACCTAATAAGGTGACCTTTTTATTTTTCCAGGCTCGAAACTCGTCTAACGTGAACTTCACAAATATCTCCCGATATTATTCCAATCTAAGCTAGTATTTCAGCGGTTTTTTTCACTTGTAAATACTTGAAAGATTAATTTAGTCAATTGATTACGTGCCATTATAGCGGGATATACACCATTTGTGCATGAAAGTGTGAACTGAAAGCCTGGGCCTAATTTTAGTTACATGAGCCGCAACATTGTTCTGTCTCGATTTTTTGTATTTGAAAGTGCCGGAGTGATTAGTGAAACTGAACAAACCAACTTTAAATGTTGGCCTAAATATTCATCTTAAAAACACTAAGAGGCAACTAAAGTCTGCGGTTTCAACGGGTCAATAGCAGGCATTCGAGATGAGAACATTTAACGTCTACTTTCACCTGGCGGCAGCCTTTTGTTTTTTAGACAGAGTATCAATCGCTATTTTAAGATTATTAATATCAAGCAAATCTTCAGTATCCACATGAATAGTTACATTATCCTCCTCTTCATGCAAAGCTTCCCAATTTGATAACTGATGCTCAAGTACAGCTATACCCGCATCGGATACATCGTCTTTTCTCTCGATAATACGCTGTTTCATTACTTTAACAGAGGCTGTTAATTGCAAAATAATATAAGGGACATCTATGCGCTCAGCAAGCAGCTTAAACATTTCTCGCTGCTCATACTTTAAAAAGGTAGCATCCACAATAACGCTGAAACCGGCAGTAATTATCTGTTCTGCAAGATTGACTAGTTTGGTATAAGTCTGCAGCGATGCTTGTGCCGAATAGATACCCGTATTAGTCTCATTTGTAGTGCTATTACTTATATCACTGAAAAGTCGTTTACGCTCCACATCAGACCGGATACGTATCATTCCTGTTTCATCAAGTAACTGTTGAGACAAGGTGCTTTTGCCAACAGCAGATAATCCCTGCAGTATAATTAATTTTGGTGCTGCACATTGTGTATAAGTAATCGCCAGCTCTAAATATAATTCAAACTGAGCACGTGACTTCAGACTCTCCACTTCGGTAATATCTGTCTGCTCAATACGCAAGGCATCTACCTTGGCTCGAACCAAAGCCCGATAACAAAGATAGAAATTAATAAGCATAAGACCGGAGTAATCGCCTGTAATTTCAAGATAATGATTAAGAAAGCGATTCGCCAATTGATGCTGTTGGCGACTTTGTAAGTCCATAACCAGAAAAGCTACTTCACTGATCACATCAATCCAACTTAAGTGCGAATTAAATTCAATACAGTCAAATGCCATAGGTTGATGGTTAAGCCAAATTAAGTTTCGTAAATGCATATCACCATGACATTCACGAATACATCCATCGCGTTTGCGTTGTCGAAACACAGCCGCCAGTTTTACAAATTCAGATTTATTCCATTTCAAAAGTACAGATAATTTTTCTGCGTACATCCTTGTATCCAAATGCTCTTTTATTTGCTGAAAATTTTCTTCGACTGGTTGATAAAGCACATCTTTTTCACCATAGTCCATGGTAGCATCCGCAATCGCTGCAGCATGATGAAAGTCTGCCGTCATTCGTGCAAACGAGTCCATATGTTCAGCTTTAAGCTCGCCGGCAGCGAGCATATTATCCAGCTGAGCAGATTGCGGAAATTGCAGCATTTTTACCGCATATTCAAATGCCTTGCCCGCCCCTGAAACAATCGGTTTATCTAGTGTGCCAGTAATAGGAACAACTTTAAGATAGATGCCGGGTGCTAGCCTGCTATTTAGGCGTATTTCCTGCTCACAAAAACTGCGCCTTTTTTCCAGTGTAGAGAAATCAAGAAAGCCAAAGTTAACCGGCTTTTTTATTTTGTATGCAAACTCGCCCGTTAGAACCACCCAGGAAATATGGGTTTCAAGGAGTTCTAATTTTTTGACTGAATGATCATATACATCCGTATTCAGCATGCTTGATATATGGAATCTCATGCCATAATCATAGCATGCTGCTTAGCGAAGCTAAGTCTTATACATCAATCAATTCAGGATTGATATTCTAATACCTCACTATCAACTTATTACTTTGATGCTAGCTGTCCGCTAACGGTTGATATCACAGTCGAAAGTCGACCTGACAATCAAGCAGAATCAATGACACACTTTGCCCTGTTAGATCTAACAAATATTAAAACAAATGGCACTTAAATTAATGATTATTTTCGACATAATCATTAATTTGATATAGAGCATCGTATAGACAAAGTGTCCTATATAATTTACTAAAGGCTAGTGACCAGCACTCCCTACCACTGCACTTGGATCTACTTCATACAAAGCAGGCAATGAGTGAGCTATACCTTTATGGCAATTGATACAGGTTTTACCTTCTTCTAAACCTTTACTGTGACTGCTCACTGCACGACGTTGCTGTTCAACAAAATCCATCGATTCATAATTATGGCAATTACGACATTCTCTTGAGTCTGTTTTTTCCATTGAGCGCCATACATTTTGTGCAAGCTGTAAACGTTTTTCTTCAAACTTCTCTGCTGTATCAATAGTACCCAGAGCTTTATGCAACAATTCGTTACTTGCCTGAACTTTACGTACCATTTTATGTATCCAGGGTTTTGGAACATGACAATCAGGGCATGTAGCTCTCACCCCCGTTCGATTTGAATAATGCACCGTATCTTTATATTCCTGATACACATTGTCTTTCATTTCATGACAACCAATACAAAAAGCTTCTGTATTAGTCGCTTCCATTGCGGTATTAAAACCACCCCAGAAAATAATCCCGGAAACAAAACCTGCCACTAATAAGCTACCCAGTGTTGCGCTACTGGGCTTGCGCATTTTCTTCATTAAGGATTTTATATTCATAATGTATATCCTTTATATTTATTTAATCGTAGAAACAGGCGTAAATGAATTTTCTACCAGTGGTTTTGCATCAGCCTGCGGTACATGACACTGCGTACAGAAATAGCGCCTTGGCGATACATTTGAAAGCGCCTCACCGTCACGTCCGGAGAAATGTGTTTGCGAAACTTTAGTGGAACCAGACTTCTGATAATTAGCCCAACTATGACATGTTAAACACTTATTAAATTTTAAATTAATTTTGTAGCCTTTAATTTTATGAGGGATCAGTGGTGGCTGTTGCACGTAGTCACGTATAATAGGTCCATTATCATTAACATTTCTCTTCACTTCTACTGCGTTCGAAGCGGCGTTAATATCAGTTCCGCCGCGCAAAGACTTAACCTGATCCGCCACTGTAATCGTTGAAGTAAAAATGGATAATCCCATTAAAACCAGCCCTGCTAAAATTGAATATTTCATAATAGAACCTCACCTTTGAAGTTTAAATGCATTATTTTAATTATTAAGTTAATCATTGTTATTTCGCTATATCGGAAAATTTCACTGTACGTATTCCAAGAGAAAATACATCCTCAGAACAAACGTCTATGCAACGACCGCAATTAGTACAGTCTCCAGCTAATATCACTGGATTTAATTCATCTCCCTTTTTTAATACAGGCTTAATAACCTGTGGCTCTGGGCACACTACATAGCAATCCATACAGTCATTACAGGCATCTCTATTGAGTGCATTCACACGGATAAAACTAAATCTCCCGAGCAAGCCATAAAAAGCGCCCATCGGACAAAGTCGACCACACCATGCACGGCGACTGATAAAGGTATCAACAATAAAAATTGCCAGTATAAGCATCCAGGAAAAACCCATCGCAAATATCAGTTCTCTCTGTAACATAGTCACAGGATTTACCAGTTCCCAAAGCATAATCCCGCTTACAGGGGTAACAACTGCAATAGCGGCTAATAAGACATAACGATTGTTTTTAGAAAAATGTACCGACGACTTAATATTCAGCTTTCTGTAAAACCAGTCGGCAATATCAGTCACAATATTAATTGGACAAACCCATGAGCAATACACTCGGCCACCAATAAATGCATAAAACCCAAAAACAGTTAACGCACCAACGATAGCTATGCTTTCAACTATATGCCCACTCAATAGTGATTGAATAAAAACAAACGGATCCGTTAATGGAAGCACATCAAGAATTAAGCTAGATGACATATTTCCTTTAACAATCCAGATCCCAAATACAGGTCCAAGAAGGAATAGTGACAATATAGAAATTTGACTAAAGCGCCTTAATAACAGCCACTTATGTGCATGTAACCAGCCTTTTCTTTCAATAGCCTCTAAACCAGCTATTTTTAACGAGCTAGTAGAAACGTTCATCTATTTAACTCCCTCATTCAAGCGATCAATTGCACTTTTAGTAAAGGGCGTATTATCCATGTCTTTGCTATTATTTTCTGGTGCAGCAATTAAGCCTTCACCTTCATAGTCATAACTCGTACCTTGCGGAAGATTATATTGATGAGGAATATCTGGCGTTACCAAACTCTTACCGGCTTTTTGCTTTTCCTGCCAGCCCAGTCTGTAATGATGACCTAATTCACCTTTGGCCAATTTGGCTGGCAAGATTTTAATCGCCGCCTCTTCTAAAATGCATGCATGTTCACATTTGCCACAACCTGTACAGGCATCGGAATGCACCACTGGAATAATTAATGCGTGTTTACCGGTACGTTGATTATGTGTGCGATTTAAACTGATTGCTTTATTTGCTAATGGGCAAACATTAAAACAAACTTCACAGCGTAAGCCCTGAAATGCAATACAGGCTTCCTGATCAATCAATACCGCAAGTCCCATTCGCGCATCATCAATATTCTGCAGTGCTGGATCTAGTGCACCCGTTGGGCATGCTTTTACACAGGGAATATCTTCACACATTTCGCAGGGAATTTTTCGCGCATCAAAGTAAGGTGTGCCCAGGGCCACATCATCACCTAGCCTGGACAATTTCAACGTGTCATAGGGACAATCACGTACACATAATCCGCAACGCACACAGGCTGATAAGAAATCATTTTCATTAACAACACCCGGTGGACGAATCGCTTGCGCAGGCAAAGAAGTCACCTGCTGTGAATACAAACCTAAACCAATGCCATACAGTGCCGCACCACCTGCAGCTCTGGAAAGATTTTGCAGAAAGCTACGGCGACCCATAATCATGACTTTAGATAAAGGTTTGTTGGCTTGCGTATTCACAGCAACTCATCCAGCCTTTTAAACAACTTTCTCTATTTTGATTGCACACTTCTTGTAATCCGTTTCTTTTGATAACGGATCAGTGGCATCCAAAGTTACTTTATTGATTAAGCGCCCCGCATCAAACCAGGGAACGAATACCAGACCAAGCGGTGGGCGATTGCGTCCACGGGTTTCAACCATGCACTCAATTTCACCACGGCGAGAAATTATTTTTGCTGTCATACCACGACGCAGACCGCGCTTCTTCGCATCATCCGGATGCATAAACACCACCGCATCCGGGAATGCACGGTACAATTCTGGAACCCGGCGTGTCATCGTACCTGAATGCCAGTGTTCTAACACACGGCCGGTTGATAACCATAAATCGTATTCTTTATCCGGGATTTCCGCCGCTGGCTCATACGGCGCAGTAATGATATTCGCTCTACCATCAGGTTTGCCATAAAACTTAAAGCCCTCACCTTTTTTAACATAAGGGTCATAGCCTTCTGCATAACGCCACAAAGTTTCCTTACCATTGACTACCGGCCATCTTAGGCCACGAGTTTTATGGTAAACATCAAATGGAGCCTGCTCATGGCCTTTCTTTGGGCCTTCATTCTGAAAACGACGATATTCTTCAAACAAACCTTTTTGTGCATAGAAACCAAAGGCTTCCATTTCGTCATTAGCATATTCATTACCACGTGTATCGGTAATTGCCTGCTTTTTAAATTTATTAACAAAACCATTTTCAAATAAAACATTGAATAATGTTTTACCCTTGTATTGAGGTGATTTAGCAATCAAGTCGGCTGGCCAAACATCTTCTACCTTAAAGCGTTTTGAAAATTCCATTAACTGCCATAGATCAGACTTGGCTTCTCCCGGTGCACTTACCTGCTGACGCCAAAACTGTGTACGACGTTCCGCATTACCATAAGCCCCTTCTTTTTCTGTCCACATTGCGGTTGGCAAAATCAAATCAGATGCCATTGCAGTTACGGTTGGGTAAGGATCAGAAGTCACAATAAAGTTATCAGGATTACGATAACCCGGCATGGTTTCTTCATTTAGATTAGCTGCTGCCTGCACATTGTTATTACACATTACCCAGTACACATTTAACTTGCTGTCTTTTAACATACGATTTTGCAGCACAGCATGGTAGCCAGGCTTTCCAGGAATAGTACCTTCGGGTAATTCCCAAATTTTTTCTGCCAGATCACGGTGTGGCTTTTTCTTAACCACGTAATCGGCAGGTAGGCGATGTGAAAAGGTACCTACTTCACGCGCAGTACCACAGGCAGAAGGCTGACCGGTTAATGAGAATGGGCCGTTGCCTGGTTGTGAAATTTTACCGGTTAACAAATGTACGTTATACATTAGGCCATTCACCCATACACCCCGTGTATGCTGGTTAAAGCCCATGGTCCATAAGGATGTTATCTTCTTCGTAGGATCTGCATATAATTGCGCCAGGCGAAGTAAATTAGCTTTTGGAACACCACTTATTTCATGCGCATAATCCAGGGTATATTCTTCTACACTCTTTGCATATTCTTCGAATGTAATACCACTTAGCTTTCCACCTTTACCGGTTTTCTTTTTCTCAAGCTCATGCTCTGGGCGCAAACCATAACCAATATCGGTTGGGGTTTTCTTAAAGTTAATATGTTTATTAATAAAATCTTCATTGTATGCTTTGTTCTGAATAATGTAGTTAGCGATGTAATTCAATATCACCATATCCGTTTGCGGTGTAAACACCATATTGTTATCACCAAGATCAAAACAACGATGTTCAAAAGTCGACAGCACGTGTACTTCACAACCCGGTTTAGTTAAACGTGTATCAGTGATACGCGTCCATAAAATAGGATGCATCTCTGCCATATTAGAACCCCAAAGCACAAAGGCATCGGCATGCTCTAAGTCATCATAACAACCCATTGGTTCATCAGAACCAAAGCCACGCATAAATGCACCTACAGCAGACGCCATACAATGACGTGCATTGGGATCAATATGGTTGGAGCGGAAACCGGCCTTCATTAATTTAGACGCGGCATAACCTTCAAAAATAGTCCATTGGCCTGAACCAAACATGCCAACTGTAGAGGTTAATTTATCGGCAGGCTTACCTTGATTGGCAAGCATGTCTTTCTTCATTGCCTCTTTCCACTTAAGCGCCATTAAGTCAAAAGCTTCATCCCAACTGACTTCTGTAAATTCGCCTTGCTTGTCATATTTACCATTGGTTTTACGCAATAAAGGCTTGGTTAAGCGATCTTTTCCGTACATTATTTTTGATAGGAAATAACCTTTTATGCAGTTTAAGCCTTTGTTTACTGGTGCATCCGGGTCACCCTGCGTGGCTATTATTTTGCCATTTTGTGTACCTACCAACACTGAGCAGCCCGTGCCACAAAAACGACACGGTGCTTTATCCCAGCGAATCTTATCGCTATTTTCTTTAGATGCTGCCAGCGTTTCTTTTATACCGGGAATTGTTATTCCCGCTGCAGTTGCTGTTGCTGCTATTGCGTTTGTTTTAACGAAGTCACGACGTGACATCTTTGATTGCTGGCTCATGCTGACATCCTCTCTTTTCTAGTTTCTATTTCACTAGGCTTAATATTTTTAGGCTTTGCATTTTTAGTTTCTAATTCTTTTACATCTAAATCATTATCACTGTACTGGTAGATCATTGCCGCCGAGAGCACGCCGGGAACTTCATAAAATCCCATAATACGATCGCCAACAGTTTTACGTTTATCATGTTCTACTGTTACAACTAGTCGTCCATCATCAGTAACGGCATGTACCTCAACACCATCCTGCTGCTCTAATAATTTTTTAACCTGTTCTACCTGATTGTTATGCGCATGTACTAACACACCACATATATTGTATTCATCTGCCTTACATTCACTCATGGTTTTTCCCCATTGCTGAATCTTTAGAAATTTTAATTGCACCTGCAGGACACACATGCACACATTCACCACAGCCATTACACGCTGCTGTATTTAGAATAACTTGAGTATGCCCTGCGCTACCGGGCTTGAACTGTATGGCTCTTGATTCACAAATTTCGCCGCATGAACGACACACAATGCCACGAATTGAAAAACATTCATTATTAATTTCAGCTGTTTGCAGCCATGCAGATTGCTGGTTTGATTGATTGATACTAAGTACATCTTCAGGGCAAGCGCGTACGCAAGCTTCGCAATAATCACAACCCTGATGATTAAATGATATTTCCGGGAAACCGCCACTTCCTTTAAAAATTAAATGTGAGTGACAAACATGCATACACTCATAACAACGTGTACAGTTTTCTGTAAACGCTATTTCATTAATAGCCCAAGGTGGTCTAATTGCATTATCGCCTTTAAACTGTCCACGAAACAGTTGACGACGGCTAATATTTTCTGTTTTCAATTTTTCCTCGCCTTTGAGGATTAATTATTATGTATTTAAAATACTTATTTGAGTTGAGTAGAACATAGAACAGTCATTGCAAATTGATCTATATCAACTTGTTTAAGCGAACAGCTGCATTAGCAATGATTAATTGATTTAGATCTACTTTTGATAGAGTACGAATTGTAATAGAGAGGATAAGTGATTGTTTTTATTTATATCGACATAAATAAAAACGCGGAGCAGACTGGCTGCTCCACATTATTATATTTCTTTAATGAAGCTTAATTTCAGGGTCAACAGTTGAACGTAGTGCATGCGCAATGCTTAACATCGCTGTACGATAAAAACCAAATAGGGCTAACTGGTGTAATTTATATAGCGAAAGATAAACCATACGTGCAAAAAAACCTTCCACATTGATGTTACCTGTTAGGTTGCCCATTAAGTTACCCACCGTACTATATTTACCTAAAGAAACAAGCGAGCCATAGTCTTTATATTTAAATTCGGATATTGGCTTGCCTTTAACTCTTGCACACATCGATTTAATTAATAGCGATGCTTGTTGATGAGCTGACTGAGCACGAGGCGGCACATAACTATTCATCTCTGGCCAGTCACATTGCGCGCAATCACCCATGGCAAATATATTGTCATCTTCCGTAGTTTGCAGCGTTTGTTTAACAACCAATTGATTTATACGGTTCACTTCCAGACCATCAAGATCTTTTAAGAATTCGGGCGCTTTAATTCCCGCTGCCCATACTTTTATGGCAGCGGGTATTATGCGACCGGTATGTGTAATTAGTTCGTTTTTATCGACTTTTACAACACGCTCATTAGTGATCACATCAATATTTAATTTATTCAGCTCAACATGTGCCGCCGCTGATAAAGCGGGTGGCAAACCGGATAATATTCTATCCGCCGCCTCTACAATATGAATTTTAATTTGCGCCGGTTTAATCTGATCTAAACCATATGAGGTAAATAATCGAGATACCTTATGTAATTGTGCTGACAACTCAATTCCTGTCGCACCTGCACCTGCAATTACAACATCTAATTGGCCAGGCCTAAGCGGTTGATTTTGAGTATTCGCCTTAATATATGTTTCCATCAGGCGGTTTTGAAATGACTGCGCCTCTCGCTTGGTATCCAGAAACATGCAGTGATCACGCACACCTTCAATGCCAAAATCGTTACTCACCGAACCTACTGACATCACCAAACTATCATAGCTAAACTGGCGTTCTGGAATAATTTCTTCACCCTCCGCATTATGCGTAGGAGCAACATAAATAGTTTGTTTTGCCCGGTCTATTTTATACATCCGCCCCAGTCGATATTCAAAATAACTACTTCTTGCCTGCGCCATATACTCGACCTGATTCTCATAAGAATCAAAGGTGCCCGCTGCCACTTCATGTAATAACGGTTTCCAGATATGGGTACGATTTAAATCCAGTAAAGTAATGCGCGCCTTCTTATGCTTACCTAATTTTTTGCCCAGGCCCGTCGCTAGCTCGAGTCCACCGGCGCCACCGCCAACGATTACGATATGATGCAATTTTTTATCTGCCATGAAGGTTTCAATTTTAGTGGGTGATAGATATGAGGATTATAGTCTATTAGCATGTACTAATTAGGTTATTTTCACTATTGATTAATATATTCACTATCAGCTAAAAAAGCAGAGCCTAAGCCCCAATAGACTACATCTGGAATGCAAAGCCTTGCTGCTAACCCTACCCATACAAGAACTACCTTTGTACGCCTGGCTCCATACCCAGGAACCAGGCAATGTGGCATTGTTTAGGCAACGCTGCCAAAAGATTTATCAATGGCTCCAGCTGGCACATCTAAACCTGCAAGTTTACAACCCTCTGCAACAGGTCCCGCAGGGATCATTTGGTGTAAGTATTTAATACCACCCTGCGCATGAAATTTTTCTTCTAACGCATCTTTCACCTGACGTAACTTAGGGTGTTCAACTTTTTTGTAATATTCCTGTAGTGCACCAACTAATTCCCAGTGTGAGTCGGTCATTGAGAAACCGTCCGAACTAGCAACGACTTCCGCGTCGTGAATTGACCAGCCCTGTGGTGCATTTGGAAAAGATTCGATTGATACATTCATGACAAGAGTCTCCCTTCATTTAAAAACAAAGAACACTCTATAAATGTAGCAGAATAAGGCTACTTTTATACCCACAAAAGCAGCTGTCTTAATAAAACAATTTTATTACCTGGCAAGAGTAATAAAATTGCGCCATAAAACTATTTTATTTGATTAATAACTAAGGAAATTTTCGCATCAGAAAATACATTCACCGGTGATAACTCCACAAACAAGTCACCCTCCTTCACACCAGGTTGACCTGATTTACTAATCACAGCCGACACTTTTACATTCTCAAATTTTGATAAACTCATTTGAGGGATCATCGCCATAGAGTCATCCAATGTCACCGTAACAGGTAAAGCAGCGGCTGTTAATTTAATAGCGGCCAAAGGCATTGGTGGCCCCTGTAAAGCTTTAGCAAAAATAAATAAGGTATCTGTCGGCTTTATCTTATCTTGCAATGTTAAATCTAAATCAACTGTTACAATAATTTGAGCCTTAGAGTCTGCAACCTGCGGCGCAGTTGCTTTAGGAATAGCTGCTTTTAATTCTGCCACCAAATCAGCACCTAACTGACTTTCTGCGCCCTGTATTAACGGAGCCAGTTGACGCTGCGCTTCAGGTTCAGCATCTAGCATGGGATTTAATTTATACCAGAAGATTAGAGCCTGTTTAAAATTACCTTGCTGACTTTCTGCAGTGCCCGCCATCCATAATACCGTGGGGCTATTGGGTTCAAGCTGCATAATTTTTTCAACGATTGGCTTTGCCTTACCGGTTAATTTACCGCCTTCACTCATTGCCAATGCATCGGCATAACCTAATAACAACTGAACATCATCACCTACTAAGTCGATTACTTTTTTATAAGCATCAGCAGACTTCTGATACTGCTGCGTACTCATATAAGTTTTTGCCAACATGAACCAGCCATCAGGGTTTTCTGGTTCAGCTTGCAGCCTCTGTTCAAGCTTGGCTATCGCCTCTTCGATCGTCATTTGTGGACGACCATCCTCACCCGCCGGAATTTCAACCGACTTAACGGCCACACCTGTTGCCGCATTAAAATCACCCAGCTGCGCATAAGTAAACACCGCAAGTGCAGGAATAAATAAGCCAACTAGAATAGCTGTAAGTTTGCTCTTCGGTACAATGGGCGTAGTATCCGCATTTGGCGGATTAGACTGATTTGATAAATCAATTGCCAGCGTTGACTCCAGCTCATCATGCATTTGCTGATAAACGGCTTCTGTTATTTCACCGGTATCACGTTGAACCTTAAGTTCTTTGAGTCTATCTCTGGCTATTGCTACATTGAAGTCATCATACTGATCTGTAAGCGGTTGATTTTTGCGCAGCAGAGCAGGCATCACAAATAATAATGCAACAACAACTAAAACAATTGCACTTAAAATAAAACTGGTCATATAAATCTCAAAATTAAATTAGCTTATTAATTGGAACTATTCATCATCAAGCAATGAATGCGCTTTTTTCTGTTCTTGTTTGTCAATCACTGGTTGCTCAGCAGATTGTCGACGCATAAATGAAATCACAATGAATGCAGCAATTACAATAAAGATAAGCGGGCCAAACCATAACAAGAAAGTCGATGTTTTAACCGGTGGGCGATATAAAACAAAATCGCCATAACGCGCCACCATAAAATCGGCTATTTCAGCTTTACTCTTGCCTTCGTTCAGCATCTTATAAACTTTTGTACGCATATCGACCGCGAGTTCCGCATTTGAATCGGAAAGGCTCTGGTTTTGACAAACCAGACAACGCAACTCTAAAACCAGGCTTGCGTAATCTTCTTCCATTTGTGCATTTGCAAACTCCCTTGTCTCTATTTTTGCCTGCACTGAAAAAGCAGACAAAATAAACAGCAGACCCAATATTGTTTTTAAAGGTTTCATAACGTACCGTTATTTCCCATTACATTTGCTTCATTTGATGATTGAGCAGTCTGAAAGTGTTTTGCAAACTTCTCAGCCCAAACTCCTGGCGTTATACCACCCGCATGTTTTGCTACAACAATACCCTGCGCATTTATTACAAACGTTTCCGGCGCACCATATACGCCCCAATCCATTGCTACACTACTGTCAGGATCAAAACCAATTTTTACAAATGGGTTACCCATTCGATCAAGCATTTTTTTTGCTTCGCTGGCTTCATCACGCCAGTTAAGCCCTACAATAGGGATACCGTTTTTGCTTAATTCGTTTAAGTATTTATGTTCACGCCAACACTCAGGGCACCAGGTACCCCAAACATTAAGCAACCAAACCTGACCTTGCATATCTGATACTTTGACTATCTTAGATGGATCATATAATTCGGGGACATTAATTCCAGGTGCCGCTTTGCCAATAAACTCGGTCGGTATATCCCGCGGGTTATATTCACCCGATCCCATACGATCTAAAACAAGTGCAAAGACACCCATAAGAATAAAAAAGCCAATCAGTAAACCATAACGAGCCATTATGCGACACCTGCTACTGCATTTTCTACGCGTACATCTTTAATTGCTTTACGATAACGTTTATCCGTCGCCGCAAACAGTCCACCTATAGCCATAATCAATGCACCTAACCAAATCCAGCGAATAAAGGGTTTGTGATAAATACGCACACTCCATGCGCCATTTGCATCCAGTTCTTCACCCAGCGATACATACAAGTCACGCCAGAGGCCGGCATCAATACCCGCTTCTGTCATTGGCATTCCACCCGCGTTATACAACCGCTTTTGAGAACGTAACTGGCTAATTTCCTGTCCTTGATAAAGCGCTGTAAAGCGACCCTCAGTGGCTTGATAATTAGGCCCTTTAACACTTTCAACACTGTTTAGTACAAAGCTATATTCCCCAATATCATAAGAATCACCCTGCACTAATCGAATATCTTTTTCTGTGCTGTATAAACTTGTAATCGTTATGCCCATTACAAACACGCCTACGCCCATATGCGCAAATGTCATACCGTAAAAACCGCGCGGAGTATTGCGTAAGGCCTGAAGTTTATTTTGTTTGCCGGCAACACGATCAACAATACCTTGCAAACTAGTTAGCGTAATCCACACAGCCAGAATAGATGCAACAACCGCACCCCACTTCACTTCTTCTAATAATGTAAAGGGTAGTGCTGTACCAACAACAATACTGAGTACAAACGGAACAAGTAGCTTACTGCCAATGCGCGAAACACTGTCCTGCTTCCAGCGCGTTAATGCCGCCACACCCAATAACATCGCAACGGGAATAGTTAACGGTATAAATAAGGCATCAAAGTACGGTGGCCCGACAGATATCTTACCTGCACCCAGCGCATCCATTGCTAATGGGTACAAGGTACCTAATAAAACAGATGCCGCAATTGTTACAAACAAAATATTGTTAATAAGCAATCCGCCTTCACGGGACAATATATTTATTTTTACGGCACTGCGAATTTGTGGTGCTCGCCAGGCATATAAAGCCAAGGAACCACCGACAACGATTGCCAGGAAGATAAGAATAAATATGCCGCGCTCCGGATCATTTGCGAAAGCATGTACCGAAGTGAGTACACCAGAACGTACAAGGAAAGTACCCAACAAACTTAAAGAGAATGCAAACACCGCCAATAAAACGGTCCATGCCTTAAACACACCACGCTTTTCAGTGGCTGCAAGCGAATGAATTAATGCCGTACCGACTAACCATGGCATAAACGATGCATTTTCAACCGGATCCCAGAACCACCAGCCACCCCAGCCAAGCTCGTAATATGCCCACCAGCTTCCCAGTGCAATACCAACGGTAAGAAATACCCATGCTATTAACGTCCATGGTCGTGACCATTTAGCCCATGCAGAATCTAATTTGCCACCAATCATAGCGGCAATCGCAAATGCAAATGCCACGGCAAATCCTACATATCCCATATATAACATCGGCGGATGAATAATCAGTCCAATATCCTGTAACAGGGGATTTAAGCTGCGGCCTTCTACCGCCGCAGGGAACAT
>Ga0316209_1001042_pt1 | contig 34016 bp, 32 predicted proteins | sample 6monopyrite_MG_FD_204945 | JGI IMG/M metagenome (GOLD analysis project Ga0316209, IMG submission 204945) | Microbial mat bacterial communities from mineral coupon in-situ incubated in ocean water Damariscotta River, Maine, United States -... | ecosystem: Environmental > Aquatic > Marine >...
CGCGCGACAGCGGCAACGTCCTCAACGATGTCCGACCGACCTACCGTCACACCGGACTCAGCAGCGATGCCCTCTACCGATACCAGATCAGCGCCAGCAACAGCGGCGGTGAAAGCCCCGCCAGTGAACCCGTCCAGGCCTCCACGGATACCGACGACTCGGCACCGGTTATTACGCTCAATGGGGTTACCCCTGTCACGCTCATACAAGGGGCCACTTATACAGACGCCGGAGCCACTGCAACGGATGACAAAGATGACAGCGTAGAGGTGACAATAGATGGTGCCGTCGATACCAGCACCGTGGGTACCTACACCATCACCTACACCGCAACCGATAGCGCAGGCAACATCAGTACCGCAACCCGGACGGTGAATGTGGTCAACAGTTCTGTCACCGCTATTCCTTTTGTTTGTGACCACCTGGAAAACAGATAACCCAGGAATTACCGCCGACAACCAGATACAAATAAAAACAGCAGGTGGGGGTTACAATTACACCGTTGACTGGGGGGATGGGCAAACTAACAACAACGTGGCAGGTGATATCACACACACCTATGCAACGGCCGGTACCTATACCGTCTCCATCACCGGCGACTTTCCGCGAATTGTTTTCGTCGTAGATGACAATATTACGGATGCTCCAAAACTGCTCTCCATAGAACAATGGGGAAACATACAATGGCAATCAATGAGCTATGCATTTTCGGGGTGTATCAATCTTGTGGGAAATGCCAGTGATGTGCCTGATTTGTCACGAGTGACCGATATGTCTGGCATGTTTTTAGGTGCCACCTCTTTCAATCAGGACATCCGTAATTGGGATGTCTCTGCCGTGACAGATATGAGCCAGATGCTTTACGGTGCCGATACCTTCAATCAGGACATCAGCAATTGGAACGTTTCTGCCGTGACAAATATGAATAACATGTTTAGCGGTATAACCCTTTCTACAGCCAATTATGATGCTTTACTTTCAGGGTGGAGCGCACAGAGTTTACAAAATGGCGTTGTGTTTAGCGGTGGGAATAGTCAATATTCCCCTTCCTCACAAGCCGCCAGAGATACCCTGACGGAAGCCTTTAACTGGACAGTGACTGACGGCGGTGTAATTACGGTCGGCGACTCGGCACCGATAATCACCAACACCAACCTCAGCCCCGGCGTAGTGGAAAACACCACATCCGTCACCGCCATTACAGTCACGGATATCGACAGCACCACATTCACCTACACTTTGAGTGGCGTGGACAGTGCGCTATTCAACATGACGGGGAATACCTTAAGCTTCATTACTGCCCCCGATTTCGAAAACCCGCAAGACAGTGGTACCGACAATATCTACAACGTCACCGTCGTAGCCAACGACGGTACCAACGACAGCACTGCCAAAGCCTTTGTGATTACAGTCACCGATACCAACGACTCGGCACCTGTGATTACCAACACCAATCTCACTCCCAGCTTGGAGGAAAACACTACAGCCGTCACCGCCATTGCAGTCACGGATATCGACAGCACTACATTCACCTACACCTTGAGTGGTGTGGACAGTGCGCTGTTCAACATGATGGGAAATACCCTGGGCTTCATTGCCGCCCCCGATTTCGAAAACCCGCAAGACAGTGGTACCGACAATATCTACAACGTCACCCTCGTAGCCAATGATGGTACCAACGACAGTGCCGCTGCGGCCTTTACCATTACCGTGACCGGTACCGATGACGTGGTGGCACCCATTATCACGCTCAATGGCACCAACCCTGTCACCATTATACAAGGCACTACCTATACAGACGCCGGAGCCAATGCAACAGATGACCAGGACGGCAGTGTAGGAGTGACCACCAGCGGCTCTGTCAATACCAGCACCATCGACACCTACACCATCACTTATAACGCAACCGATACCGCAGGTAACACCAGTAGCACCACCCGAACTGTAAATGTAGTAATGGGCCCTGATGCTTTTGTTACCACCTGGAAAACTGATAACCCGGGTATTTCTGCCGACAACCAAATACAAATAAGAACATCCGGAGGAGGGTACAACTACACCGTTAACTGGGGGGATGGTCAAATCGATAGCAGCGTAGCTGGTAATATCACGCACACCTACGCTACTGTCGGTACTTACACTGTCTCCATCACTGGTAATTTTCCACGCATTGTTTTCGGTGAAGAGACAGATGCCCAAAAACTGCTTTCCATCGAACAATGGGGAAGCATACAATGGCAATCAATGAACAATGCATTTGCTGAGTGCCGTAATCTTGTCGGAAACGCGAGTGACGTGCCTGATTTATCACAGGTGATGGATGTATCGGGTATGTTTAGCGGTACCTTCGTCTTCAACCAGGATTTAAGTAGTTGGGATGTCTCTTCTGTGACAAATATGTCTAATATGTTTAGTAATGCCCTCATCTTCAACCAAGACCTCAGCAATTGGGACGTCTCTTCCGTGACAAGTATGACAGGTATGTTTTTTGGTACCGACTTCAATCAGAACCTGAGCACTTGGGATGTCTCGGCTGTAACGGATATGTCTAATATGTTTCACTTTGCTCGCGATTTCAATCAAGATATCAGCAGCTGGGATGTGTCTTCCGTAACCAATATGTCCAATATGTTTTTCAGTGCCAGCACCTTCAATCAGGATATAAACAATTGGGATGTGTCTTCTGTAACAAATATGAAGTCGATGTTTGGCGGTACTCGTACCTTCAACCAAAACCTCAGTAACTGGAATGTATCTTCTGTGAAAAATATGGCTTTTATGTTTAACGATGCCGATGCCTTCAATCAGGATCTCAGCAATTGGGATGTATCTTCTGTAACAGATATGTTTCGCATGTTTCTCGGTATCACACTTTCTCTCGCCAACTATGATGCTTTACTTTTAGGATGGAGCACACAAAGTTTACAACGTAATGTCAGTTTTCACGGAGGAACCAGTCAATATTCCCCTTCCTCACAAGCTGCCAGAGATACCCTCACAGATGTCTTTGGCTGGACAGTAACTGACGGCGAGACTGCGTACTAAGATTTATATTGGGCTCCTTGCACAAATTGACAAAAAAGGATGAAAGGACATCGAAATGGCAGAAATACTTATCAGCAACCGCACCTGGGATAAACCTCAATTCAAACAAATGTGCGGAGAATCCCTTGACGAAATGCAGTGCAGCGGATCGTGCGGTGTTATGTGGCCCTACGAGCCTACACTGTCGGTAAAACCACACATAACGAAGAGCTGATTCTCCGTACCCTTCGCTATGGCGGCAGCCCACGAAATATCCATAAGCTTTCTGCGACAGCAGGGCAAAACAACATCGTCGGCATCAGTGAGGCCATGACAATGCTGCACGACACCACTGCCGCCACGCTAGGAGCAACGGCCTCTGTCCATACCGCCCGCAACAACGAGTTTGTACGTACTGTGCAGCATTATCAGGATACCTTGCTGGTTTACCGGAATGTCATGCGGGGCAAGGGACGCGCCGGTGCCACAAAAGCCTCCGCAGGCGCAGCAGTAAGAACCGCCTTTGAGGAAATGCAGAAACAATTTCAACGCGAACTCAGGATGACCACCTCCTTGCAGAGTGCGTTCTCCCACAAGGGCACCCCTCTGACCAACATCACCCGTGCTAAAAATATTGCCCGCAGCAGTCATAGTATTGAAAAACTGCAATTGACTTCGGTGGCTCAGGCGGGTTCAGTGGGTCAGTTCAGCAAATATGGCAAGGCTCTGGGCAATGGTTTAATTGTTGTTGATGTCGCCAGTCGTGTTGGTAATGTGCAAAAGGCTTACAAAGCCGACGGGGACTGGGAGCGGGAGTTGTTTATTGAATCGAGTAGTTTTGCGCTGAGTGCGGGGGCAGGTGTAATTGCCGTGAACGCGGGTACCGCAGCATTGATGTTTCTTACTGTAGCTACACCCGTCGGCTGGGTCGGCCTTATTGTTGTGGCGGCAGCTTCCTCTATGGTGATGAATTATGCTGTAAAAGAAAAAAGTGGTGGCTGGTACGATGACATAATGGACTGGCTGGATTCTCTATGAGTTTTTCTACCCTCTTCGCAATTTTTGCAGCGACAGCATTTATTGGATGGATTTTATTTATCATTTTCGGTCAAGTTACTGTACGTAAACTCAGAAAAAATCCGGAAACCAAGCGTGAACTTGGCATGGAATTTGCCGGCGGCTGGGACATTTTTAATGTGGCTCAAGCATTAACCCTACCAAAGTCAGTGATGGAAAAAATTAGAAATAACCCTCAAGGGGGCAAAGTGCTTTTTGCGAATTATGAGTTATTATATGAACACACAACGGCGTTCGACCGAGTGCTGGCGCGTGTATTCTATATACTGTTTTCCTTATCTATATTCGCGTTGATTATACTGGCAACATTAGATTTTTTCTGGGATTTTGATTGAACGGCCAGTTCAAATGCTTACAAAGCCGATGGAGAGCGGGAGTTGTTTATTGAATTGAGTAATTTTGCAGCGAGTGCGTGGGCGGGGGGAGCAATCGCAAAAGCAGGTGCCACTTTTTTTGTTCTGGCAACACCTGCTGGATGGGTGGACCTTATTGTTGTGGCGGCGGCTTCCTCTATGGTAATGAACTATGTCGTAAAAGAAAAAAGTGGTAGCTGGTACGATGACATAATGGACTGGCTGGATTCTCTATGAGTTTTTCTACCCTCTTCGCAATCTCTGCGGCAGCAGCATTTATTGGATGTATTTTATTTGTCATTTTCGGTCAAGTCACCGTACGCAAACTCAGAAACAATCCGGAAACCAGACATGAATTAGGCATGGAATTCGCGAGTGGTTGGGATATTACTAATGTAGCGCAAGCATTGTCACTTCCAAAGTTTTTACAAAAAAGAGTAAAAACAAGGCATTTCATGCAAATCCTGATGTATTGTACAAACACACGACAGTGTTTGATCGAGTGTTGGCCCGAATGTTTTATTGGTTATGGATGTCATCCGCATTCGCGTTAATTATATTAGCAATGTTAGATTTTTTCTGGGGTTTCGACTGAGGAAAGCAATGCAAATAACCTCCGCAATATTGCCCGCAGCAGTCGCAATATCAAAAAACTGCAATTGACCTCGACGGTTCAAGCCAATACTGTGAATCAGTTCAGAAAATATGGCAAGGCAGTGGGTAATAATTTGATTGTCATTGATGTCGCCAACCATATAGGTTTTGAGGCACACAGGTTTACGCCTCAATTAATGCATCGTCACATCCGGTTCGATGTCTACTGGTGGTGCCTGAGTCGGTTGTAGCTCCTCATTAATGAGCAACACACCCACACGCAGGTATTCCACCAGTTCGGCATAGGCGTTTTCATCTTCTTCACTGCCTTCCAACTCATAGGAGGTACCAGCACGGGCAATTTCCAACAGGTCTTTGGTGATCTCGCGAGCATCTTCGGGTAATGGTGCGAAATCGGTAATGCCACCGAGACTGAGACCAATGAGATAACCCTGACACCAGTCACCCAGTGCATTGACGCGCGCATCCAGACTGTCATTATCGTCAGGCAGCAGCATCTGAAACTCACAAGTGGGGTCGTTGAGCTGTCGCCGGGCAATGTCATGAGTCTGCTTGAAAACCGCGTGTGCCTCGGCGGCCAGCAGATCACCGCCGGGCCGGTTGGGCCACAGCGCCGCTTGCCAGATATCCACCCCGGCATTGCTGTTAGCGCACAACAGGCCACACAGTGTGCCATGGACTTCGCTGGGGGTGATTTCAGTGTCCAGTTTGTGCAAGGCACTGTCGAGGATCAAGTAGTCGGGCAGATTTTGTGGCATGGCGATGGTATCGTGTTTTGTGCTGGTGAGCAGGGAAAAAATGAGGTGCTGATTCTAGCACCCGTAAGCAGTGGCTGACAGTCGTTGACCCGTTTTGCGCCCCGCTCTATAGTGGGGGGTCTAGTGTGACATAGATGTGATAACAACAAACTCCCCCTGGACGATTGGATAACATGTCTGAATCTGAAATTAGCAAATTGGAACAGCGTATTGATGAGTTGATCGCGCTGACGGACCAATTGAGCAATGAAAACAACCTTATGCGCGAACGACAAAACCTGTTGGTGGAAGAACGTGCCCGACTCATCGAAAAAGCCGAATTGGCGCGCTCTCGCGTAGAATCCATGCTGGTGCGACTCAAGGCAATGGAGGCTGAAGCATGAATGCCGGGGCGACTAAACCACCGCAACCTGTAGAAAGCAAGGTGATCAGTATCCGGGTACTGGACAAGGAATATCAAGTGGCCTGCCCAGTGGATGAGGAACCGGCACTGCTGGAGTCTGCACGTTTACTGGACGAAAAAATGCGCGAGATTCGGAATGCGCGTAAAATGGTAGGCGCAGACCGGGTGGCAGTGATGGCAGCGTTGAATCTGGCCCACGATTTTTTGCAGCTACAATCGAGCAGTGGCAATGATGGGCCAGTGATGGAAACCAAATTGCGCAACTTGCAAACCAAAGTGGAAGCTGCCATTGCCCGGAGCCGACAATTGGGATTGTAGTCAATTTGTTTAGAGACATACGTTTTCAAAGAATGGCGTTGCCTGTGGTGTTCGATACTGTATCGGAATTTTCTTGGCCTATGCTTAACCCTGTTGGGGACATTACATCGATGTTGTGTGCATGTCCGTGTTACGGAAAGCCTGATATGTTGATCGTTGTTCCCACTTTATCGCTCCGGTCCCAAGAGCGACGATGCAACCGGCACATGTGGGTGACGCCTCTTTCTTCTTCCGAATTAACCCCGTGACAGAACGTCAGGCCTTGCGCCGACAATTTCGTTTAGCGCGGCATGCCATTGATACGCATGAGCACGCCCGGCGCAGCGCAGCCATCACCCGGCAACTGGTGAATCATCGTGTGTTTCGTTCCGCACAACACATTGCCTGTTATTTATCTAACGATGCTGAAGTGGACCTGACCTCGCTAATGGACTGTGCCTGGACCATGGGCAAAACCGTCTATCTGCCGGTGGTCAGTACGACTCATCATCACCGTTTACATTTTTTACCTTATGCGCCGGGCGATACACTGGCCGCCAATGGCTTTGGTATTCCAGAACCCGTGTCGCGCCCGCGTCAGGCCACTGCATTGACACGACTGGATTTGGTGCTGACCCCACTGGTAGGATTTGATGCGTGGGGTAACCGGCTGGGAATGGGTGGTGGTTTTTATGACCGCACCTTTGCCTTTTTGCGCCGTCGCCAATGCTGGCGTAAACCACATTTATGGGGAGTGGCATTTGATGTGCAGAAAAGTCTGGCGAAACTGCCTCATCAACACTGGGATGTACCCTTGGAAGGTGTGATGACTGAGTCTGGCGTGCAACAGAGGTGTATACCATAGATCCATGAAGGGTGTTCACCGTAACCGTCAGGCTACGCAAGCCTGTTAATTTTGAGGCAATGAAAGTCTTTATTAATCAGTCGCTTGAAAGTGGTAGCCATCATTCGAGTGACGTGAGCTTATACTTCCTTTCGGTAATCGAGTCTACAGAGTGCCTGCAAAGCCATGGTGGAACCGCTGCGCTTGTTCCACCAAACGGTTTTACTCTGTATTGAACAACGTGGAATAAAAAGCCGGTAAACACCCCAGCCCTGCCATCGATCCAGGGAAAATTTATCCTGGCGACTATAGGGTGTTCACCCCGTGGATTGTTTCACGAACCCGCTCAGCGAATAGGATTGAAAGCCGTCAAACTCATCATGTGCGCATCAGTGCCCAGATCGTTATTGGGAAACAGGCTGCGGTAAACCTCACGATAATCCGAACCATGCAGGGCAAGATAATTAAGCACTACAGTATCTACCAACAGGTTGACGTTGTTAGCGGCTACGCTGGACGAGGTTTCTACCGAACCATCTGCACGAAACCAGCCGATTTGCTGATGCCGTTCTGCACCGAGATTGTCCCCAGAGAACAGCGTGGCTTGACCGCCATTGTCCGCCGGGTTGTAGACCAGGAAAAAACTGCCTGCTGTAGAAGAATTATCACCGGTCCACACACCTTTACCACGACCATCCTGAGAACCATCGATAGTGCCATTGCTGGCGACGGAGCCATCACTAAACACATAGATCATTAACGGTGTAGGAATCCCAGCTGCGGTGCGTCGTGCGGCATATTCCAGGCAAGCACCCATGCAACGCCCGGCGCGCAGGTCTCGACGCTCACCGGCCTGGCGGTCACCCGTGTGATAATCGAAACCACCCATGGTGATGGTACCCGCTCCGGCGTAACCATCGATGACCATTTTCATCACGGCAGCAGTTTTGCGGAATTCACCTTCGCCATCAAATTCGGCTTGAGTGAAAATGCCGCCCGGTCCGACAATATTGGTGTCTGTGGCTGGATCAATACTAACGCCCACAAAACGATCTGCAATATCTGCGGCACCCAGGTAGCCACAATTCACCAGATCCTTCACTACAGCACTCGCGTTGATATTGGCAATTTTTTTATCACTAAGGCGGGCGATAGATTCCATCACAGCTTTGGCATCAGCTTCGGTCAATACCGCAGTGAGATCACCTGTTTCTACCATGCCCGTGACATCCGAAGGACGGTCCACCTTGGTAGGACGAACAGAAGGATCAATACTCATAGCGGGTGCCATCGAGTTGCCGCCAGATTCAGAATTACGCGAGCCGATGAGAGTGACTACGCTGCCATTAGAGCCCGTGCGAGCAATACCGTACATCGGGTTATGCGGGTTGTTACCCGTGTCGTTATCAGAACGGGCGGGGATGACCGCACCATTAATCAGCGGGGCAGTTCCAATACTGATTTTTTCCATAATACCGCGTAGAAAGCCACTGTCCGAATGGAAAGGCAAACCCAGGCGAGTGTCAATGAAATCGTTGTTAGGGCCGCTCATGGTCGAAGCAGCATCGACTATGCCCGGCACCATATCACCGGGAATACCCATTTTGCTATAGCCCGCAGCACTGATGGGATCATTGAGATAGCCACCTTGTCCACCCGCCAATACATTGGAACCAACCATACTGGCACCGCCCGCCAGATCAAAACAGATAAAAGGAATATTACCGCCAGCAGTGCCCAATGCGCAGCTGTCGTTGTTGGCAAACATGGCTTGCAAGTCGTCTGACAACGCTGCGTGTGCCGCACGCGGGTTGGCAAACAGGCTAAACAACGAACCACCCAGCGTGACACCCGTGCCCGTAATAAAGCCCTGACGCAAAAAGTCCCGCCGCGTTACCGGACGACTATGGTCCTGATGCAACAGAGGTGCATCGAGTGAAAGTCCGTGGCGATTCTTTTTCAAGCGTCTTGCGGTTCGGTTAACTGTTCTTTTAGCCATCGTCTTAATCCTCAAAAAATACATCTGTTGCTTGTTTGTATGGACCTACTGAATAATCATCGCCGCGCTACCGAGAACCGAGGTGCAGAGTGCCTTGACCACCGAGGCCGTACGGGGAATGTCATTATTACAGGACTCATCCTCTGCACAGGCGTCAAACAATCGGCCAAACAGATTTCCAGGATGTTCAGCGACGCCTGCATCAGGACCGACCAGCTCAGTGCGCAGTTCTGCCTGGCTGGGCATATTGGCGGGTGCCACACCGCCGATACCCACCATCTTGTTGTACAGGGCATCTACAATCTGGTTTTTCATCGCAATGGTAGCGAAGGCTGTACTCACATCCGAGCCGAAGGCAAAGGCACCGAAGAAGTTATCCCGCAATGTGGTGTCATCCACCAGGGCATCACAATAGGCAATAGCCAGCTGGGCGACACCCATTTCATGTGCAGCAAGAAAACCGGTGATATTTTCTGTCGCGGGAAGCTGTTGTTTAACGTTGGCATAGGTTTCTTGCACACGAGGAAACTGGAAAGGATCAACACCCGTCATAGCCGACATGGAATGAAAAACCTCCTCAAAAGTACGCAGGCCAATATCAGGTACTGGAGTACCAAACACTGGCGCAATATTGCAGTTTGGAGGGCTGTTCTCTTCGCTGCCACAAATCGCCGGGGTACGGCTATACTGCTTGCCGTCGAAATCTTCGAAGGTCAGAAAGAACTCGTCACTGCCTGAGCCTTTTTCCACAGCAATGACCGTACCAATAGCGGATAAAACCTGTTGGCCTGTGGCACTGTCGAAATCTGTGGCATTAATTGTGGTCTCAAGATTAATGTAAGCCTGACCGCCAACGGGCTCCTTACCGTTAAGACCAATGCGCATACCCTTGATAACGGTATCACCAGGGGTGAAATCAGGATTAAGGCTGACAAAAGTCGGTTGAGTAAACAGATAACTGTAATCATCAAACTGACTGGCCACAAAATAAATAAAGCATTGATCAACCGGGTTGCTGCCCCCCTCGGAAACACGGAAGCAATTGGGGTCATCCATCAAATCACTGACACTAAACATAAGGAAGAACTTTTGCCCCACACCCGCTTCGAAATTTTGCCGGACCTGCTCCGGTGTCATAGCACGGTTATGAATAGCTACCAGACGTAGTCTGCCTTCCCAGGGTTCACTGAAGTCAGCTTCATTGCCCATACTGAAGGCATAAGTGGGATCCCAGCTAGCCAGGTCACCCGCAGGAAGCAGAGGATCAACGGAACCTTCATCGTTGCCGATGGTGGATACATCAACACCATTCACATAAACCTTGCGACCTTCAGCAAGATTGAATGTAACCGCAACATGCTGCTGAGTGGATTGCAGATCTTCATCCATGTCATCAGTGAGCAGAGTATTGCCATTGGGGCTTGGCTCAGCGGAACTGCGATTCATGAAGGCATAACGATATTCGGCCTGACCCAGAGTAAAATTGCGTTCGCTGGAACCACCCGAGTAATTGATAATGCGCGCGGGGCTGTCATCGCCTTGTGATACATTGGCAGGCACCACCCAGGCCTCGATGGAGTAAGCACCGCTGCCAAGAATCTGGGTCAGTAATTTACGGCTGTCTTGCGTGGTCGCCTGTGCCTTTGCGCTACTGGTAAGGAACTCTATACCCCAGCCACCTACCCAGCGGTAGTCAGTGCCTTCGTTGCCGAAGAGCTTGAGATTAAGTGGCACACCCACGCCACTGGTGTCTTGTATTGTGGCACCAGAGCCCGCTTTGAATTCGTACAAGGCGATGGTACTGGAATCATCGCGGGCACCTCCACTGGCAACGGTGCCATCAAGTAGCGTCAGAGCTTTGCTGGTCTTCCAGTTCTGGTCCACTTCATCGGTCTCAATGACCTCAGCAAAAGCAACAATGGCCTGCTCCATTTCCACGGCACAATTTTTACGGCCTTCGGTAACGGCTTGTTGCAGGGTACTGCTCAAATCCCAGCAGTTGTGACCTTCATCCATGCGCACCACCAGACGTGAATCCCGGGGGATATCCAGGCTGATTTTCTGGCTGGTAACAATGGCATCGTAGGCAATATTTATATCGGCATCAGCAAAGAAGGGCGTTTGCGGGACAGAGGCTGAATCCCTGTGACAGTCAGCGCAATTGTCCACAAGCAGGGTATGCACGCCACTAAAATCAGAAGGTGCCGAAGCTGGAAAGTTTTTGCTGCTCCCAACGTCTTTAATCGCTGGTGGAGTAAGCGTGATAACGTTAGGTTCGTCATCTGTACCGCCACCGGGAACACCGCCAGTAACCCAATTACTGATATATGCCGTGGCATTAGTGGCCAACGCGCTACAGGCACTCGCTGTGCCACAATTGTGACCCTCATTGATTTTGGTGATAAGTGCCGAACTGCCCGGAACGTCTCGATCAACCAGATTGCTGCTGATCATCTGGCCATAGGCAGTATTGACATCGTCTGTATCCAGAAAATAGGGTGCCTGACTACCCGTATTGGTATTGTGGCAGTTTTCGCAATTACTGGCATCCAGCATCTTGGCCCAAAACTCCGTTTGGAAATTACAGATATCTTTTATCGCATCAGCCTCTGTCGCAACTGCGTTGCAGGCATTTCCGGTATAACGCGCTGCGGTGCTGCCATTACCAACACCCCCCGTAACCGTAGGCTCATTGGGCACACTGTCACAAGCCGATAACAATAAACCACTGAGCAAAATAAGTGGCAACGACCATGACTGATGTTTTATACAGAGAGTTGTTCGGCCTGGAATGTTCATTGTAATGCTCCAAAAAAAACTGTTATGGCACCCTTTAAACAGCGTGACCACCAAAGAAAAATTGTTCGCGTCTTGTTTTTTAACTGCCTTTACAGAATGCTGCGGAATCAGCAAACACCTGCTTCAGCTTGTAGTCACCCTGAAAGCCAGTAATCATGTCATTGATTTGAGCATGATCGTCAGCGTCAACCGGCGTACGCAGGCATACCGCCTTAAAGACTTTTTCTACCTGACAGCGGGCAAAAGCATCACTATGTGCGAGTTCCCGACCCATAGACGCAGCACCACTGCCGCTACCGTTCAATTCGCTATCCCAGCCCAGCGCACTGTTACTGCCAGTACGCCAATAGTTAACCCAATTGTCATTGGAAGTCACATAACCATGTTCAAAGTTATTGGCATTGATAAGGTATTTGGGTTGTACAGCACCTTCGGTGTAAACCATTTGCCCGGCATCGTAATCGGGTTCATTACCATTCATGGGATAATCGTAATCGTAATAGGCAAAGGCCTGAGTCAAGGGATCCATGCCATTGTGGCAACCAACACAGGCATTCATATAGATACGACTGTCTCCGCCCGGGCTGCGGGAAACGTCCTGACGGACACGATCCGGGCTGTAGCTGGCATCTTTTAGCTGTTCCATGTCTGTGCATAAATGATTAAGCAGGGTAAAACGGAACATGGCGCGGTTGGTGCCATCCACAAAAAAAGCTTTAGCAGCCGCACGGGTGGTCAGTATGCCGGCCGGTGCTATTGTCGGTGAAACAGCAGACTGCGTGGTTTCTGTGAGTACCGCCTGCAAGTCGGCGCCTGTGTCTTCCAATGCCTTGTAGTGTGCGTTGCTGCTGGCCAAATTTGTTGGATTGGGGCCTGTATAGAGAATGTCATCGTAGAGAATCCGGCGGAAATCATAATCATCACGAATCACCCCGATCACTGTCGCCGTATAATCATTCAGCGGTGCAAACACGGTTTGTTCTTCATTAGTCCAGGGGGTAATGAAATTTTTCAGGGTCACCCGATAAAATTCCCTTCCTGTGCAATTGTCACCAGTACCATCGTTGGTAATGGCATCCATGGCAGCACCAACAGCATTGCCCGCAGTCACCTTGGCTTCCAATTGCGCCAGACAGTCAACACTGGGGGGTACACCCGTCAGCCGATCATGAATCCGTTTGGCCTGTTCACGCGCACCAGCCAGCGCACTACCCGCAAACGTCGCCGATAAAATCAGAGCCAGCGCAGTGCAGACCATTTTTTGTGAAACGCTTTGTGGAAAAATTTTAGTGCTCATGTTGTGCATCCTTAAAAACGGGATTGGGTGGAGGCAAAGTTGATATTTGCATACGGAGAAACAAAACAGCCCAGCGGGTGTAAACAAACATCCGTATTGCTATGGCCATATATGCAGGCAGCAGATCTCAATGAATGTTGTTTTTTAGTGTCATACAGCATGTATATTTTCCCCAACTACATTTAGCTTTCGATACGATATCGGCCGGTGCATGTTTGTCATTACAGCAAACAGCTATTTTTATTAATATAATCCGCCGTGTTTTTTTATGCGGCTTTCCTGGCCTTGTTTTTCCTGTTTTACAGTGCTTCCCCAAAATGGCCTGCTGCCGAATGAGGCTATCATTGCGTAAAGCATAGTTTGCACACCTGCTGCCATGCTCCGGGAATTGCGATAAAAACACTGTGATCCCGGTCACACACCTGACACAAGCCGTATAAAAATACAAAAAAACAAATAGCTTTATTGTTGATATCAAAGCAATTTTTATCTGACAACAGCCTATGAACGCTATTTCCTGCGGTCAGGTTCCCTCATTTTCCAAATTGAAAACTCCTGAAAAGGATGAAAACTGATGGTTTCGACTAATCCAGGCGGTTGATTTTTTGGCAGGACAGCAATACTGGCCAGAAATTTGCCATGCTCAAGACAGCTCCCTTTTGCTGCATTCACTCGGATCGGACAGACTCCCGGCTTTTTGACGAATAGTGGCTAATTCAAGCTCGACACCCCATTGTTGTTTCCGATTGCAAAAATCCAGCAATGGCATAAGTTGCTCCAGCATAATGTCAATATGTGGAATGAGTTTTTCGGAATCCCCTTTACTGAGAATACGTAATGCGGCATCAATGCTGACGAGTTTTTTCGGTGTTTGCACACCGCTGTACTCACCAGGAATCACTCGATTTCCCCCTTCAGCATGTGCGCTGGTTACATATTTTTCCGCCAGCGCAAGAAATTCTTCAATGGCCTCGAGGTTATTGATTTCACGGCTGCTCAAGCCCAGGCTGAGCGTCAGCGCAATCTGTATTTCACCCGCTTTAAAAGGCTCACTGGCAATCTGTTGGCGGATGCGATTGCAGACTTTATATGCCTCGGCAGCACTCAGCGTCGGCGCAATGATAGCGAATCGGGTATCGGCGATACGTGCCAAAGTGTCTTCTTTGCGAATCGCGGTTTGTAAACAGCCTGCCACCTCTGTTAATAACAAATTCAGCGTGGTGGTGTCGTGTTTTTCTTTTAGCTGAGCAACATCATCCAGAGAAATGACCAATACTGACAAATCCTGTTTATGACGGGAAGCAAACGCCAGATCCTGTTCACCACGTTTCAGCAAATAATGTCGGCTACGGACTCCAGTGAGCGCATCATCCGTGGCTTGCTCTTGCAGTGTCACAGTGGTTTGCGCCAGGTCTCGTGTGGTTTGATCCAATCGAGCCTGAGCACGTACCCGCGCCAGTAATTGAGCCCTGTCAAAAGGTTTCGTAATAAAATCTGTTGCACCTAAATCCAATGCCCGCTGGCGGGCAACTGTATCGTCTGCCGCAGTAACCATGTTCACCGGGATGTCACTGATACGCACATCGTCATAAGCACGAATACGTGCAATCAATTCATAACCATCCAACCGGGGCATACCTGCATCGGTGAGTACCACTTGAATTTTTGCATCCGCCAGCAGCATTTCCCAACCCGCTTCACCATCTTCGGCTTCAACAATCTCGAATTCATTATTGAGTACTTTTTTCAACGAAACACGTACCACACGGGAGTCATCAATAATCAACACGCGAGGTTTGCTTGCGGACAGCAGCTGTTGGTCGGTCATCGCTTCTCCTGTACCCGCCTCAAAACCGGGAAATAATGGTTGTTATTGCCCGTATAACGGCAGGAGAGGATGAAAATTCAACCAACTACACAAATAACCCGTTTTGTGATGTGGCACACAATGAATTCAAGCTTGTTGGCCGGGGTGTCGCTATTGGGTTACGGCATAAAATTTGCCTTATCCAAATGAGATTCAATGGGTTAGTAGAAAAAACTTACCAAAACAATTACTCAACTTTTTAAAGGATGCAGAGCAGGCATGATCAATCAGCAGGTCAATTTATTTCAACCCATTTTTCGCAAAGAACGGAAACTGCTGTCGTTCAGAGTATTGACCCAGGCTTGTGCAGCGGTGTTAGTGGTGCTGACCTTGCTGTATGGCTGGAGCGTGCAACAAACACAACAAATGAAAACTGATTTGGCGCAGCTAAAAAAGCGGCAAACACAATTTTCCACGCAACTGGCTGAAGTGAGCGTTCGTCTGGCTGGAATGAAAACAGATACCACCCCTCAGTTGGCGCTAGCCAGCCTGGAACAGGAGTTGGCAGCCCGGCAAAAAGTCATCGCTGCTCTGACACGGGTAAAAAACAGTTACACACAAGGCATCTCAAATTATCTGGAAAGTTTTTCCCGTCAGGCTCCCAAAGGAGTGTGGCTGACCGGTTTTAGCGTACAGGCGGGTGGCGAAGGTTTAGTGATTCGCGGCAGATCATTACAGGCGGCATTGGTGCCGGTATTTTTACAGCAACTTTCCAGTGAAAGTGCATTAAGTGGTACTGAGTTTGGCTTGCTGCAAATTCAACGTGAAAAGCCTGACACCCGTTTTGTTGATTTCACTGTATACACCGGCACACAACCACCACAGACCACCACCTTGACGGAGGCATCACCATGAAAAGCCGTTTTGCCGCATGGGGAGATCGCTTTGAGGCCTTTTCGTTACGGGAACGAAGTTTGATTGCCACAGGTATTATTGTGGTGATGTTTTTATTTTGGGACACCTTGTTATTGAGCCCACAGGAAACTCAGCAAAAAAAAATCGTTGTCGAAATGTATAACACCAATCAGCAAACCGAAGCAGTCGCCGAAAGAATCAAGGAAATGTCGGCGGCATTGCGTGGTAGCCAGGTCACACACATCAACACCCGGATAAGTGAATTGCAAACGCTGTTGGGGAAATTAAAGCAGCAGCAGAAAAACCTGACTATCGAATTCATTCAACCGGCACAAATGGCAGGTGTGCTGCGTGACATGCTACACGCAGAAAGCGGGCTGGTGTTAACAAGCCTGGAAAGCCTCGGTGTACAACCATTATTCCCGATGGAAAAGGATAACGAAAAAAATGGCATCCGTACACAGCAACCGGAAATCTACAAACATGGTCTGCGCATTGTATTCAAGGGTGATTATTTTAAAACATTGGATTATCTGCGTTCACTGGAAGCCATGCCCTGGAACCTGTATTGGGACAATGTGGAATACAGCGTGACAAAATATCCAAAGGCCAATGTAGAAATTACGGTACATACTCTGAGCTTGCATGAGGGCTGGATCGGTGTGTGATTTTCTGAAAAATAACCCGGTCACAATGATTGTGACAGCAATGCTATTACTGGCCATGCCATTACAAGCGGCACTGGAAGACCCTACACGCCCGCCAAACGTAACGACGACAGCTTCTGTATCACCTCAGAAAATCCAGTGGCCACGCTGGATACTGACATCGACATTAATATCCGCACAACGACGAACAGCGGTTATTAATGACACAGTGGTGTCTCGTGGGGATCTTATCAATGGTGCAAAAGTCATCAACATTCAGCCTTCTACAGTACGGCTGCGCATCGGTGGACGAAAAATTACGGTAATGATGTTGAAGAAAAATATTAAATCATTGTCTCAGATGCGCCATTGAGCCAAGGGAACTAACAATGGAAACTGAAGAAAAGTTTGAACAAAATTTTGTGTTGATAATTGTTATCTTCACATTATTGTTAACATCATGCTCGACCAAGCCACCCCGAGGTGGCAGTGTTGCAGATGAAATCAATAAAAATCTGCAAAAAATCACCCAGCAAACCTCCGTAAAAAACAAACCGGGAACACTACCACCGGAGGTATCTGCCGCATTGATGCCACCATTGAATATTGAGTTTTCAGGTATTAGCCAGGCTCCTGTAGAACGCAGGTTTGATATTACCGTTGACCGTGTCAATGCACGAACATTTTTTATGAGTCTGGTAAAAGATACGCCTTACAATATGGTAGCCCATCCGGGTGTGTCAGGAAAAATCTCCCTGAGCCTGAAAAACGTTACCATTAATGAAGTAATGGAAACAGTGCGCACCGTTTATGGTTATGAGTTTAATCGCACCAGAAATGGCTATGAGGTATTGCCCGCCAACTTGCGTTCAAAAATATTTACCATCGATTACCTCAATGTAAAACGCTCAGGATTGTCAAATGTGCGTGTAAGCTCCGGACAGGTCCAGACATCCCAAAAAAATCGTTCAGGAACAGGTTCGGGTAGAAACAAGGGTAGTTCCGGTACAAATAATAGTAATGGATCAGGCAGAAATACAGCGGTTTCTGGCAGTCAGGTCAGTACCCGGTCCGAGTCCAGTTTCTGGACAGAGTTAACAGTCGCATTGCAGGCCATCATTGGCAATGACGAAGGCCGCAAGGTTATTGTCAATGCACAGTCCGGTATTGTTGTGGTACGTGCCATGCCAGCGGAGTTACGCGCAGTATCGAAATATTTACAAACAACACAAAATGTTATTGAACGACAAGTTATCCTCGAAGCAAAAATTCTGGAAGTGGAACTCAGTGATGGTTTTCAATCAGGCGTTAACTGGTCTGCGCTGGGCAAAGGTAAAAATGGGGACAGTATCATTGCCGGGCAGTTTGGTGGTTCCAGTGTTTTTACTTCGGGTGTCAGTAATTTGCAGGGACAGACCGATGCCCTGAATCCAGCCGATCTGTCGGGCCTGCGTTCCAATGTGGCTTCGGCCTTTGGCGGTATGTTTGCCATGAGTCTCGATATTGGTGACTTTACCGGTTTCCTGGAATTTCTTGAAACACAGGGTGATGTACATGTGCTATCCAGTCCTCGGGTATCGACCGTTAATAACCAAAAAGCCGTTATCAAGGTGGGAACTGATGAATTTTTTGTCACCGATGTCAATACGAATACCAATACCGCTATCGGTGGTGCCAGCGCCAATCAATCTGTCAACGTTGAATTAACCCCGTTTTTCTCAGGTGTGGCGCTGGATGTGATCCCACAAATCAGTGAAGACGGCATGGTGACTTTGCATATTCACCCATCTGTCAGTGAAGTGACTGAACGTGTCAAGCAAATTAGTTTGTCGTCAACCAGCCAGCTTAGCGTTCCATTGGCACTGAGCATGATCAGAGAATCTGACAGCATTGTGCGTGCGCGCAGTGGTCAGGTCGTCGTGATTGGTGGTTTAATGCAAAACCAGACCAGGGATAAAACAAGTTCAGTGCCTTTATTGGGCGATTTGCCACTGATCGGTGGTTTGTTCCGGCATGAGAAAAAAATCACCCGCAAGAGCGAATTAGTCATCTTGTTACGGCCTATTGTCGTTGATAACGATACTGTATGGGCTGATGAAATGAAAAATGTCACAGAACGTTTTGGCCGGATCACGCATTTTGGCTCACCATCTGCTGTTAGTGATAACGCAGCGGAATAATGTAAAAACGGCGGTGAACATCCATGTATCTGGAACACTTTGACATGCAGGAAATGCCTTTCGCTATTACGCCTGATACCAGTTATTTTTATAGTTACGGGAGTTATCAAGAGGCCTTGAATGTTTTACTGGTTGCATTGCGCAGCGGTGAAGGTTTTATAAAAATCAGTGGTGAGGTGGGTACGGGAAAAACACTATTGTGCCGCAAGGTACTGAATATTCTGGATGATAATTTTGTTACTGCCTGGTTGCCCAATCCCTGTTTGACACCGGCGGGTTTGCGTATGGCCCTGGCCGATGAACTGGACATTAAGTATGCCCGTAACATGGGTCAGCATCGCATTTTGTCATTGATCAATGATTGCCTGATTAAATTAAATACCGAAGGCAAACAGGTCGTTTTATTTCTGGATGAAGCACAAGCCTTGCCGGATGATTCCATGGAGGCTTTGCGTCTGTTAACCAATCTGGAAACCGAAAAAAGCAAGCTGCTTCAGGTTGTCTTGTTTGGACAACCTGAGCTGGATGAGCGACTGGCAAAAAATAAACTGCGTCAGTTACGTCAACGCATCACCTTTTCCCAGGAGCTGGAAACTATCGACATCAATGGTATTGAAGGTTATCTGGTACACCGGCTACGGGTCGCCGGTTATCGCGGAAAGCCACTGTTTCAGCATAATGTGGTAGAGGGTTTACATTATATCAGTCAAGGCGTGCCGCGAGTGATTAATGTATTGGCACATAAAATGTTGATGGTGGCTTATGGTCAGGGTGTATTTCATATCACGTTGCAACATTTACAACTGGCTGCGGAAGATACTGATGGCACAATACCATTACCAACATCCGGTTTTGCGCGCATGGGCACGGCAATTGTTTCCACCGTGGGTGCCGCCGCCGCAGCGGCAATAAGCCTGGGAGCCTGATGCATGAGCCTAATTAATCAAATGTTGCGCGACCTCGAACAATGCCGCACTTCAAGAGCAGCAGCATCACCTTTGAGCGGACTCGATGCCAGTGGCGCAATAACCCAACCTGTGGGACTTTCAATTAATTATATGGCGCTGATCATCATGGCGGCAGTAGTTTTTATGAGCGGTGTACTGGTGGCTTATTTATTGGACAGCCAGCAACAAACAAGGGTAGCAGAAAATATAATGGCCATCGCACCTGAACAGGAACCACCTGATTCTGTCACAAACATTGGTCTGGAAAATACAAAAAAAATCATATTACCGACAACAGTAACCTCTGACTTTGCACGCACTGATAAAACAAAAACTGTCAAATCCATTATAAAAAAACCGGTTGCAAAAAAAGCGGCTCCCGCAGACATCACTCCGAATATTGAAAACATAACCGAGACAACACCTATCAACCGAGAACAAAAATTCAGTAAAACCATCCACCCACTGACTGACACACAACAATCACAGTTAGCCTTTCAACGTGCAATACAAATGCTGTCTCGTAATAACCCACAGGATGCACAATTGGCTCTGGAAGAAGCATTATCTTTTTCACCCGCTCATCTTCGGGCTCGTGAAACACTGGCGGCAATTTTTTTAAATACCGGCCGCATAAGTGAGGCTGCAAACAGCTTGAAAGAAGGCTTACATTTAAAGCCGGATGCTGCACCACTGGCAAAACTGTATGCCCGTATTCTGGTGGATCAGGGTGATATCGTTAACGCTGTCGCAGTATTGGAACGGGCACACCCAAGCATGGCCGCTGACCCGGAATATTATGCCTTGCTGGCAGCCCTGTATCAGCAATTGGAAAAATATGCGCAAGCAGCGCACGTTTATCAGCAAATCTTATTACGGCATCCTGGAACAGCGCACTGGTGGATGGGGCTGGCTTTGGCACGGGAAGCCATGGGTGAAACCACACGCGCATTGGATGCTTTTCAGCGGGCACAACATGCTGGTGGCCTGAGTGATGCCGTGCTGAAATACATACAGACACGCATCCTGGCATTAACATCTATAGCGCCTGCGCATACAAAAACTAATCATATGATAAATGAGTTTGAGAAATAAGCATGTCGGCACAAATAAAACGCATTCGCCTGGGTGATTTGCTGGTTGAGCACAAACTCATTTCCGAAAGCCAATTGATTGCGGCGCTGAATGAACAGAAAAAATCCGGCCACAAACTTGGTCGTGTCCTGATCGAAAATGGTTATGTAAAAGAAGATGACGTACTTAATTTATTGTCTCGTCAACTCAATGTCCCTTTTGTCGATTTGAGCATTTTTCAGTTCAAACCGGACATCGCAAATAGAATCCCGGAAACAGCGGCGCGTCGATTCCGGGCACTGGCACTGGAAGATACACCAGATGGCTTACTGGTTGGCATGGCTGACCCGACCAATATTTTTGCCTACGATGACTTGGTGCGGGTGGTAAAAGGCCCGATTAAAGTTGCTGTAGTAAAAGAGGGCGACCTTGTCGCTGCCATCGATAAGGTTTACCAACACGGCACTGAAATACAAAGCCTTGCCATAGAGATCGGCGAAGACATGATAGAAAATGTCTTTGATCTGGCGACCTTAGACAAGGTTGTCAGTCAGTCTGATGCGCCGGTTGTCCGTTTGATTGAAACAATATTTGAAGAGGCCATGGCAACCAATGCCTCCGATATTCACATCGAGCCAGACGAAACCGTGTTACGTATTCGCCGTCGCATTGATGGTGTTTTATATGAACAAGTAATGGATGAAAAGGCCATTGTGCCTGCTCTGGTGTCCCGCCTGAAACTGATGGCAAGCCTGGATATTGCCGAACGACGTTTACCACAGGATGGTCGTTTTAATATCAAGTTAAAAAATAAAGCGGTGGATGTTCGCTTTTCCACGATGCCGACACAATATGGTGAGGCCGTGGTAATGCGCTTGCTGGATCACTCCACGGGTGTACAGGGTCTGAACCAAATTGGCTTGTCGGATGATATTCGCATCCGGCTGGAAAAAGCTATTCATCGGCCTCACGGTTTATTGCTGGTCACTGGGCCGACAGGTAGTGGTAAAACCACAACGCTGTACGCTGCATTAAATGAATTAAATACACCGGAAAAAAAGATTATCACCGTAGAAGACCCGGTAGAGTATCGTTTACCCCGAATCAATCAGGTGCAAATCAATCAAAAAGTGGGCCTGGATTTTGCGCGAGTATTGCGCAGCACATTGCGTCAGGACCCGGATATTATTCTCGTTGGTGAGATTCGTGATCAGGAAACCGCAGAAATTGCCTTGCGGGCCTCAATTACCGGCCATCTGGTAATGTCTACATTGCATACCAATGATGCCATCAGTACCGCATTACGACTTATCGATATGGGTGTGGAAGGTTTTCTGGTGGCTTCAGCAGTGCATGCCATTGTTGCACAACGTCTGGTACGCCGTATCTGTGATACATGTACTGCTGCCCATACGCTGGATGCGGGTCAACTGGCTTGGTTGAAAGCGGTAGTGGGTGAAGAACGTTTAGCAGAAATGACGTTTCAATACGGTACGGGCTGTCCTGCTTGCGGGCATACCGGTTATCACGGTCGTACCGCCGTACACGAAATGCTGGATATTACCAGCGAGCTTGCCGATGCCTTGCGGCATCAAAATTATACCGAATTCAAAAAACATGCATTAGCACAAGAACAGTTTACACCCTTATTGGAAAACAGTCTGGCTTTGGCTGAACGAGGTATAACTTCCATTGATGAAGTTATCCGTATCAGTGGCTGGATTGATTGAGAATTAACCGGAATCTGATGGATTAATTTATGCCACTCTTTGAATACAAGGCGCGTGGTCATCGAGGAGATGCCATTGAAGGTACGATGGAAGCCGTGAGTTCAGATGCCGTGGCTTCGCAATTATTGGAGAATGGCGTTATACCCATTAATATCAATCCGGCAAAAACGGGTGCTTCTACTGAAATTAATTTTGGTAAATTTTTTACCGAAAAAGTGACCGACACAGACATTATTCAGTTTTCCCGACAAATGTACAGTCTCACCAAAGCGGGCGTACCCATGTTGAGTGCCATGCATGGTTTGTCACAATCCACCAAAAATGCCACGCTGGCCGAAGCTATTCGTAATGTAACCATGAGCCTGGAGTCCGGCCGGGATCTGGCAACATCATTTAATGAACACCCTGAAATATTTTCGCTGTTTTATGTATCGATGATCCGTATTGGTGAAACCACCGGTCAACTGGATGAAATTTTTAATCAGCTGGCACGGTATATAGAACGTGACAAACGTACACGCAATCAGATTAAATCTGCACTGCGTTATCCTGGTTTTGTACTCATTGCCATTTCCGTTGCTATCGCTATTATTAATTTATTTGTAATTCCTTCCTTTGCCGGTGTGTTTTCCAGGTTTGGCGCAGAACTGCCTCTGCCAACATTGATTCTGATGAATGTTTCAAATTTCAGTGTGGCTTATTGGCCGGAACTGCTGGGCATATTGCTGGTGATGACACTGAGCATTCGGTATTACATAAAAACGGATAATGGACGTTATCGCTGGGACAAACAAAAACTCAAACTACCACTGGCTGGCGATATTATTTATCGCGCCACGCTGGCACGCTTTACACGACTTTTTTCCATGTCCATAAAAGCAGGAGTACCACTGATCACCGCGCTGACTGTGGTGGCCAGGGCGCTGGACAATCATTATGTAGAAGAACGCTTGCTGGGCATGCAAACGGGCATCGAGCGCGGTGAGTCCATTACACGCACTGCTGCGGCTACCGGTTTATTTGATGCCCTGGTGATGCAAATGATGGCCGTGGGTGAAGAGACCGGCGCTATTGATACGCTACTGGCCGAAGTCGCTTTATTTTATGAGGCTGAAGTCGAAAATGATATCGATAAACTCAGCGCGCGCATTGAGCCTATATTAACCGTAATCATTGCAGGCATTGTGTTAGTGCTGGCCCTGGGTGTATTTCTTCCTATGTGGAATTTGTCTGAAGTGACACTCAAATAAATAATTAAGAATGGGTAAAGATTTTTTTCCGCAAGACCGATAGTTACAAGGAATGGGGCCACGTCAGAGCAATTATGGGTACAACCGCCCCGAATTATTGACACATTAAAGTATATAAAGCTGGAGAAGTGACATGAAGAAACAAAGCGGTTTTACCCTCATTGAACTGGTAATGGTGATTGTTATTCTGGGAATTCTGGCGGCAACAGCCTTACCAAAATTTGCCGACCTGTCTACCCGGGCAGAAGGTGCATCCATTGCTGGAGCACGCGGTGCCGTTTCCTCTGCAGCAGCTATTGCCCATGCGGCATTTTTGATTGACAACACAACTTCAACAATTGAAGGTACTCCTGTCACGTATCAAAATGGTTATCCCGATGCCACCACCATTGTTAACCTGGCTGGCCTTAATGTCGGCGTGGGACTGGATTTTCAGGGATCAACCGTTCCTGGTCCACCTGCTGTATTAACCATTACCAATGGCTCAGGTACTTGTAGCTTTACTTATACAGAAGCGGTCGCCCCTGCTGCTCCGGTTATTAGTACTGTTCTTGGCACAGGCTGTTAACTGACGGCCCGGTTTATCACCAGGGCAGCTGTTGCCTTTATCGTGAAAAACTATCGAAAACAAGCCAGGCCGCGCAAGCTGCCTGGCTTGTTTTTTTGGGAAAAACATTGTGATACTGTTTTTATGCCGTGAAAAAAAAACAATTTTGGCAAGATCATTTCGAAGTGCTGTTTTGCCAATAAAGTTTATTATCCGGGCTTTATGGGTAGTTGCTTTTTTATGTTTTTCCGGAAATTTTTCTGCGGCTCATTCTGCGATTATCAATCAGGTACAAAGTGGTATAACAACCAGTTCCGGTAACGGCACTATATCAGTCAGTATTACTGCTGTTGATCCTGCTCGGTCTTTTTTGATGTTTCAAACTCGCTCCTCCAGTAATCGGCCACCAGGCTCTACCGTGCGGGGGAGAATCAACAGTGCGGGTACTGCCGTTGAATTTGTGCGGGTAACCAATGAAACCTCAACCATTAATATTCAATGGTATGTAATGGAATTCAGTTCCGGCGTGTCGGTACAACGGGGCGAAGTAAATCAAACTTCTGCGACACTGAATGTGCCCATTACCGCCGTCAGCTCTACCAGCCAGGCCTTTTTATTGTTCTCAAAAACTCCCCGAAATACGGATTCAATCTGGAGTTCGGATGATCCCACTACTGGCAGACTTACCAGTAATACCAATGTGCAATTCAGGGCCAGCAATGGCAACAGCAGTCATATCATTGCCTGGCAAGTCGTGGAATTTACCAACGCCGCAGATATTAATGTGCAAACAGGCAGCTCTGCCATGTCCAGCAGCACTGGCAGCGTCAATATCACTTTGCCAACAGCGGTAAATATTGCCACCAGTTTTGCTTTGGTGGGATTTCTCAGTCCGAATTCCGGCCCGGATGTTGACGAGCGCATGATTCGTGCGCAACTGATCGATTCCACAACATTGCGCATTGATCGTGATTCTGTTGGTGATCGAATTGATGAAATTGTCTGGCAGGTGGTGGAATTACGTGATGGCAGCTCTGTACAACATGGCAGCGAACGTCTTAACAGTGGCGATGCACAAAACACCATTGCCATTACTGCCATTGATACCAATCGTTCCGTGGCATTTGCGTCAGTACAGGCCTATAGCGGGCAGAACATGGGCATGAATAACTATAATGGCGATGATATTACCGGCGTCAGCTCGGTGACATTGGGACTGTCATCAACCTCCATTGATATGCGCCGTAATTTTACCGGGCAAAGCGCGGACATCGGCTGGTTTGTTGTGGAGTTCAATGGCGCACCACCCATCACGTTACCTGCGGCAGTTGGGGAATGGCGTATGGATGAAGTCGGCTGGACGGGTACAGCAGGTGAAGTCATTGATAGCACCGGTAACGGGCTTGACGGGGTGCGCATGGGTTCTGCAACCACGGCACCTGCACAAGTGTGCAATGGTGCGGCACTCAACGGCAGCACTGATTTTGTGGAAATTGCTGATAATGCACTACTGGATATATCTGACAATCTGACGGTGATGACCTGGATCAGACCGAACTCCATTCCCGGCAGCGGGTTAATGAGCATTCTCTCCAAAGATGAAAATTATGAATTTCATATTAACAGCAGCGCTAACATTAACTGGTGGTGGAATAATGCTGGAGGTAGTACACGTCAGTTTAACAGCAGTGGTGTAACACTGACTCCGGGAACCTGGTATCACATTGCCATTGTTTATTCCAACAGCGGCAGTCAGATAATTTATATCGATGGCATTAATCGTGGATCAACCGCGTATGCCGAAAACCTCATCAATAATAATGACCCGTTGCAAATCGGTGCCGATCAGGGTTTCAATGGCCGTGAATTTGACGGCATGATTGATGAAGTGCGTATTTACAATGCAGCCCTTAGTGCTGCACAGGTCGGTGTCGCCATGATGGAAACACGGCCTTGTCCTACGGATGCATTGGCCTATTATGCAATGGATGAAATCACATGGGGCAGTGTGGTGGACAGCAGCGGTAATGGGAATCATGGTGTCGCCGTCGGCACAGCCACACCTGCAAGTACAAGCCCGGTTGTCATCGGCAATCCGGGTACTTGTGGTTATGGTGATATCCCCTCCAATACATCAAGCGCAATTTATGATGCTGTCGATACCGGCGTTGACATCAATAACGATGTTGGCAATACAGGTACGATCAGCTTTTGGTACAAAAGCAACGTGCCCTGGGATGGCAATAATGGTGATCGCCAGTTAATGGATGCTTCCCTGGCCAGTAGTGGTAAATATTTTTACCTGTCTCTGCAAAATAACAGTCGCCTGAGCTTTGGCCTGGAAGACAGTGCTGACGGTGACTGGCGTCCTGAAGGTGGTAATAATAATTTTGCCGCCAATGTCTGGGTACACATCGCTGCTACCTGGGATCTTCCAAACGACCAGCTACAAATTTACATCAATGGCAATCTTGATGTTTCGCAGATTTATCCTACCAACGGCGTAATAGGAGAACTGGATACACTGTATTTTGGTGATAATCGCAGTTCATATGTGGTGGGCCCCATGACAGGTAACTCGGCCAATGGCTCCATTGATGAGGCGCGTATTTATAGCACGGTGCGCAGCCAGACCGAAATCCAGGCCGACATGAACGCCACACACCCCTGTAGCTCAACACTGGATCATTTTGTCATTTCACATAACAATACCGGCATTCACTGCTTGACGGAATCCATTACTGTTACCGCTAAATTATCAGGTGGTGCAACGTATACCGGCTACACTGGCAATATTGTGCTGGACACACAAAGCGCCACCGGCACCTGGACACTCAATACCGGCACTGCACTTAATTTTGCGGATGCCACCGCCAACGATGGTCTGGCCACTTACACTTTTGATATTGCAGATAACGGTGTGGCGGTTTTTGATCTCGATTATCAAAGCGGTACGGCCAGCATTAATATTGATGTTTATGATGGCACAATTCGTGACGATGATACCGAAGGTAATCTGGTATTTTCACCCAATGGTTTTACCGTAACGGCATCACCGCTGGCCGTTCCGTTTTTGGGTGTTGTTGATACCACGATTCCGGCACAAACAGCCGCCAGTAATTTCCCGTTATATCTGGCTGCCTATGGCGTAACACCCACTGATCCGGTGTGCGGTATTATTGAAGCATATACCGGTGCAAAAAACCTCAAATTCTGGTCAACCTACAACAACCCGGGAACGGGCACCCTGCCTGTAACAGTCAATACAGTAAACGCCTTTGCCGATGAAGCAACAGCCAATGCCGGTTCAACACAGTCTGTGACATTCACCAATGGCCAGGCAGCAATGACCGTTAATTATGCTGACGTAGGACAAATCACTCTGGCCATGAAAGATGACTCCGTAACAGCAGACCTGCCTGCGGGTATTCGTGGTACCAGTACCGCGTTTGTGGTCAGGCCTGCTGATTTTATATTAAGTGCCATTGAACGCAGTAGTGACAGCTTTGTGAATCCCGGCATTGCCACCGATGAAAATGGTGCCGCATTTATGGCGGCGGGTGATCTTTTTTCGGTAACGGTGACCGCCGTGAATGCGCTGGGTAATGCAACACCGAACTACGGCCAGGAAAATAGTGCGGAATCAGTCGTATTGACACCGGTATTGGTGGCCGCCGGTGCAACAAATAATCCTGCTATTGCCTTCACTACGGGCTTTGACGGTTTCATTGCCGGTATCGACACCGGCACTGATTTTCGTTGGGATGAAGTCGGCATTATCACACTGACACCCAGTGTGGCCGATGGTGATTATCTGGGCAGCGGGGATGTTACCGGTACGACCAGTATCAATATAGGGCGTTTTTATCCAGATCATTTTATTACCAGCACCGCCGATGGCAGTTTTGCCAACACCTGCACAAGCGGCACCGCATTTACTTATCTGGGTGAAGATTTCAACTATCTGGGTAATCCCACCCTCACGGCAACGGCAACCAGTGCAATAAATACCACTACCGCCAACTACACCGGCACCTGGGCCAAACTCAGCATTGGCGGCGTCAGCCTCAGTTATCCCGCTGCTGACAATTCACAGTTAGATGAAAATGGTGTACTGGCAATAGGGGTGACTGCCACAGCCGGTACACTCGCCCGCGTTGATAACAATAATGGCTCACTGACGTTTACGCTGGGTGGTGCCAGTGCCGATAACTTTTCTTATCAACGCAATGCAGGACAAGTGGCTCCGTTCACCAGCGACCTGACAATTTCACTGACAGCGGTAAACGATGGAGAGGCCAGTGCCAATGATACACCGCGTAATATTAACCCCATCGGTAACCTGCAACGCTTCGGCCGTGCTTCTGCCCAGGATGTACATGGCACCATGAGCCAGGTGGGTGACAATTTGCTCATGCCGATCGATACCTGGTTTTTTAATGCCAGCGGTAATTGGGCATTAAACACCGATGACTCTTGCTCCAGTTACAGTTATACCAAAGCCGATACCAGCATTACGGCGACAACGGCACCCGCAAGCCCGGTAACACTGAACAACGGTGCAGGTCATTTAACACTGACACTGACCGGTGCAGGCAATCCCGGTGGCCGCAGTGTCATCAACACAGTCTGGCCCGACTGGTTGCAATATGACAACGACGCCGTTGATCAGCTTCTGGACGGCAATCTTTATGACGACAACCCTTCCGCCACCGCCACCTTCGGTATCTTCCGTGGTGATGACCGTTATCTATATTGGCGTGAGGCTCCGTAAATGCCACAGAACCAACAAAGCCAACAACAATCCGGCTTTACCCTGGTCGAGTTGATTATGGTCATTGTCATCATGGGCGCACTGTCGGCGCTGGCCGTCAGTAAATTTAACCGAAACACTTTTGATGTAGCCGCCGCATCCAGCGAACTGATACAAGCCATTCGTTATACGCAGAACAAATCCATGAGCCATTCCGGGGCGGACAATTATCAAATTGCAATCAATGGCACGGGCTACACGGTCACTCAAAATGGTATCGCTATTACACATCCGCTCACCGGCACGGCAGGTTACACAAAAACCTGGCCCGATATCACTGTAGATACCACCGCCACCCTTGTTTTTAACGCCTATGGTCTTCCGCTGGGCCTGAGTGTGCCACTGACAATTACGCTAAGCAAAGGATCGGACAGCAACAGCATCACGGTGGAGAATGTGACAGGATTTGTTCAATGACCAATCAACACCCACAAGCCGGTTTCACCCTGATTGAAACGGTCATCGTTATCGTACTGGTAGGAGCCATGATGGCAGGAATGACCGCACTGTTCATGAACAATGTCAGCAACAGTCATCGGCCCTATCTGCGCCAAAAGGCACTGGCCGTTACCAATGCCTTTATGGATGAAATTCTGCGCAAGCGATGGAACGAAGCAACGCCACTCGGTGGCGGCTGTGTAAATACGGCCAGTGGTGCCTGTGCCACAGGGCCAGCCGTGGTCGCCACTGGTACCGATGGCGAATCACGAGCCACTTATGATGACATTGATGATTATCACGGGCTTAACCAAAGCCCGCCGCAGGATTCATCCGGCGCTGATATGCCAGGTTATACCGGTTACACGGTAAATGTCAGCGTGATACAGCCCAGTGCAAACTGGAATACCGTGCCCGCCGCCGACGTGCGCTTGATTACCGTCAGCGTGACATCTTCCAGCAATGAAACCCTGTCCATTTCCGCTTACCGGATTAATTTCTGATGTCCCCCCGACACACCAGACAGACAAGAAATAAAGGCTTCACACTCATCGAAATGATCACGGTGATTATATTACTGGGCATCATTGCTGGAATACTAACGCCGTTTATCGCCAAAACCATGCAAGCTTATACCCACAGCAAGGCACGAGCGGAACTGGTGGCCCGGGGGCGTCTGGCACTGGAAAGGTTGGCGCGTGAAGTACATCAGGCAATACCCAACAGTCTGTCCGTACTGTCTGGCGGCACAGGTATTGAGTTTGCACGCAGCCGGGCGGGCGGGCGTTACGTAGAGCGTTTTGATAACTTCGGCACAGAATTTTCGCGCATCAATCTTCGTTTTCGTAAAAATGCCAACCTCACCAGCCTTTATATCGTCGGCACAAGTCTAAATTATGTCGCAGGGGATGTACTGGTCATTGCCAATACATCCCCTGCAGATTTACAGGCAGGTAATACCGCAACGCCAGTAACCGGCATCGCAGCCACCACAGCGGTGGGCCCGGGAAATGATGGCACAACCAACGGACAGATTCTGAATTTTAACGGACAGCAGTTTACCGTGGCATCTCCCGGCAAACATTTTTCCATCGCAGACCAAACCGTTGAAGTCGGCCTGAGTGGCAGTAACCTGCACTGGTTCACCGCCACAGGTCTGACAAATTATAACGGGGCCGCAAACTGGAGCAGCAGTGATCCCTTGTTAATCAATAATGTTTATGCGGTGACATTTGTTTACACCCCCGGCACACCACAATCCACAGGTGTATTGCGTGTGGACTTACAGATTGCCGATACAAATACCAGTGAAACCATTCGGCTTTATCGTGAAATTCATGTGAGGAACACACCGTGACAACAAAAATAAAGCCGGTTGTTTCTCTGCCGCTAATAAATAAAGAACACGTCACCCGTCAGCAAGGGGCAGCATTAATTGCCGCGATTTTTGTAATCACCGCACTGGCAGCGTTGGGCGCTGTAATGACACAAATGCTGGTATCAGGCTCAGAAGAAACCATTGATGAATGGTACTCATCGCAGGCGTTATACGCCGCAGAAAGCGGCGTCGATTGGGCAATATGGGATTTAACCGTTAATGGCGGTACCGGCGTAAGCACCAATAACACTCTGTCAAGCGGACAGGTATGGATAACCACGACAGTGAACACATTGACCATTAACGGCATCAATAATGTGTACACCATTACCAGCACAGGCACCGCAGGCGGTACGTCCGGCAGCCCGCGTACCCAACGGCAAATCGTTGTCCAGTATATGCCTTGATTATTAGTGCTGCACTTTTTCTACACAACAGAAATGGAGCCCGCTTTCATGTTTTCACTATTCGGAAAAAATAAAAAACAAACCATTACCGCAATCGTGCCAGGTGAAATGGGTATTGCGATAACAACACTGAGCCCTGGTAAAGAAAAACCCCGTTTAACAACGTGTGACTTTTCACCCTGGAACAGAGGAGGTACCCATGGAAAACAGTTGCAGAGAAAAGCCAAAGCATTTTCACTGGCAAAACATGCCTGCACCACAGTCATGGGATTGGGCGAATACAACGTATTAAGTGTTGAGGCGCCGGACGTACCTCCCAATGAATTGCGTGCTGCGGTACGCTGGCAGGTGAAAGACCTGATTGACTTCCATATCGATGATGCAGTCATTGATGTGTTTGATGCACCAGGTAATGGTGTACACAGCCAGCAAAAAAAACTGTACGTCGTCGTTTCACGAACATCCACAGTACGTACACATGTCGATCAATTACAGGATGCCAATGTTAACCTCACCACCATTGATATTCCTGAACTGGTGTTGCGTAATATTATTTCCTCTTTACCGGAAAACGAATCGGGTGTCGCTATGATCTACCTTACCCGTGAACGGGGACTGATCGTGGTGGCACGTCAATCCACATTATATTTTGCCCGCACACTGGACCTTGGTTATGAATATCTGAGTCGTAGCGTCGGTGACTGTGATGGTTTGAACGCTGAAGGTAATATTGCGGACAGTACCGAATTTGACCGTCTCGTACTGGAAATACAACGCTCACTGGATTATTACGACCGTTATTTTTCCCAGCCGCCTGTGGCGGGGCTGGTGCTGACACCCACGGAAATGCCCGTCCCTGGCCTGAGTGAATATTTGAAGGATGCTTTGGGCCTGTCGGTCCGGCAGCTGGATCTCAATGACATTGTGGACTGCGATACTCCTCTATCAGAATCCCAACAAGCATATTGTTTACCTGCGATTGGGGCAGTATTGCGCCAGGAGCAGACTTCTCTTTAGTCATAAACCTAAATTAATGGCGAATGAACCAATGTCATTACGTTAAGCCGGGGCTTCTGTTTGTCGTAGGTTGGCGGTGAGCTTGCGAACCCCAACAGCATTGATAACGTTGGGGTATATATACAGACATGGGAAAAGTATGAAAAAACAGCTACACGGATTTACATTTATCGAATTACTGATCGGCATGGTGTTGATTGGTTTTATTGCCGCTATAGCGGTGCCACGCTACATCGATGCTGCACAACAGACAAAAGACGATGCATTATGGGCACAAAGTATCGCGGTTAAAAATGCTCACGATGCTGTCATAAACCGTAACGAGCAACCCACCGTTACGAATCTGGCCACTGAAGTATCCGCCGCCACTGCGGCTGCCAACGGCGTGCAGGTACAGGTATCCGGCATAATGTATATCGTACCAACATATTCCAACGCCTTATGCACGGTACCAACCAAAAGTATCAACGACCCGGTGAGATGCGTAGGGGCAATTGCCAGTTAAATGTGGTAACAGAACACCCATTGCAAGAAAAAGAGTTCATGGCGTCAGATCTTGTGCGTCACCAACCCTACCTTTATTACTTTGAATTGAATCATAGTCTTTTTGAAGATGAGCCGTATGTTCTTCCAATGACCATAACCCTAGCGTTGCCCTCTTTAAATTTGCCATTTTCACATCTTCGATGGTCAATGGTTCCATTCGCCCGTTATTAGCAACATGCTGTGTACCAAAAACTTGTGGCTTTCCCTCTTGAATTAAAACGCGATCTTGAAGATACGCCAGATGCCAGCTATTCGCCTCGCCTTGTTTTACCGCCGCCTGTAAAAGACTAACACACCTTTTTTGAAACTCCGGCTCTAAAATGGCGTGCTGCACAATGAACCACGCTGCCTCAGCCCCGTCTTCTCCGACAATACTTTCAAAAGGCCATCCAACATCCTGAATTATTCTTTTTATCCGGGAATTATTTTCCCTATGCACTTTTTCCATTTCAGGATGATATCTATCATGTTCCAATTCACCACTATCAGCTAATTTATGACGAGTAATAACATCCCTTTCTCGCAGAAATAGCAGTTCTGTTCGTAGTTTATTATTCATGATTGATGTGGCCACAATAATCGGCATGCCGGAGTGGTATGTCCGAGTTGATTACCCTTGTTATGTGCAATGCTGTAACGTACAATATTGAGTACATGTACCATAAAAGGATGCGCCACAATGAAAGCCCTTAGCTATACCGCTGTCCGCTCGAACCTGGCCAAAACCATGGAAAGCATATGTGATGACCATGAACCTGTTGTTATTACCAGAAAAAATGAACGGTCGGTTGTCATGCTCTCACTTGAAGATTATGAATCCCTAGAGGAAACAGCGTACCTTCTTCGTAGTCCTA